>Ga0209137_1001181_pt1 | contig 25392 bp, 19 predicted proteins | sample SaaInl5LU_22_DNA_FD_184642 | JGI IMG/M metagenome (GOLD analysis project Ga0209137, IMG submission 184642) | Marine microbial communities from expanding oxygen minimum zones in the Saanich Inlet - ESP_105LU_22_DNA (SPAdes) (version 2) | ecosystem: Environmental > Aquatic > Marine > Intertidal...
ATGTCAAAATGCTTGAGGACCCTCGGATGGACTGTAGCAATATGACCGATTAGCGTTTTGCCTACTTTGATGGTAAGGAACTCGCTAAAGAGGCTGTGTTGGGCAACTTGGAGTTTAGCCTGCAGTCCGAAGCGAACGAGCGTGGCTTCGATCATTCCTTTTAGCGTGAAAAAGTCGTTTTCAACGGTATTTCCTTGCCACCCGTTTTCGCCTTGTGTTCCTGCGATCACAAAGTCGAGGTGGCTGGCTTCGAAGTATCCATTGGCGCCTTTTCCGTAAGATTTCCCGCGCTCAAAGAGGCGTACATTGGGTTGCTGACGTTTTTGATTAAAGCTTACTGCATTCAGCATACCAAACAGTAAGTGTGTCCGCATAACGTTGAGGTCTTGACTCAAAGGATTGAGCATTTCAACGAGCTGTGCGCATAATTCCGGTTGAAGTTTCTCGTAGTCTGCCCCTTTGGTCAGGCTGTTGTTCATGATTTCGTAGAAACCGTTACCAGTGAATTGGTCTAGAATAGATTGCTCCAATTTTTCTGGACGTGGATCATGCTTCGCCACACTGATTCGCATGGTATCAGGCACAGGGATATTGTTAAACCCGTAGATACGAAGCAGTTCTTCAGCTATATCCACATCTCGAGTAACGTCGACTCGATAGGTTGGAACTTGAACGGTCCAAGCATCACCATCGATAGTCAGAATGTCAAAGTCTAGAGATTCCAAAATATCCTTCGCGTTCTGTTCTTCTAGACGGATTCCGATGAGTTTAGCAACCTTTTCGTAGGAGAAGGTAATCTGAGCTTTTGGGAATTCGATGGTGCCTTTATGGTCTCTTGCGCTGGCAGTAGCACCGGTAAGCTCGATGATCAATGCGGAGGCATACGCATGCGCTTCTGCGGTAATATTTGGATCTACGCCGCGCTCATAGCGGTAGCTTGCATCTGAATTGATACCGTGTCTTTTTGCTGTTTTGCGAACACGAACGGCGTCAAAGTAGGCGCCTTCAAGATATACAGTCGTTGTGTTTGAGGAAACGCCGGACTTCAAGCCGCCGAGGACACCAGCGATACAAACAGGAGCCTGTGCATCAGCGATGACCATGTCGTTTTCATCAAGTGTACGCTCAACCTCGTCTAGGGTAGTGATTTTTTCTCCAGCCTTTGCGTGGCGAACGATGACTTGACGGCCTTCCAATTGCTCCGCATCGAATGCATGAAGCGGATGACCGTAGGTATGCATTACATAGTTGGTAATGTCAACCACATTGTTTTTCGGCGTTAAACCGATGGATGTCAAGCTGTTCTTTAACCAGTCTGGGCTTTCGGCTACCGTCACATTTGTAAATTGTGTACCGTAATAGGAAGGACAACCTTCGTCTTCCAGTGAAAGTGTCAGCTCGTTTGAGCCGCTATCAGGTAGAGTGGTTTCCGGGGTTTGTAAGTCGGGTGTATACTCCTTCAAGCTCAAGAGCGCTGCGCGTAAATCGCGTGCAACACCGATATGTCCCATAGCATCTGTTCGGTTGGGAGTTAAGCCAATTTCGAATACAAAGTCACTCTCCAATTCGAATACTTCTGCGCAAGGAGTACCTGGAACTAGCTTTTGGTCCAAAACCATAATGCCGTCGTGGCCTTTTCCGAGTCCAAGCTCATCTTCGGCACAAATCATCCCGAGACTCACTTCGCCGCGTATCTTTCCTTTTTTGATCTTTAATTCTTCGCCTTGCGGATAAAGCACAGTGCCTACGGTGGCAACCGGAACTTTTTGTCCAGTAGCGACATTCGGTGCTCCACACACAATCTGTACGGGTTCTTCTGCGCCGATATCTACCGTAGTGACACGCAAGCGATCTGCATTCGGATGCTGCTCACAGGTGAGAACATGACCTACGACTACGCCGCGGAGCCCGCCTTTAATAGACTCTACTTCAGCAACGCCTTCCACCTCAAGACCGGTGTCAGTGAGGAGCTCATCCACGCGTTTTGGATCGAGAGTTACGGGGAGATAGCGCTTCAGCCAATTATAAGAAATGTTCATGGAGCTTGAATTTCAATAAGCGCCAAAGTTACACTTCCGACTAAGAACTTACAACGGGGTAGGGCGCGGTGTTAGAACATTTTGTAAAGGACCAGTCCGTAGATGGCAAAACGTAAAAAACGCACTAGTGTAAGCAGGGCGAAGACTCTGAAAGGAAACTTATTTATGCCACATAATTGGCACACGATAGGATAGGGCAAAGGGGTCAGCGCTGCGATAATGATCAGCAAACCACCAAATCTTTTGAGCTGTCGCATTGTGGAGGCGTAGCGCAGCACAAGTCGTTCACGGATGATTTTCCGAGTAGCCAAATAGCGTCCAATGAAATAGGAACTTAGCCCACCGATGTAGCTGATCGAAGCCAAAAGAGCGAGCGTCCAGACCGGGAACTCGGTTTCATCCGCCCAAACAATCAAAATTTCTGGAGACACCAGTCCAATACTAATCTCCGAAGCAAAGAAAATGGCGATTAACCCTTCCGCGGACAAGGTCTTGGTCAGCCAAGCCGTGGCGGAATCGATGTCTATAACGAAGGTATCGATCAGGTAGAATAGTGCGATAATACCAACAACTGAACCGATCAGTTTACTTACATTTTGACGTATAAAGGTATACCCGCCAGTACGTTGTAAGAGAATATGATACAGTTTAAACAAGCGCTTGAAGCGTGTCGGCATATTACGAGATTCTGTTCCATCCCCATTGGTGCTTGTACAGCGCAGTCCAATGTTCTTTGATGGAAACGTGGTGGGGTTTTGTGAGTTGTGGGTCTTCGCTCAATAACTGTTCCACTACATGCCTTGACCACGTTAAAATCTGTCCGTCATTTGTTAAAGAAGCCAATTTAAAGGCCATCTGCCCGCTTTGGCGTGTTCCCATCATATCACCAGGACCACGGAGCTGCATATCCACTTCCGCAATTTCGAATCCATCCTGAGTTCGGACCATCGTCTCTAAACGGGTCTTTCCATCGGAGGAAAGTTTAAAGGAGGAAACCAGGATACAAAAGCTCTCATCACTTCCGCGACCCACGCGTCCGCGCAACTGGTGCAGCTGACTCAGACCAAATCGCTCGGAGTTTTCTATCACCATGACAGAGGCATTGGGAACATTCACTCCGACTTCGATCACGGTAGTTGCCACCATGATTTGTGCCTTCCCGGAAGCGAAACGTTGCATCTCACCTTCCTTTTCTTGGGGATGCATTCTGCCATGTACTACCGCAATCTGATATTCAGGACGGGGGAAATCGCGAAGCAGCTGTTCGTAGCCTTCTTGAAGGTTTTTTAAATCCAGCGTATCGCTCTCTTCGATCAGCGGAAAAACGACATACACTTGCCGACCCTTGGCTATTTCCCGCTTCATAAACCCGTTCAGCTTAAGACGATTTTTATCGTACAAGTGCATGGTTTTAATGGGTTTTCGTCCGGGAGGTAATTCATCGATCACACTCACATCTAGATCGCCATATAGGCTCATAGCCAAAGTCCGGGGAATCGGAGTAGCGGTCATCACTAAGACATGGGGAGGGTGGGCGTTTTTCTTCCACAAACGCGCACGTTGAGCCACACCAAACCGGTGCTGTTCGTCGATCACTGCAAGACCGAGATTGGCAAATTTCACCGTGGGCTCTATGAGTGCATGCGTCCCGATCAGAATTTGCAAGGATCCATCACCAAGCCCTTGGTGAATCACTGCACGTTCCGCAGATTTTGTGCTCCCAGTGAGTAGGGCAATCTGTATTCCAGCCGGTTCACAAAGTTCCTTTAAACCATGGTAATGCTGGGTTGCGAGAATCTCAGTGGGCGCCATAAGGGCGGCCTGAAACCCGTTGTCAATCGCTAACAACATGGCCAGTAGCGCCACGATCGTTTTTCCACTACCGACGTCTCCTTGTACGAGCCGATTCATTTGCGCACCCGTTCCTACATCTGCACGTATTTCTTTCAAAACGCGTTTTTGAGCCCCAGTCAGTTCAAACGGAAGGTGATTATTGTAAAAGTCAAGAAAAGTCGATCCCACCTCTGCAAATTTGTACCCCTTAATGGCAGTTTTTTGCTTCATTTTGTTGCGAAGCTGGGTCAACGAAAGGAAAAAGAATTCTTCAAATTTTATTCGACGCTTTGCTGCCTCAAGATGGTCTCTAGATTTTGGAAAGTGAATCCAGGCCAGTGCTTGCGCCTTACTAATGAGTTTATTTTGTACTCGAAACTCCTCCGAGAACGGATCAGTAATCTGCGCCAATTCATTCTGCAATACTCCCTTCACAACTTTCTGCAGCCCCTTCGAATGCAGTCCCTTGCGCGTAAGTTTGTCCGTCGTGGAATACACCGGCTCTAAAGCACTGGCGATATCATCGATCGCAGGCGCAGAAATCTCTGGGTGCGGCAGGCTGATCTTCCCGTTGAAATTGTTGATTTTTCCATAGACCACGAGTGGAACGCCAATCTTGAGTGACTTTTTCACCCACTTCGCGCCTTTGAACCAAACCAATTCAATGTGTCCTTTTCCATCCGTAAACGTAGCTACTAGACGTTTGTTCCTCGGTCCTGCACCAAGCTCCTCAACGGCCGTGATCTGGCCCTTAAGCTGCACTTCACCTTGAATTCCAGCGAGTTGTCCTATTTCGTGGTACTGCGTTTTATCGACGTACCGAAAGGGGTAATGTTCCAAGAGCGCCATCGTAGTGCGAATACCGAATTCTTCCGCAAGAACGGCCGCTCGGTCCGGTCCGACACCGGGTGCATAAACGATTGGATTAGAAGTGATGCTCATCGACGTAAAAGTAAGTATCTTTTGGCCCAGAAAAATGCAAAATCAAAGCACAAATATATTCCGCTTGATCACCTTGATCACCGACGCCATCCTATTGCTCGTGTTGTTCGTGGCGATAGGTTTTTGGCGTTTTGAAGACTTGCGCATTTCAAACCCCGAGTACTACAATTACTACCTTCAACTGCTTGTACTCACCTTGGTCTCCTGGTACGCCGGTGGACGCTGGGCTGGGATTTTCACCTATACCACTGGCCTCGAACAGCGCAATGTGACGGCGAACCTTGTCCGTGGTGCATTGGTTCAAATTTCGATCCTAGCAATCATTGTCATCGGCTTGAAAGGCTATTATTACAGCCGTGTTTTTCTCGCCAGTTACCTCGCCAGCTTATATATGGTAGCGTGGGTATACCGCATCTTTTTGGTCCAATTCCTTCGTGCCCAAATGGCTCGTGGTAAATGGCAGCGCACCTTTGTTTTGCACGGCACCCATACCACAAGCGAAGCATTGATCAGACTTACCACCCTTCGTCCCGAACTCGGGTGGAAATATTTGGGAGCTGCGGACCCATCAACTCTCGCCGCTACTGACGAGCTGATCTGTGCGTACGCTCCGGGAACTAGTGAGTTTGATGCGGCAGAGAATTGGTCTTTAGAACGCGGCATTCGTTTCAGGTTCTTGCCCGATATGGGACCTCGTTACGCAGGCCAGCTGTTCTTAGAGAACCTAGAAGGCATACCTATGTTCAGCCAGCGCAAGGAGCCACTCTCGAACACGACAAATGCCGTCTTAAAAAGAATATTCGACCTTGTGTTCACCGCTCTAGGAATACTATTCGTATTGAGTTGGTTACTCCCCATCATTCTACTACTCCAAGTTTTAACAGGGACCATCAAACCCTTGTTTATTCAACAACGCGAGGGGTTGTCGGGGCGTACTTTTAGTGTATGGAAGTTTCGTACGATGAATGCAGATGGAGCTTCGAACGCCTTTCAACGTTGGATGCGCAGAACGGGTGTGGATGAATTGCCTCAGTTGTTCAATGTTCTAATTGGTCAAATGTCATTGATTGGTCCACGCCCGCACACCCCTGGAGATGGCGCTGACTACTACCAAAAAGTGAGTACCTATAAAATCCGGTACTGGGCGAAGCCAGGACTAACCGGACTAGCACAAACACGTGGCTTACGCGGTGGTGGGGCTGCAGCGACTGATGAGCTCTTGGAGGAGCGCATTCGAGCGGATGTCTATTACATTGAAAATTGGTCCTTAGTTCTGGACTTGAGAATACTGATTGAAACTGTAGTTCGAACGCTTTTTGTTCCTTCTACGCTACAACCCAAAGCACGATGAAATACCCAAATCTTCTAGAGAACTTTAAATCCTACGTCCAAATCGATACGCAGAGCGATCCGCATTCATCGAGCGTTCCTTCCACTGAAAAGCAGAAGGATCTAGGGCGACTTTTGGTCGATCAGTTGTTAGAATTGGGGGTTTCAGATGCACATATGGACGACAAAGGCTATATCTACGCCACGGTTCCTGCTACTCCAGGTTTAGAGAAAGCCCCAGCCGTATGCTTTTGTGCACATATGGATACCTCACCAGAATACAGCGGTAAAGGGGTAGCACCTGTGTTGCATGAAAACTACGACGGAGGCGACATTGCACTTCCGAAAGGAGATATCGTACTAACTACGAAAGCGTTTGGCCCATTAAAGGAAATGAAAGGCCATACCATTATTACTTCCGACGGGTCCACCTTACTCGGTGCAGATAATAAGGCAGGGGTTGCTGAAATTATGTCCGCAGCAGCCTTTTTAATGAAGAGCGATACACCACATGCGGCCATGAAAATTCTCTTCACACCAGACGAAGAGATTGGTCGAGGGGCTGACCTTGTTGACCTTGAGAAGCTTGGAGCAAAGTTTGGGTACACCATGGACGGCGCCACCAAAGGGTCTTTGGAAGATGAAACATTTAGCGCCGATGGAGCTACTGTAATTTTTAGAGGAGCCAATACGCATCCTGGATTCGCCCATAAAAAGATGGCGAATGCCATGAAGGCCGCCGGGGTATTTCTTGCTTCATTACCTCGTCAAGAATGGGCACCCGAGTCGACTAAAGGGGAGCAGGGCTTTGTCCACCCCTATGAAATCTCTGGCGGGGTAGAGGAGGTTCGTATTACGATGATTTTACGTTCGTTCGATACGCCAGAGCTTGAAGACTATGCAGCCTTGTTAACGGCGCTAGCAAAACAGGCATCAAAGGCGGTTAAACGCACGAGCTTCGAAATTCAAACTACACTGCAGTACCGCAATATGAAAGAGATTTTGGACCAGCATCCGGAAGTCGTGCGTTACGCTGAGCGTGCCATCGAAGCATCAGGATTGCCGGTTCGTAAATCAAAAATCCGTGGAGGTACTGACGGATCGAAGCTCAGCTTTATGGGATTGCCTTGCCCGAACATCTTTGCAGGCGAGCACGCATTTCACAGCCCTTATGAATTTGTCTCTCTCCAGGATATGGAGAGTGCAACGGATGTGATCGTGAATCTTTTAGAATTGGTAGCAGAAGATTACCTCCCCGAGTAAGCTTTATTTAAAGCATCGGCTAAACGAACTCCCGCTTGTGCCAAACGCAAATGGAGTAGATCACTATGGTCGTAAATGTAACGATAGCCCATGCGCTCTCTATCTCCCGTGTTGTAGCACTGCTCGCGATACGCTACACTCTCGCGTACCCAGTCCTTGACTTCTGAATTTCCCCAAGATTGAATGTCTTCGCGCTCACGAGAAGACATGATCCAGGTCGCATATTCAGTATAACTCATCTTCCAGTAATCAATCATCCCGCTGTCCCAGACACGGTGCAAATTCGACTTCTCCCAAAAGAAGGTGACCTTAACATCGTTTGCGCCGCGATCTTTACCGTTTCCACAATGTAAAGGCTGGTGTACATCTCCGATAAGGTGAGCAATCACTTTCAGAGCAAAGGCCTCGTCAACACTGTATTGCTCTGTTTCAATCTCTTTAAGGTATTTCTCGATCGCCATCCAAACGTCGCCCTGTTCTGGGTGAACGTGTGAATTCATCGCATCTAATGATTCGACGGTACAATAATGCAATGGTTTCAGCGAATCATAGGCAGCGTCACTTTTGATGAAATCCATCCAGTTCGCCGTCATTGCTAAATCTTCGCCATCAAGGGCTGCGAGCACCTTCTTTTTTACATTTTTATCCAAATGATCCATCGCGATGTGCCCAACGATTCGGTGTCCCGTAAGTCCCCATGCGAATGAAGCTGTGGTAAAGAGTGCCGCGGTAAGTGTGAAAATAATCTTCTTCATGAATTACAATGCTGATGCAGGTTTTAAATAGCCAATTATTCGGTCGTAACGTAAGCCCATTCCTCGGTTGTACATGATTAAAGAATAGTCGTTTCGGGTCTGCCAATGCGTTCCTTCCGTCATTTCTGTACTCACTCCGCCGTTGGAATCTGGATGTGCAAAGATATAATTATAGTACCCTTGCTTGAGTAATACTTGTCCTAAATAGGCCCCACGATTGCGGTCGTAAGAAAGTTTGAAATTCTCACGTAACGACCAGTCAGAGAGCTGTCCGTACACATACACGGGCACCTCAAGCTCAGGGCTCTCGAAATAAAACTCCACCCAACAATAATCCCCAGCAAGATCTGGATTGCCCACGTCGGCACGCTGAATGAGACGGCGACCGTTGATGTCGTTGTCAAAACTATACACTGAAATACTGCGGTTCTTCTTCTCGTTAAGATAGATGGTCCAACACGAGTCTAAGCGTGAAGTTTTTACGCCAAGTCCTGTCTGATTCAGCCTTTTCGTATCGAAAGTGTGGTGTTCCACGCCTCCGTCAAATGCTTCTTCTCCCATAAAATTATATTCCAGGACCCCATCATTTATAAAAGCGGGTTTCAGTTCTGTTTTCGCATTGTCCCAACGACGATTTTGCAGAATGCTGAGGTCCAAATCCTGATAATAGTCTTGAATAGGGTAGCCGGCCATAGAAACCCGAGCACTGACCTGCTGTTGCGAGGAAAAACCTTCCATATCTAGAGCTCTCCCTACGGTCACAGAAGGGACGACCAGATTCTCATAAACGATGAACCTTCGGCGTAAGACCAAATCTTCTGGATCATCGTTTTGATATACTTCAATAACGTAATTGCCACTTATAATGGGTTTTACATCGGCATTAGGTACAGTTACAGCATAGTGGGTATAGGGCACAAAAGTCCCGATGCTTATGGCGAAGTTGTTCAAATAGTTACCCTCAAATCCTCGGAGGTATTGGTTGATCAATAGTTCTGATCGTGTCCAATTTTTGGTACAATGGAAAATCCGGTACGCATAGTTGTTCCACTCATACGCCATGTCGTCAAAACTCAGTTCTAGTCCTTTCGAGGCTCCCAATTCGTACGCCGGAAAGTCGAGAGGTGCTCCAACCGGCGCAATCTGAATGGTTTTAAGGTAGTCAAAGGCCGTGGTGTCCCGAAGAACTTGGCTTTTCAAACCACTGAATGTCAGTATACAAGTAAGTAAGAGAAACTTTTTAACAGTCATGTTGCAGAAATAATCGTGTCCAAGGTACAATTCGTCCTTAATAAACGTGGAAAAAACACAAACGTATCCTAATTTCGCAAAACCAAAATCATACTGAAACGTACGATGTCTCAATCCTTTAAGATTCGCAAGGGTCACAATATTAAGCTCGTTGGCGACGCTCCTAAAAATGACTTAGGAAATGTCTCGTCAACTACTTATGCGGTGAGCCCTTTAGATTTCCCAGGCATCACGCCAAAATTGGCAGTGAAAGCTGGTGAAAAAGTCCAAGCGGGCGACGTTCTATTCTTTGACAAGGATCGTCCGGAAGTAAAAATTTGTTCTCCCGTCTCAGGTGAGGTAGCAGAAGTAAAGCGTGGTGCAAAGCGCAAGATTCTACAGGTTGTAGTTCTTGCTGATAGTGCCATCACGTATGCAAGCCATGGCTCGTTTGACTTAAAGTCAGGCGATCGCGGGACAGCTGCTGACCACTTTGCTAAAACCGGTGTAGGAGCGTTGATAACCTCTCGCCCATATGGGGTAGTAGCAGGGATGAGCGAAGAGCCTCGTGACATTTTTGTCAATGGTGTTCAGAGCGGTCCACTTGCAGGTGATCTTGCTTACCAGATCGAGGGGAAAGATGCTGAAATTGCTGCGGCAATCGAAGCGTTAGCCTTGATGACTACCGGTAAGGTGTATGTCAGCCAAGACGCTGATGCGCCTAGTATTGCTGCATTGAACCACGAAAAAGCGACATCACTTACATTCTCAGGGAAGCATCCCAAAGGTTTAGTAGGTAGCCAGATTGCTCAGGCTGCACCTATCAACAAAGGTGATATCGTATGGACGGTAAATGCCATCGATCTTCCTATTATTGGACGTGCATTCTTGAAAGGCGAATACGCTCCACAATACAAGGTAGTCGTGGCAGGTTCGAAAATTACAAAGCCGGGCTATGCAACTATAACGCAAGGTGCAAACCTAGCATCGTTTATAGGAAGTCACGTCAATACGGACAATACACGCATTATCGCTGGTGATGTACTTACCGGAACGCAAATAGAAGCCACTGGATTCTTATCGTTCGGGCAAAGTCAAATCACAGCAATCCCTGAGGGTAACCAAACGGAATTCTTTGGTTGGGTACTTCCAGGATTTGGAAAATTCTCTACGAACCGTGCTTTTTGGGCATGGTTGTTCCCAAATAGAAAATACGATCTCGACACGAACCTTCATGGAGAAGAGCGTGCGTTTGTAGTAACTGGTGAGTACGATAAGTTCATCCCTATGGATATCTTCCCTCAGCAGTTGTTGCGTAGTATTTTGATTGGTGACATCGAAAAAATGGAACAATTAGGCATCTACGAAGTTGTTCCTGAAGATTTCGCTTTGGCTGAGGTAGCATGTACTTCGAAATTGCCTTTGCAGGAAATCGTTCGTAACGGATTGAATGACCTTAGAAAAGAAATGATTTAATAGCCAGATTATGAAGTTTGTACAAAACATATTCGACCAGACTAGACCGCTTGTTGAAAAAGATGGCAAAAGAAACATCTTCTACCCATTGCACAATGCAATAGAGACGATGGCTTTCGTTCCAAATCACACTGCTCATAGTGGCGCACACGTTCGCGATGCGATCGACCTCAAGCGCACTATGGTAACTGTGATTTTCGCTATGGTGCCTGCACTCCTTTTTGGGATGTGGAACATCGGTAGATTACACTACGGTGCATTCGGCGAAGAAAGCACTCTTATTGATAACTTCTTGTTCGGTGCACTTAAGATGCTGCCGCTAATCACGGTGACCTACGCAGCAGGTCTCGGTGTAGAGATCTTCTTTGCATGGAAGCGCAATCACGCTGTAAACGAGGGTTTCCTCGTCTCTGGATTGCTTATTCCGATGATTATGCCGGTAGACATTCCATTGTGGATGGTTGCTGTAAGTACAATATTTGCTGTGCTTATCGGTAAGGAAGTTTTCGGTGGGACAGGAATGAACCTTTTGAATCCAGCTCTTACGGCACGTGCTTTTGCGTTCTTTGCCTACCCTACATGGATGTCAGGTGATCAGGTATGGATCAATACTAAAGGTGAAGAAGGTGCTCAGTTGGTAGATGGATACTCAGGTGCTACTGCTATGGGTGATTTAGCCACTACGGTAGGTCAAGGAATGGACAACCCTGCGACGAACGCCGTTATGGCAGAGTTCGGAGCGGACGGAACCTATTCGTTACTCAATGCTTTTCTTGGATTGATTCCAGGTTCTATTGGTGAAACATCGGCTTTACTCATCTTATTAGGTGGTCTGTTCCTTGTTTTCAAAGGGGTAGGTTCTTGGCGTATCATGCTGAGCTTCTTTATAGGAGGTTTGGTAATGGCTGGGATCTTTAATCTTTTTGCAGTGAATGAATTCATGGGATTGAATCCTATTCATCAGCTAATGCTGGGTGGTTTTATGTTCGGTATGGTCTTCATGGCTACTGATCCTGTAAGTGCTTCTCAGACAGAAACAGGGAAATACATTTATGGTTTCCTTGCTGGATTCTTTGGTATCATGATCCGTGTATTTAACCCCGCATATCCTGAGGGAATCATGCTCGCCATCCTTTTCATGAATGTTATGGCACCGCTTATCGACCACTACGTAGTAGAGGCGAACATCAAGCGTCGTGCAAAACGTCTAGCTAACGCCTAAACCATATTCTAATGAACGTTAATAGTAACGCATATACCTACACTTTCGCAACCGTTATGGTGGTTGTTGTAGCTGTACTGCTTTCCGGAGCGTCACTCGGTTTGAAGAGTAAACAATCTGCGAATGTCAGTCAGGAAAAGAAACAAAGCATTCTTGCTTCGATCGGTATTGAAAAAGACCGCTCTGAGTCAGATGTAGCTTTTAACCAATTCGTAAAGCAAAGCCTTACCCTGCAAGGAGGTAAAGTCATCTCAGAAGATGCATCTGCAGCTTTTGATATTGACATGGCAGCTGCCGTCAAAAAAAGCAACATGGATCGTCAGGTTCCTTTGTATGTAGCCGAAAAAGATGGTGAAACTTTCTACATCGTGCCGATGCGCGGTAAGGGGCTTTGGGGACCAGTTTGGGGCTACCTAGCGCTAGAGTCAGACGGTAACACTGTTGTAGGTGCAACTTTTGACCACAAGAGTGAAACTCCAGGTCTTGGTGCGGAAATCACTACACCTATGTTCACCGACCAATTCCCGGGTAAGAAAATCTCTGAGGCAGGTATGTTCCAGAGCATCTCTGTCGTGAAGGCTGGCACTTCAAATGGAGACTATATGGTAGATGGAATCTCAGGTGGAACAATCACTTCTAACGGGGTGAATGACATGCTTGCGGATTGTTTGGCGCCATATGCATCATACTTCAAAAACATCTAAACCATGAGTACAGAAGTAAAACAAAAAGAGGCGTTGTTCTCGAAGAAAAATCAGAAGTTGATTTCTGATCCATTCAATGACAACAACCCGATCACAGTTCAGGTACTTGGTATTTGTTCTGCGCTAGCGATCACGGTAAAATTGGAGCCAGCTATTGTAATGTCACTCTCTGTGATGTTCGTTCTTGCTGCAGGTAACGTAATCATTTCTTTGATCCGTAATTTGATTCCTAACCGTATCCGTATCATCGTTCAGCTTGTCGTAGTGGCATCTCTTGTAATCTTGGTGGACCAATTCCTAAAAGCATTTGCCTACGATGTGAGTAAGCAGCTTTCAGTGTTTGTTGGTTTGATTATTACCAACTGTATCATCATGGGACGTTTCGAGGCATTTGCGCTCGCAAACAGTCCATGGAAAGCATTCCTTGACGGTATTGGTAACTCTATTGGTTACGGTGTCATTTTGATCGCTGTTGCTTTCTTCCGTGAATTTTTAGGCTCTGGTACATTGCTAGGCTTCTCTGTAATTCCAGAAAGCTGGTACATCGCCAACGGCGGCTTTTACGCTAACAACGGATTCTTCTTGTTCCCTCCGATGGCACTCATCGTAGTCGGCCTAATCATTTGGGGACAGCGTGCGAAGAATACGAAACTCATCGAAGAAAACTAAACCGGCCATGGGACAAGAATTAATCAACTTATTTGTTCGCTCAATCTTTATTGAGAACATGATCTTCGCATACTTCCTAGGTATGTGTTCTTACCTCGCAGTATCGAAAACAGTGAAGACCGCAGTAGGTCTAGGTATTGCAGTAACATTTGTACTAACCATTACATTGCCTGTAAACTGGTTGCTTGAAAACTATGTACTAAAGCCAGGTGCTTTAGCATGGTTGGGTGAAGAGTTTGTAGGAGTAGACCTAAGCTTCTTATCATTCATCATGTTCATCGCGGTAATCGCTTCGATGGTACAGCTTATCGAAATGATTGTCGAGAAATTCGCGCCAGCACTCTACAGTGCACTGGGGATTTTCTTGCCATTGATCGCGGTAAACTGTTCTATTCTTGGAGGTTCACTTTTTATGCAAGAGCGCGCTTTCGGAACTATCGCAGAGGCGACGGTTTACGGAATAGGTTCAGGTGTGGGTTGGTTCTTGGCTATCGTAGCTATTGCAGCCATCCGTGAGAAAATCCGCTATTCAAATGTTCCTGCTCCTCTACGCGGTCTTGGAATTACCTTCATCATTACAGGTTTGATGGGTATCGCGTTTATGAGCTTTATGGGTATTAAATTATAATAAGCACAGCAGCTATGTTTTTATCTAGCACAGTAATTATTTCATCGGTCGTCGTATTCGTTTTGGTGATCCTATTGTTGGTGACAATTCTACTACAGGCGAAGGCACGTTTGTCTCCTTCAGGGCCCGTAAAATTGAACATCAATGGTGATGAGGTAGAAGTAGAGTCAGGAACTACTTTGTTGACTACGCTTAGCAACCAGAAAATCTTTTTACCATCCGCTTGTGGTGGTGGTGGTACCTGTGGTATGTGTAAGTGTCAAGTAACCGAAGGTGGTGGCGAGATCTTGCCAACAGAAACAGGATTTTTCAACCGTAAAGAGATTGCGGATAACTGGCGTTTAGGTTGTCAGATCAAAGTGAAGAATGACATGAACGTGAAGGTGCCAGAGGAAATCTTCGGTATCAAAAAATGGGAATGTGAAGTAGTTAGTAACTACAACGTTGCCTCGTTCATCAAAGAATTCGTTGTGAAACTGCCAGAAGGCGAAAACCTTGACTTCGAGGCGGGTGGTTACATCCAGGTAGATGTTCCTGCTACCACAGTAGACTTTAAGAATATTGACATCACTTCACACCCGAAATTGGGTAAAGCTCCTGATGAGTTCAAAGCAGAATGGGATAAATTCAAGTTATGGGATTTGAAAATGGTAAACCCAGAGCCACTATTCCGTGCGTACTCTATGGCCAACCACCCTGCAGAAGGAAACATCGTGATGTTGAACATCCGTATTGCAACTCCTCCATTTGACCGCAAGAAGGGCGGATGGATGGATGTAAATCCAGGTGTATGTTCGTCGTTCGTATTTGATCAAAAACCAGGCGATAAAGTAACCATCTCAGGTCCTTACGGTGAATTCTTCATCAAAGAGACAGATTCAGAGATGTTGTACATCGGCGGTGGTGCTGGTATGGCACCGATGCGCTCGCACCTATTCCACCTGTTCCACACGTTGAAGACAGGTCGTAAAGTGAGTTACTGGTACGGTGGACGTTCGAAGCGTGAGTTGTTCTACCTAGACGATTTCCGTCAGATCGAGGAGCAGTTCCCGAACTTTAAATTCCACATCGTATTGTCAGAACCGTTACCTGAGGATAACTGGACGGCAAAAGACAGCATGGAAGCAGAAGGTGATGGTTTTGTTGGATTTGTCCACCAGGCCCTTATCGACAACTACCTTGACAAGCACGATGCACCTGAAGATATCGAGTATTACTTCTGTGGACCTCCATTGATGAACGCCGCAGTTCTCAAGATGGTGGATGACTTTGGTGTCCCTCCAGAGAATGTAAGCTTTGACGACTTCGGTGGTTAATCGCTTTAAGACAATGTATAAAAGCCGTCCTTTTGGGACGGCTTTTTTTATTTTTGAACTATGATGAAATTTGCCCCAGGTGCCATCGCTGCACTATTATTCGTTGCATGCAGTCCAGTCGACTCCAGAGTACAAATGACCAACCAAGGCCCCGCACAGGGCTCTACCTATAGCATCAGTTATTTGGTGCCTGAAGGTGTGGATTATCGCAGTGGGATTGATAGTATTTTAAAAGCTATGGATCAGCAGATGAGTCTATGGGTCCCAGCTAGTGAAATTACCCGACTAAATTCGGGCGATAGTATCCTCTTGAGTGCCGATTTTGCCTCAGTCGTGAAGCGTAGCATTGATCTTGTGGCGTCCACAATGGGTAATTTCGATATTACCGTTGCCCCAGTTGTAAAGGCGTGGGGTTTTTCTGGTGGTCAATACAGGGATAGTGTGAATATCGATAGCCTAATGCAATTCGTGGGCAGTCAAAAGTTACCAATACCAGAGGCTGATACCCGTTATGGATTACCAAAGGGGATGCAACTGGATGTCAACGGAGTGGCACAAGGCTACACTGTAGATTTAATCAAGCAATATCTCGAAAGCCATAGTATCAAGGATTACCTGATCGAGGTAGGCGGTGAAGTAGTTTGTAAGGGGAAGAATGCTGCAGGGCGTAATTGGCGAATAGGCATTGATAAACCTGAAGAAAGTAGGAGCGAGGGCATGTTTCAAACGATTGTTGAGTTAGATACGATGGCGCTTGCTACAAGTGGAAATTACAGAAAGTATTGGGTCAACGATAAGGGGCAGAAGGTAGTGCACACTATCGATCCGCAAAACGGGATGCCAGTGGTGAGTACGTTGTTGAGTGCAAGTGTGATTGCTCCGGATGCTACATTAGCGGATGCTTTAGGAACGGCAGCTATGGTGATGGGCGAGCAAAAGGCATTGCCCTACCTAGAGGCGCTTCCAAAAGTTGAGGCGTATTTGATCACGAGTACAAAACTCGGGGAGCTGAAGGTGATTAAAACTTCGGGTTGGTCGAACTACGAGCTGGATTAAGCAGGCTTGCTTTCACACTGGTTCGGATCTTTACCGCAGTAGGAGCACGTAGCGCCGTCTTCATTTAGGAAAGGGCTTTGCGAAGCGCATGTGCCTGCGAACTCGCCGTCCTTTTTAGCCCAAATCTTGATAGCGATGCCAGCTACTCCTAATCCAAGTAGAACTACAGTGATTCCGATGAGTTTAAGTGCGACCATGTTCTTTGCTTTTTGTGCGGTCAAAGTTACGATGAAAACTGCAAATAGTGTGCCTATATCAATTAGCGGATTATTCTACGAACGCTCTTTTTCCTGCGGCTTGTGATGTACCTTTGTGAACCAATTAAACTATAAATCATATAGATATGAAGATTACGGTTGTCGGTGCCGGTAACGTAGGTGCTACAGTTGCTGAGAACATGGTTCGTCGCGAGTTAGCTGAAGAAATCGTGTTGTTAGACATCAAAGAGGGCTTTGCTGAAGGTAAAGCGATGGATATGAATCAAACTGCAACTTTGAACGGATTCGATTCAAAGGTTGTAGGTTCAACGAATGATTACAGTAAGACTGCAGGTTCTGCAGTAGCAGTGATTACTTCTGGTATTCCACGTAAGCCAGGTATGACTCGTGAAGAATTGATCGGTACGAACGCGAAAATCGTCCAAACAGTTACTGAGAATTTGATCAAGCACAGCCCTGAAATAATCATCGTTGTGATTTCTAACCCGATGGATACGATGACCTATTTGACTTCGAAGTCTTCAGGTCTTCCAAAGAACCGCATCATCGGTATGGGTGGGATTTTAGACTCGGCTCGTTTCAAATACCGTATGGCTGAGCAGTTGAACTGCTCACCAAACGATCTACAAGGTCAGGTGATCGGTGGGCATGGAGATACTACTATGATTCCTTTGATCAACCACGCTACCTACAACAGTATTCCGGTAGCTCAATTCTTGAGTAAGGAGCAGCAGGAGCACGTAGTTGCTGAGACCATGGTTGGTGGTAAAACATTGACCGGTTTGATTGGAACTTCAGCTTGGTACGCACCTGGAGCCGCTGGAGCGGAGTTGGTAGAGTCTATCGTTCGTGATCAAAAGAAAATGTTCCCATGTTCAGTATTGCTGAACGGTGAATACGGCCAAGAAGACATCTGTATCGGTGTTCCTGTAATTATCGGCAAAAACGGTTGGGAGAATATCGTCGAGTTTGATTTAAGTGCAGACGAAAAAGAAAAATTCGAAGCTTCTGCAGCTGCGGTTCGCAAGATGAACGCTGCATTGGATGAGAATCTATAGTATTTGATCGGTTTTCGATCTTTTGAATAGGGAATCCCTCTAGCGAATGCTGGGGGGATTTTTTGTTTTAGTACAATCGTCTATCCTCAGGAAGGAGTGCACAATACCCTGTGCCAAACCAACGCATTCTGTTCTTCGCAATCCAGTTGTAGATACCATCTCGAACGACTTTGGGGACTTTAAGAAGAACTTTGGTCCAACGCCATTTTGGTAGCGTTGAAAGGATCATAAGCGCTGCCGTACTTCGGGTATAGAACGCACCGCCCTGATAGAAAAGGACGCTGTCTTCTGAAAGCAATTCTTTGGGTACGTTCGATTGTGCCCAATTTCCTTGTAGGGAGCTAAAGCGAAATTGGCCAAGAGCATCTCTTTTATAAATCCACTGAACGCTTTTGTTGCAAAGTGTACAAGGCCCGTCAAAAAGAACAATATCAGACTCCATCTATTGAATAATCAGGCGATCAGACCCTACTTGGCTGCCTTTCTCATCCACGTAAATCACTACATACATTCCTGCTGGTAATCGCAACGTGTTACTTCCCGGAACCAATTCTGTCAACTTCCTTCCCAGCATAGAATACACCATCCCACGAACCGTTAACTCCTCCGGAGCCCGAAGTTCAACAAGACCCTTCGCCGGATTTGGAAACAATAGCAGCTCGATATCCGTACCGGTTTCTTCAAGTGCTAAATCTTTAAAAGGTATTCCTTTGAAGTAGTGTACACCTCCACTTTGATTGCCCACGATCACATCAGGGAATCCGTCGGCATTAAGATCTGCCACTGCTGGGTGCAAATGGGAACCGGAGGTGAGGAAGTGGCTATCGAGATCACGCAGAGTGGGGGTGAGGTTGAATCGGATGTTAGGGCGTTTGTTGTGAGCTCCACTGTACGGCATCTCGCACCCGTCTTGAGTAATCCCATTCCACCCGGTAACTTCCCCGTACAGCACGCTGTTAAACGAAGTGGTGTGGTAGACCACAGGAATATCACCCGTTTGCGCATGTTTCGAGAAACAAATTTCGACCATCACAGGGTCTTTACCGTTCCAAACAAACGGCGTAGTGAACGATACATCGTTCCATCCGGTGGTCATGACTCGAATGCCACTAAACACAGTAGTGAATCCTAGGCTTTGAAAATCCGTGTGCACCGTGTCACTCACGTGTTTCAATCGAATACTGAAACCTTGGGTAAGGTACAGGTTACTGAAGGCTCCTAGTTCGAAGCCCATATTCTCGAATTGTCCATGGATACCTCCAGCGTTGGACAATTCATCTGCCGAAAACAGGATTTGAACGCGTCCGTTGCGCTTAGATCCACCAAAAGGCGTTTCTTCTCGGGTAGAAGACGTGGTGGTTCCACTTCCAAACACGAGGTCTCTACTGGTGGCACCACTAAGTATGGCATCGATAGAATCCTTTTGAATGGCCCCTAAATCTTTGGACCCGATAAGTAGTGTAGTGTCTTGTGCATACACAAAAGCGGGCGTCGCATAGCCATTCGGACTTTGTGTAGAGGCCATATTGATCCCCGCCCACTGATCATCTACCAGGGTAAACAGGTTAGGGAAGGTCCCGGATGCAGTGTAGTAAGCGACGTGTCCGGCTTCATTTCCGACAAACAGATCCAGAATACCATCCCCGTCGATATCTCCCAGTGCGGGAGCAGCATGATTTCCAACATCGATACCGTTGATGAGTCCGCGATAGGTGAAATTGTAGTTTAATATGGTCCCTGTGTTTTCATAATAGAACAACTCACCAGTTCTGGTACCGATAATAAGGTCAGGATCTAGATCACCATCCAAATCGCCAAAAGTTGGGCTTAGGTCTTCCCCAAGATTGTTAAAGCCAGCGTCCGCAAGATCTTCCTCGACCAATTCAAATTTGGGTTCCGCCGAAGCACTGATGTTTTTATAAAGCTGTAGCCTGCTGCTATACGTCCCTTGAGCGAGGTACTCCCCAGTACCGCCGATCACTAAATCAAAGTCACCGTCAAAATCAATATCTACTAACGCAGGTCGTGCTCGGGTGCCAATATCAATCATACCCTCCACCAAAAACGAGCTGTCGGGTGAAGAATAACTTGGACTAGAGCTCGAACCGACATTCTTGTAGAGCCAAGCGTTGCCAGTATTCATAGATCCATTCAAATTGGGACTGACGATCAGGTCAGGTACATTATCAAAATCAACATCTTCATAGAATGCTGCAGGGAAAAACTCCACATTCACCGCATTCGGACTAGGGTATAAGGTGTCTTGACTGGTCATGAAAGCACTGTCCGTATGACCGCCGTTGTAGGCAGCCACGAGATTAGAAAAACTCACATCACCGATCAGCACATCTTTAAGCGTATCTCCATTCAGGTTAACTACAAGAAGAGTAGACCCGGCATGCACGGCGCCGCTTCCGCCACTTACCTTCATTTTTTGAACCCCTTGACATCCGTTTAAGGTAAGATTATTGGAAACCAAGTTTTCTTCAAACCTTCCCCAACACGTCGTATTCATTTTAAAGTCGAGTCCATTGGCATTTAATCCTTCATGCCATTCGATGGTCGACCGCTGGCCAAACGTGAGTATGTCCAAATCTCCATCTTCGTCGAGATCTACAATAGCAGGAATGTCCGTAGAGAAATTATATAGATTCGATTGAAAGCTCCCTACATCGGTCGTTAAAAATCCACCCGGAAGTGCCCAATCAAAAAGCAAGGTATCTGCATCGGATTTATTTTCCCAAACGCCCATTCCTCCGAGTACAAAAGCAAACAAATCCTTCTTGCCGTCCCCGTTGTAATCTCTAAACAAGGCCCAATTTTCAATCGCAGGTAAACTATCCGCATACGCGGGCGCCGAAACCCAGTTCTCGTTATCCGCTAAAAATGAAATCCAATGATTGCCTTGGCGATCAAATGCTACGAGATCTTCGGTGCCGTCTCGGTTTAAATCTACTTTTGACCACTGCGGCATATCTGCCCCACCAGAGAAGGCGTAGGGAACAATACTTCCATCCACATAAACTTCCGGAGCAGTTCCCCATTCGAAACTCATACGACTGGTTTGCGCGTTTAGGGAGCAGCTAACTAGTGCAAAAAGGAGGAGTAAAAATTGGTGTCTTTTCATAGGTATTCAAATATACGGAGAACTAACAACGTGGAGTTCACAAAAACTTTTAGGTTAGCCACCTTGACTTGCCTATATTTGCGCGTTATTGGAAAAAAATAATCCACAAATGCAGAACAAAGGATTAATTACCGTTTTCGCAATCGCCCTAGGACTGGCCTCACTTTACCAGCTTTCTTTTACATGGGTCGCGAACAACGTCGCAAGTGATGCGGAAGAATTTGCCGCGGGTGATTCGAAAGTCAAGGCAACTTACCTAGACAGTATGATGACGCAAGAAGTATACCCAGTTTTAGGGTTTACCTACAGCGAAGTCAAAAAACGTGAAATGAATCTCGGTCTCGACCTCAAGGGTGGAATGAACGTGATTCTTGAAGTAAGCGTTAAAGACGTACTGAAAGGATTGGTTGCAAATGCTCAGGATCCAGTTTTCGTACAAGCCATCGCTAATACCGATGCTGCGCAAAGTGAAGGTCAAAACAACTACTTGAATTCGTTCTTCGCGGAGTTTGATAGACTCAGCGCTGAAACAGGGGGCGGTCGCTTGTTGAGCGATGCGAGCCTCTTCGGTACTCCGGAGATGACAGACAAGGTAGGTTTCAACGCTGCAAACGAGTTGATTCAAGCTGAAATCCGTCGCGATGTAGAAGCTGCTATCGCTAACGTATTTACGGTACTTCGTGCACGTATTGACCAGTTCGGTGTCGTGCAACCCAACATCCAACGTCTTGAAGGAACGGGTCGTATCCTGGTAGAACTTCCAGGTGTTAAGGATCCTGCACGTGTTCAGAAACTTCTTCAAAGTACGGCAGAGCTTCAGTTCTGGAACATGTACGAAGGAGCAGAAGTCTTACCGTTCTTAGTGAACGCGAACGAGCGTTTGCGCGACATCGTTGCAGCTGAAAAAAGCGTTAAAGAAGAAGTATCTAATGATTTCTCTGACCTAAACGTTGAAGAGTCTATTGCAACTACTGATAGCGCTGCTTCAGATTCTTCAGATGTACTTAGTGACAACAATCCGTTGTTCGAAGTATTCCGTCCGATGGTCAGCGAAACAGGTCAGTCGATGGAAGGTCCACGTGTAGGTTATGCTTTGATTCGTGATACTGCGAAGGTAAATGCGTACTTGCGTCGTCCTGAGATCGCTCAGTTGATGAATCAAGAGTTGCGTAACGCTAAATTCTTGTGGAGCAACAAACCAGAACCAGGTTCGGATATCATCACACTTTTGGCAATCAAAGGGAATCGCGATAACACTCCAGAGCTAGACGGCGGTGTAATCGTTGATGCACGTCCAGATCTAGACGAATACAACCGTAACGTGGTTACCATGGCCATGAACGGAACAGGTGCTCAAAAATGGCAACGTTTGACTGCAGAAGCTGCATCACAAAATCCAAAGCGCTCGGTAGCAGTGGTTCTTGACAACTACGTATACTCGTATCCGCAAGTTCAGAATGAAATCGCTGGCGGCCGCACGCAAATCACGGGTAGCTTCAGTGCTGAAGAAAGTTCGGATTTAGCAAACATTCTTCGTGCAGGTAAGCTAGACGCGCCAGCACGAATCATTCAAGCAGACGTTGTTGGGCCATCTTTGGGTAAAGAAGCAATCTCATCTTCTATCAACTCTTTTGCCATCGCCCTTGCTTTGGTATTGTTATACATGTACTTCTACTACAGCGGTGCAGGTCTAGTAGCAAACCTAGCATTGCTCGTAAATATGTTCTTCATCTTTGGTATTCTCAACAGCTTCGGTGCTGTTTTGACACTTCCAGGTATGGCAGGTATCGTATTAACGATAGGTATGGCAGTAGATGCTAACGTACTGATCTTTGAGCGTATTCGTGAAGAAATGCGTTTAGGCAAAGATCTACGCGCAGCACTTGTTGATGGATACAAGAATTCAAACAGTGCGATCATTGATGCAAACGTAACTACGTTGTTAACGGGTATTATTCTCTATGCTTTCGGTACCGGTCCAATCCGTGGATTCGCTACGACATTGATTATTGGTATCCTCACTTCGTTGTTCTCAGCGTTGTTTATCTCACGTGTTATTTTCGAACGTCGTCTAGACGGCAAGAAGAACATTGCATTCTCTACGAAAACAACCAAAAATTGGTATACAAATCTCAACTTTGACTTCTTAGGAAAACGTAAAATCGCTTACGGTATTTCCGCAGTGGTTATCGCGATCGGTTTAGGTTCATTGTTCACTAAAGGCTTGAACTTAGGTGTAGATTTTGAAGGTGGTCGTTCATTCCAAGTACGTTTTGATCAGCCAGTTGAAGTGAGTGATGTTGCAGAATCTTTGAGCAATACACTTGTAGATGCTGACGGTACTAACTTTACTCCAGTGGTCAAGACCTTAGGAGATGCAAACCAAGTCATCATTACTACCAACTACCGCATTGGTGAAACGGGTATTGATGTAGACCAAGACATTGAAAACAAACTTTACGCTGGAGTACAAGACTACTTCGCTTCAGACATTGCTCGTGAAGACTTCTTTACAGACGATACTGAAGAAGCGATTGGTTTGGTAGGATCTCGCGTGGTGGGACCAACCATCGCTGATGATATTAAGTCAGGTGCAGTGTACAGTATTATCTTCTCATTGATTGTCGTATTCCTGTACATCCTAGTACGTTTCCGTAAATGGCAATTCTCTTTAGGAGCTGTAGCGGCATTGTTGCACGATGTGTTGTTTGTATTGGGAGTGTTCTCCATCGCAGACGGGCTGTTGCCATTCCAGTTGGAAGTGGATCAAGCGTTCATTGCTGCCATTCTGACTGTGATCGGGTACTCGTTGAATGATACCGTGGTAGTATTTGACCGTATTCGTGAAAACCTTGGTGGTAAGCTGATTGGTTCAGCAGAAGGTGTCAACAAATCGTTGAACCAGACATTAAGCCGTACGTTTAATACGTCTTTGACCACGTTCTTTGTACTTCTAGTCATCTTCCTATTCGGAGGTGAAGTCATTCGTGGTTTCATGTTTGCTATCTTATTAGGTGTAGTAATCGGAACCTACAGTTCGTTGTTTATCGCAACTCCTGTAATGTTCGATTCTTCTAAGAAGAGTGCAGCAAGCAAGAAAAGCTAACGCGAAATAGAGACCTCGTCTCGCTAAAATATAGCCCTGCTGCACAGCGTGTAGCAGGGCTTTTTTGTTTTAAATTTGTCTCATGACACAAGTCTTCCTTCTTTTCAATATTAGCGGTGGTGAATTCGTCATCATTGCGCTGATATTCTTACTGCTCTTCGGTCCTAATCAGATTCCTACAATGGCACGTTCAGCGGCCAAGATGATCAAGCAGGTGCGTAATGCCACGAACGATATCAAGCGGGAAATATTAGAAAGTGCGGAAGATCAAAAATTGACAGAGGTTAAAAAGACCTTTGAGGAAGGCAGAGATGCTTTCAAAGAAGTTACAGATACGATCAAGCGAGGGACAAAATTGTGATTGCCCTATTCTTACTTTCCGGTTTTGGACTGTTGCTACTCGGCGGAGAGTTTTTAGTTCGTGGTAGTGTAGGTATTGCGCTTAAACTTCGCGTATCGAAAGTGGTCATTGGATTGACTTTGGTTGCCTTTGCAACGAGTGCACCCGAGCTTATCGTAAGTGTGATTGCCGCCCTTCGCGGCAAAAGCGATATAGCATTAGGAAATGTCATCGGTTCGAACATCGCAAATATTGGACTGATTCTGGGAGTCACTGCTTTGGTCTTTAAGATGGATGCTGTTCGATTGACGTACCGAAAAGACTGGATCTTTCTTTTAGTCGCAAACGCATTACTCGGTGTGTGCTTGTATCTCGGTGGGGTGAATAGGATAGCCGGTGCTGTATTTGTAGCACTATTGATAGGGTATAATATTCAAAAAATCGCAGGTGCTCGTAGAGACCGAAACCTTCAAGTAGGCGAGGAGTTCGATGTTCCTGCTATGCCCATATGGAAAGGGTTAATTCTTTTAGCACTTGGTGCGATAGGCTTAAAATTCGGTGCCCAATTCTTTGTTGGAGGCATTTCCTCCCTAGCACTCACTCTAGGCTTGAGCGAGCGCTTCGTTTCCGTAACGCTCGTAGCCTTTGGCACCAGTGTTCCAGAACTTGCGGCTAGTTTAATGGCCGCGCGAAAAGGCGAGAGCGACATCGCCATCGGCAATATCATAGGTTCCAATATTTTCAATATTCTCAGCGTCCTTGGAATAACCGCTTTGATTACGCCGATCACCGTTCAGAATCAGGCCCTGGTGCATTTCGATTTCCCCGCAAGTGTATTACTTACATTAATCATAATTCCACTTATGGGGTTATTTAAGGCGGATCGCCTAGACCGTCTAGAAGGCGCATTACTGCTAGGGTTGTATGTTTCCTTCATTGCATGCCTCTTCCTTTAGGGGGGGGTGATTGTTAGAAACAGTTAATAATTTCTTTTTGTACCCCTAAAATAATAGGGGTATCTTTGCTTCAAATTAATAAAACAACCACATGCCAACGGTAAGATTTCTAGCATTAGAGGAGA
>Ga0209137_1001183_pt1 | contig 25356 bp, 25 predicted proteins | sample SaaInl5LU_22_DNA_FD_184642 | JGI IMG/M metagenome (GOLD analysis project Ga0209137, IMG submission 184642) | Marine microbial communities from expanding oxygen minimum zones in the Saanich Inlet - ESP_105LU_22_DNA (SPAdes) (version 2) | ecosystem: Environmental > Aquatic > Marine > Intertidal...
TGCAAGATCAGTGTAGAACTGGCAGCAAAAGCTATCTAACTTGTCGCGACGCAGTTTTTGCCAGTGTTTAGCCAGCAGATGGTCGAAATAAATATCGCAGACAATCCCGGCGTAACGCCGCCATGTCGGGTCAAAATAGCGATAGAAATTGGCGACCTCCGGTTGGCTGTCGCCCCAGCGATCTATTTGACGGTGCAGTGCGATGCCCTGTTCTATCGCCAAAGGTCGATCACCGCGCAGAGCCCCCTTGACGAAATCGCCTAAAAAGCCACCAATCTGATGCTCGCGCTCGGGGCCAGAGAGTGCGATGTGGGCGAGATAATTCACAGCGCTATAGTCTCTTTAATCGAGCTGATACTGGCGATAATAGTGGCTGAGGTATTCATCAAAAGAGGGCCCACAAGCGTCGCTCTGTTCAAGTATCTGTTGCTCTGTGAGGCTCGCTTTGGCCAGCTCTATTTGTTGCGCACAAGCTTCTTCTGAGAGGGCTGAATTTTGATAAAAATCTCGCTGCTCGGCAGCTCGTGCAGCGGCCCATTGATAGAAGGTTTGGCCGCGCTCAGTGAGCTCGGCTAATATTTTTGCCGAAGGGGTTAGCGAGCTGTCTTCAACGCGCGAACCCATAGTGGCGAGCGCCTCACAGTAACCGCCTTCATCACTTTGCAGGTCGAGAAGCTCAGCGACGGGTACAAGCTCGTCGAGCAACTGCTCGGCCCAACGGGCAAATGGTATCTCACTGCCCGCGCGCAGTAGCGTGAGCGCGGGGTCGCGGCCGCGATAGACCATACGGCTCTGGTTCTCGAGATTGTCGCGGCACTCGTTCTCGTCGGCTTCAGCGCTCTCACTGATCAGACAGTAGAGCACGAAAGTATCTAAGAAACGTATGGTCTCGCTACTGATACCGCCGTTGGTAAACGGATCAAGATCGAGACAGCGAACTTCTATGTACTCAATGCCGCGCGCGCTGAGCGCGTTGATTGGAGCCTCACCCGCAAGGCCGGTCCGCTTGGGTCGGATCGGGCTGTAAAACTCATTTTCAATCTGTAGTAGATGAGTATTGAGCTGCAATCGATGGCCGCTGCTGTCAGCTAGACCAATCTTTTCAAATTCCGGATACGGCTTAACCAGAGCAGAGAGAAGGGTTTTACGGTATTGGGTGAGATTGTTGTAGCAGACCAGCAGCGAGCTCTGGGCATCGCTCTGGTAGCCGAGATCACCCATTCTCAGCGAGGTAGCAAATGGCGCATGCAGAGTGTGTTGATCGCTGCCCAGCGGTACCAGTTGATGGTGGCGGCCATTGACGAAGCTGCGACAGACCGCAGGTGCTGCGCCAAATAAATAGAGTAAGAGCCAGAAGTAACGTCGAAAATTGCGGATGCCGGCAAGATATTGTTCGGTTTTATAATCGCTTAGCTCAACTGTGGCCGCCTCGTTGGCACGCAGTAGTTGCCAGCTTTTGTCGCTCAATGAAAAATTGAAATGGATGCCGGCGATGGTCTGCATAAGGCGGCCATAGCGGTGACCGAGACCCTCGCGGTAGAGCGTCTTCATCTGGCCAATATTAGAGTTTCCGTACTGGGCGAGTGGAATGTGGCTGTCGCCGCTGAGTTGGCAGGGCATGCTGTTAGCCCACAGTCGTTCATCGCCAATAGCGGTGTAAACAAAGCGATGAGTCTGGTCGAGCTGCTTTAAAAGAGAGTCTATCGATTGGCTCGGTGGCGTGATAAATTCCAGCAGTGCTTCGGAAAAATCGGTCGTGATTGCGGGGTGCGTCAGTGCCGAGCCGAGTTTAGTCGGGTGAGGAGTTTGCGCTAACAAACCACTTTCTGCGACGCGCAAGCTCTCTTTTTCTAGCCCGCGCACGAGTTCATTCAGGCCACTGTCAGTGCCGGCACGATTGAGTAGCGCCAGGCGCTGGGTGAGAATAGTGGAGGAGCTCACGCAAGCTCAGAGTAACGCAGCTCGCTACGGTCACTGTTGCGGGCCAGATCGCCCTGATCGATGAGGATAGGGCGCTGTTTATCGTCGAGCTGAACTTCGACAACTTGAGCGCGAAGCTCTGGCTGTTTAGCGTTGAGTTCGATTAGATAGTTGAGCGCTTCATCGCGGTATCGAAAATGCATGATAGCAGAGCGGGGCGGCTGCGCGAGCCACTCGCCGTGTTTATCCAAATAATCTTGATGGGGTGTTTTTAACAGGTAGGCGACCATGTTTAACCTTACTGTGAGTCATCTTTTACAGCAGTTTACCTGATCGATGAGCGGTTACAAATACCCTCGGCCTGTGTAGTGCTGTTTGCCAGCTCGAGATCTTGGCAGCTTTGCAATCGCTCGCGGCGATCCGCCCAATGCAGCAGTTCAAACCAGCCTGTTTGTGTCTCTACAATAGCGGTGCAACTCTCGACCCAATCTCCATCGTTGAGGTAGAGGGTCCCTGCAATTTTCTTTAGCTCAGCTTTATGAATATGACCGCAAATGACGCCATCGCAGCCTAACTCAGCCGCGTATTGAGCCACGGTTTGTTCGTACTGCTCTATCGTTTCGCGGGCTTTGCCGACACGCGTCTTAACAGCGTGTGCGAGTGACCAATAAGGCCGCTTGAGTAATCTTTGTGCACTGAAATTGATCCAGTTTAGCCACAACAGAAAGTCATAAGCGGCGTCACCCAGCCAGCGCTTGATGGGGGAGAAGCGTATCCAGTTATCGAAACGGTCACCGTGCAAAAGCAGTAATCTTCGACCGTCTGCAGAGATGTGTTCCATCTCGTGTTCTACTCTGACACCGGAGAGCGTCTGAGTGACCAGCCTGCGCATCGCGTGATCATGGTTGCCAGGTATATAAAATACCTCAGTACCGGCGTCGGCCATGGCTAAAATACGTTCAATAATTTGTTGATGTTTTGCCGGCCAGTGAAAAGAGCGTTTGAGTGCTAACAGGTCGATAATATCGCCGACCAGATAGAGTTTTTTGCACTGCACTGTGTTCAGAAAGTCGAGCAAGTAGTCGGCCTTGCACGGTTTGCTGCCCAAGTGAAGATCTGAGATCCATACTGCTCTGAGAGAGTTGAGCGTGACAGGTGGGCGAGTGATTGCGTTCATAGCGTACTCCCAGTTTGAAACTAGTCCACTGAAGCCAGTGCTAAGCTAGACAGTGAGTGATCGCTACTGGCTGGCCTGGAAATTGATCGACTCTGCTCCCAGAGCCTCGCACTCAGTCGACTCAAGCTCTCGCGGCGCCCAGCGGCTAACCACTCGGCTAAAGCGCGAGCGACATTGGGATAACTGCGCGCGGGGCTGGGTGCGGTCTCTAACCAGTCGCTAATTAACTCTCGGTCGAGGCGCCGGGTGCTCCATCCTAATCTCAGCTGCTCTAAGGCCATCGCGTTAGAGAGCTGCTCTATCTGCCCTTTGACAGGCTTGACGAGCAGGCGCTTACCCATGGATAAGGCCTCACTGGGCAACTCAAAACCGGCATTGCAAAAAACACTTTCACAGCGGGCGAGATCGGCGGCAAAGCCGTCCCGCGATAGTGGTTTAAATTCGCAGTTATGCGTCGTCTGTGCAACGCATTCGGGGTGATAGACGACAAACTTTTGATCAGTTATTTTCGCCAGCAGATGGCTGAGTTCGGCTAAATTTTCAAACGGCAAGTAGACCAACACAGTAGGCTCTGAGTGGCTTGAGTGGCAGTGGTGAACAGGGTCTACAATGGGCGGTAAAATGCTCTCTCCAAAAGAGTCCCAGTGCAGCCCAATGGCCGTATCTACAGGTGCCAGCCGATTCATAATGGCGAAATTAACACTCCGGAAAGGGACCTTGGGCACCCTGTATCGAAAAGCATTTTGATGACTAATGCCAATAACGGGAATTTTTTGCCGTTTTGCAGCGTGTGCTGTAATGGGCTCGTAGTCGTTCAGAACGGCATCGTAGCCAGAGAGATCCAGCTCATTGATGTCGCGTCTCAGCTCACTAAGATTGAGGCATTTAACAGTTTTAAGCCAGTTAATGCGACCTTGTTCGGTGGCAAAGGTGAAGCCTCTGCGGGTTTGATACTCACCAAAGCGCTGCATATCAAAATACTGGCTCGGCTCGCGGCCGCTGAACAGGAAGTCTACTTCAATGCCTACTTTGGCCAATTCTGGGGCCATGGCGTGTGCGCGAGATATATGACCGTTGCCGGTACCCTGCACTCCAAATAGTAGCTTCACAATCGCCCTCCTAGCTTACTTGAAAGGTTAAAAAAGGGGTGTGCTGATGAACTGGCCTAAGGCCCACTGTGCGCAGGTGATACCCAGTAGAGCGCCAACGGCGGTATCGGTGGGGAAGTGGACGCCCAAGCAGATACGGCTCCAGCCGATGCCTACCGCCCAGAGGTAACAAGGTAAGCTGAGCGCGGGGAAAGCTGCGCTGATTATAGTGGCGGTTAGGAACGCTCCAGAAGTGTGCCCAGAGGGCAGACTAAAACGGTCAGAAGGAACCACTGCACTGACAACGCCAGGCAGAGTTTCAGGTGGGCGAAAGCGCCGACAACTATTTTTTAGCAGCCAATAAACTGGGCGCTCCAGCGCAAATGCTACTGCCATAGCGGCGGCGATTGCGGGCAAGCCCTGCCAGTAGAGCAACAGTGCGATTGAGGGATAAAGAAAACCATCAGCACTGCGCGATAGCGGTTTAGCGAGTGCCAGCCAGAGATCGAACTGTGGCCGAGCCAACACCCAGCTGAACAGCGAAATATCCAGTCGTTGGATTTTACGCAGTAGCAACATATTTTGAGGATCGATCTTCATACCCGCCACGTTAGGCGGTAAATATGTCACTCAAATAGAAAAACGATGGCACTTTTATGACAGCGCAAGTAATCCTGTTTACTGATTGACTCCATACACCGTGCCTGGGCGCAGTCGCTCTACCGTTCGCGCCCCCACATAGTAAAGACACGGAACCAATACCAGTGTGACCAGTGTCGCAAATAGCACACCAAATGCGAGCGAGACCACCATGGGTATTAGGAAGCGCGCCTGCATACTGGTCTCCGCCATAATCGGTGCCAGCCCGGCGAAGGTAGTAATAGAGGTGAGTAAGATAGGGCGAAAACGATCGCCAGCGCCCTGAATCAGGGCGGCCTTGAGACCCACTTTTTCGTCGCGCAATGCACAGACGCGATCGAGCAGGACTAAGTTGTCGTTGACCACCACGCCCGATGCTGCAAGCACCCCGATAAAGGACATGAAACTGACCTCTAGGCCGAGCAGGAGGTGGCCAAACAGTGCCCCCATAATACCAAACGGCACTGCCACGAGAATTCCAAAAGGCTTTAGGTAGGAGCGAAACTCAACCGCCATAATCAAGTACATCAAGCCAAGCGATAACATTAGAAATTTAATGACCGCAGCGCTCAGCTCGTCTTCCTCGCGTTGATCGCCATCTTTGACGACGCGCACGGCAGGGTATCGGCTGTGTAACTCTTCGGCAATCGTTCCGTAGAGTTGTTGTGATATCTCGCCGAGTGTCATTTCGCCTTTGGTCGCACTGACGCTCACCTTGACGCTGCGCTGACGATCTTGGCGGTTAATTCTAGAGTAGCCGGGAACATAGTCAGTTTCAGCAACCGTATAAAAGGGTACTTGTGTGCCGTCATTGAGGCGAATGCGCAGATCATCGAGGCTATCAACACGACGGCGATCGTCTTGTGGGTAGTGGACCATGACGCGAATATCATCGCGTCCGAGCGGTATTCTCTGCGCCTCGGCACCGTAAAAAGCCGAGCGCACCTGGCGCGCGATATCGCTGAGACCTACACCGAGCAGACTGGCGTGCGGGCGCAAACTGATATCTAAATCGTATCGTCCCGAGTGAATGTCATCGCGGATATTGCGGGCTCCCGGCAGCAGGGCAGCGCGCTCTTTGACAAATTTAGCCGCAGCACTGAGCTGATCGAGATCGTTGGAGGTCAACAACACTGACGCCGATGGCACATTGCGGGTGATACTGGCATCGACTGTGAAGCTGCGCGCCTCGGGAATTTCACCGATATAGTGCTGCCAGCGCTCACCGATTAAGGCGCTGGAGACTTTGCCGCTGACATCGGGTTGTAGTTCTAGCGCCAGGCGAATATTGTCGCCAAACATGAAACTAAGCTGGTTCTTAACCAATTTTTCGCTATCGATTTTGGCGCTGATCTCGGGATCATTGAGTAGTTTAGCTACGGCTCGTTCGGCGCGCAGCGTGATCTCCTCTTTGGCCTCGCTCGGATGGCCTGAGGGCATATTGATGCGCATAAAAATAAAATCAGAGGTGACATTGGGCAGGAAGCTCTTTTTGATATAGCCAGCGCCCACTAAAGAGAGGGAGAGTAGCAGGCCCAGGGTAAACAGCACCAGCGTTAATGCGCGCCACTTGAGTGCCAAATTGAGAAAAGGCATGTAGCGGTCGCGGCCAAACGCTGTTAAGCCGTTGACGCAGCGCATACGCAGATTGTGCAGACGCAACAGCCAACCGCCAGTTGGCGTGCGCTCGGGGCGCATATGCGCAAGATGCGAAGGGAGGATATAAAACGATTCAATCAGCGAGAAAGTTAGCGCAACAATAGTCACCGTAGGGATTGCCCAGATGAGTTTGGGCCATACCCCAGGCAGAAACAGCATAGGAGCAAAGACAATCATCGTGCTGAGCACGGCCAGGGTGACCGGTTTGGCTACTGCTTGCGCGCCTAGGCGTGCGGCCTCAATGCCGCTATAGCCGCGCTGCTGATAACTGTAGATGCTTTCGCCGACAACAATAGCGTCGTCGACAATGATCCCCAAGATAAGTAGGAACGAAAACATCGAGAGCATATTGAGTGTCAGTCCGACTCCGGGCAGCAACCAAAGTGCCCCCATATAGGCGATAGCAATGCCCGCTGAAACCCACATGGCCAAGAGTGGGCGCAGAAATAACATCAAAGTGATAAAGACTAAAACTAGCCCGCCCAAGGCGTTGCGAGAGAGCAGCTGCAAACGGCCCTCGTACATGCCCGACATATCCAGCCAGGTACCCGCAGTTAAGCCGTCAGGGAGGACGCTGGCGGCATCGGCGATATAAGCTTTTACAGCATCAGTGCTGGCGACAATGTCGGGTTGTTTGCCAACATAAACGCCGAGAAAGATGGCTTTTTGACCGTTGAAACGCGTCAACCGGCTGGTCTCTGCGAAGGTATCATAGACGGTGGCGACGTCGCCTAACTTAAGCTCAGTACCATCGTTTGAGGCATAGATAGGGATCTCATAGAACTCTTCCGGAGAGTAGGCTTGGCCGCGGGTCTGGATCTGCAGATCCCCGGCTGCGGCGCGGACGGTGCCGGCCGGCAAGTTGAGAGAGCTGCGCCGGATAGCGCTGACCACTTGATCAAAGGAGAGCCCAAAGCGGCGCATCGCCGCCTCGGAGAGCTCTACAGAAAAGCGCCGCTCAGGCACCCCCCAGAGATCAACCGTATCTATACTCGGCAGCGCTGCGAGCTGATCGCGTACCAGCTCGCCGTAGTGCTTTAATACCAACTCATCAACATCGCCAGCGATAGCGACGCGTATCACTTCGTTGCGATCGAGCAGTTCGCGCACAATGGGCCGCTCGGCGTCGACCGGGAAGGTGGTAATTGCGTCAATTTTGCCCTTGATGTCGTTGAGCATTTTGCTCATTTCTGCATCTGTATCGAGCTCGACGGTGACTCTACCGGAGCTTTGGCGTGCGCTAGAGCTAACTCGCTTAATACCGTCGAGATTGTAGATCGCCTCCTCAATGCGGATGACGATCTGTTCCTCGACCTCGCGGGGGCCGGCCCCGGGATAAGGCATGCTCACCTCAATAAAATTGACAGGTACGGTCGGGAAGACTTCTTTGCCGATATCGCGAATACCGACAAAACCGCCGACAACAATCAGAATCATCAAGAGATTGGCGGCTATCGGATTATCGATGAACCAGTCTATTGAGCGCTTCACTTCAGCGATGCTCCATTCTCAGGCGAGGCGCCATCCTCTAGCGGAGTGACTTGCATACCTTCGATAGCGAGCGAGAGCTTGCTGGTGACCACCCTGGCCGCCGGCTCAATTCCTCTAACTACAACAGTCTGCTGACGGTTTTGGATGACTTGAACTTGGTGGAAATGAATTCGGTTGTCACTGTCTACGAGGAGAATTTGATTGCCTCTATAGAGGGCAGAGCGTGGGAGTTGCAAAGCGTTTGCAACGCTCTTGCCAGTAATTTGTGCCTCGACAAAAGCCCCTATAGGAAGTTGCGATGCCGCTGCGCCATTCACCTCGGCGATGGCTACCAGCATACGACTGCGTCTATCCAGTGCCGCTTCGCTGCGCACCAGTTGGCCCTGCCACTGGCGCTCGTCGAGCAGATCGCTCAGGGTTATGGTCACCGTGGGATAGGCGCTTTGTTGCTCGGCTTGTGGAAGCGCAATCAGCTCAGCTTGACGCAGAGTTAATGGCAGGCGAATCTCAACAGTGTCGCTGGCAAAAAGACGTCCAAGGCGACTACCGGCAGTGACGAATTGGCCAACATTGACGTTTATCTGCTCTACGCGGCCGTTAAAAGGGAGCTCTAGTGTGGTGCGTTCTAAGTTGAGTAGCGCTTTATCTAGATCGGCCTGAGCGGCCAATTGCGCCGACTGGGCAGCGGCAAGCTGCGGCTCGCGCAGGAACAGAGAGTTGGCGACCTCATCACCCAAGTCGCGCCATTCGCGCTTGGCTTGGCGGGCTCTGCCGCGTTCAACCGCGAGAGCCTCATTGGCTTTAGCCAGCTGTGAGCGGGCGCGGGCGACGGCAAATTGATAGTCCGCTGGTTCAATGCTCAAAAGAGTTTGGCCTGCGTTGAAGAATCCACCGGCGGCAAATTCTGGTGCCACCGAGAGAATTTGACCAGAGACTCTGGCGACCAGATCTACAGCGACCTTTGGCTCGACAGTCCCTTGAGCTGCAATATTAAGGGTCACTGACTCAGGTGATGCGGTAATCACGGTTACTTCAGGGGCGGGTGGCTGAGGCCGCGGCTGAGGGATAGGTTTAGGTTTGAGCGCAACGACGGCAATCACGGCGGCGGTGCCAATTAACAGAGTGACTGCAGCGATAAGATTGCGCTGGCGCTGCGCAGAGGGAGTCTTAGCCATTGGGCTTCCTTAGTTGTATACCGTTGCGTCGAACACCGGAGAGATCTAAATTATAACGCTTAAGATGCGATTTGGATGACAGCGAGCAGTGGCTGAACCATCAATAACTGTCGCGATCACTGGTGTCGGCATAGGTATCGCGGTCCAATAGGCCCTCGCTGTGTGCGACTGCGGTCGAGACAACGCAATCACCGGTGATATTGACCGCGGTGCGGATCATATCCAACAGGCGATCGACACCGATGATCAGAGCAATGCCCTCGACGGGCAAGCCAACCTGCTGCAGCACCATCGACAGCATAATCAGCGCTGCGCCGGGTACGCCGGCGGTGCCAATCGAGGCTAGGGTGGCAGTGGCTATTACCGCTAAGTAACCGCTCAAGCCAATATCGATGCCGTAGGCCTGGGCGATAAATACCGTGGCGACACCTTGTAGAATGGCCGAGCCATCCATATTGATGGTGGCGCCCAGAGGGACCGTGAAAGAGCCGACAGAAGGGTTGACTCCTAGGCGGTTCTCCACCACGCCCAAGGTGATTGGCAGCGTCGCGTTGGAGGAGGCGGTGCTAAAGCCAAACAGTGCAGCCGGGCGGACATTTTTAAATAGAGTTATTGGGTTGAGCCGGGTTAGAGCCATTAACAGTAGTGGGTAGACGATAGCGCCGTGGAATAACAGCACGCCGACAACGGTGAAAAAGTACTTGCCCAGCGCAATAATCGCACCAAAACCCTCGGCGCTAAACAGCGTGGTCAACAGTGCAAAGACTCCCCAGGGCGCCAAGTGCATCAATATAGTTACCATGCGCATGTTGACGTCGTTGATGCTCTGGAAAAACCGCAGTGCTGCCGCACCCGGCTCGCCGACCTGGGCCAGCGCAACACCGACTAGCAGGGCGAAAACAATAATCTGCAGCATATTGCCCTCGGCCATCGCCGCGATAGGATTGGTTGGAAAAATATCGATTAAGACCTCTTTGATCGTCGGCGGCAGAGGCGCTGAATAACTGCCCTCAAAACTGCGGTCTAACCCGATACCCGGATCAGTAATATTGGCAAACACCACCGCGGCAGTGATCGCCAGTGCGGTAGTCACTAGATAAAAACCAATGGTTTTAGTGGCGATTTTTCCCAGGCTGACGCCCGGGCTGATAGTCGCAGTGCCGACTACCAGAGAGACGAACACCAAAGGCACCACCAGTAGCTTGAGCGAGGCGATAAATACCTGGCCAACCAGGTCAAACACCGAATCTATCACCCAAGCCAGCATGGGGGTGAGTTCACTGCCAAAACTCGCATTGAGAAGAGAGCCGAGTAGTACGCCTGCAACCATGCCAAAAAGAATTTTATTTGAAAGCGTCACGCGGTGGACTCCAAAAAGAGAAAATGGGGGAGTTGGGCTCGCCAACTAGCCCTGCAATGTTATCATAGCCAGCACATCGGTCACCTGCGCTCTATAAAAGTTAGGCTGACCAATTTTAGCTGCTAATTCCGAGCAGCCAGAACGGAGAATTACCATGTCAGTCGAAAAGTTTGAAGCCGCCTATCGTTCAATTGTAGGTGAGGTCGACGACCTGCAGCGCCCAGGTTTAGTGGATACCCCACTGCGCGCAGCTAAGGCGTTCCAGTACCTCACGCGCGGCTATCAGCAATCGGTCGAGGAGGTAGTTAACAATGCGCTGTTCCCCTCTGAGAGCAGCGAGATGATCGTGGTGCGCGATATTGAGCTTTACTCGATGTGTGAGCACCACCTGCTGCCGTTTATTGGCCGTGCCCATGTCGCCTATATTCCCCGAGGCAAAGTGATTGGCCTCTCCAAAGTGGCGCGTATTGTCGATATGTTTGCCCGCCGTTTGCAGATACAAGAAGATCTCACCGTGCAGATCGCGCAGGCAGTTGAAGAGCTGACCGGTGCCGCTGGTGTGGGTGTCATCGTAGAGGCCAAGCACTTGTGTATGATGATGCGCGGTGTCGAGAAGCAAAATTCGTCGATGAAAACTTCGGCCATGCTCGGCAGTTTCCGCGATGATCTCGCTACTCGCAGTGAGTTTTTGTCGCTGATTAAAGCGTAAACAGAGCAAGGCGGCTATAACAGCCGCCTTTTACTCAAGCCCGAGCTTTTCCCACAGCGCATCGACGCGCTTAACTACTTCGTCGCTCATTGCGATCGGCTCACCCCATTCCCGACAGGTCTCACCCTCGAATTTATTAGTGGCATCAAAACCGATTTTTGAGCCAAGCCCGGCCACGGGTGAGGCAAAGTCTAAATAGTCGATCGGGGTGTTCTCAATAATTGTGGTGTCGCGCGCGGGGTCCATCCGGGTAGTCATCGCCCAGATAACATCCTGCCAGTTGCGCACATCGACATCGGCGTCGGTGACCACCACAAATTTGGTGTACATAAACTGCCGTAAAAAAGACCAGACGCCCATCATTACTCGCTTGGCATGGCCAGGGTACTGTTTGTTCATGCTCACTACCGCCATTCTGTAAGAGCACCCTTCGGGCGGCAGATAAAAATCGACAATCTCGGGAAACTGCTTCTGCAGAATTGGCACGAAGACTTCATTGAGGGCGACACCAAGAATTGCCGGCTCGTCCGGCGGCCGGCCGGTGTAGGTGCTGTGGTAGATCGGGTCGCGGCGGTGGGTGATGCGCTCGACAGTAAATACCGGGAAGCTCTCCACCTCGTTATAGTAACCGGTGTGGTCGCCAAACGGGCCCTCATCGGCCATCTCTCCCGGAAGCAGGTGCCCCTCTAAAACGTATTCTGCACTGGCCGGTACCTGCAGCGCACTGCCCAAACAGTTGGCAACAGCAGTTTTCTCGCCGCGCAACAAACCGGCAAAGGCATATTCAGAGAGCGTGTCGGGCACTGGTGTCACGGCGCCCAAAATTGTCGCTGGGTCGGCACCGAGTGCGACGGCTACGGGGTAGGGCTGGCCAGGGTTGCGGCGCTGAAATTCGCGAAAGTCCAGGGCGCCACCGCGGTGCGCCAGCCAGCGCATAATCAGCTTGTTTTTAGCAATTTTCTGCATCCGGTAGATGCCGAGATTTTGCCGCTCTTTATCCGGCCCGCGAGTAATCACAAGCGGCCATGTCACCAGTGGGCCGACATCGCCGGGCCAGCAGGTTTGTATCGGTAGTTTGTCGAGATCGACATCATCACCCTCGAGCACCACCTCTTGGCAGGGCGGCTTGGCGGCGACTTTGACCGGCATGTTGAGCACTTGCTTAAAGTCGTGACGCTTCTCCCACAGATCGCGCAGCCCTTTGGGCGGCTCTGGCTCTTTGAGAAAAGCCAGCAGCTTGCCGACCTCGCGCAGTGCTGTCACCGACTCTTGGCCCATACCCAGTGCGACCCGCTCGGGGGTCCCAAACAAATTGGTGAGAACGGGTGTGGTGTGACCGACTGGGTTTTCGAAGAGCAGCGCAGGACCGCCGGAACGCAGCACCCGATCACTAATTTCTGTCATCTCTAAATGGGGGTCGACGGGCTCTTGAATACGCAGAAGTTCACCGCGCTCCTCGAGCAGTTGAATAAAGTCGCGCAGATCTCGCAGCTTCATTTTCACCCCTTATTTGCGGCGCATCGCCCCAAAAAACTCATCGTTGGTTTTAAACCCTTTGAGTTTCTCAACGAGGAACTCAGTCGCGGGAAGGTCTTCCATATCGTGGAGTAGTTTGCGCAGTATCCAAACCTTCTGCAACTCTGCCTCATCCATCAGCAGGTCCTCGCGGCGGGTGCCAGAGCGGCGCACATTAATCGCTGGATAGACACGTTTTTCAGCAATCTTGCGATCCAGGTGCAGCTCCATGTTGCCGGTGCCTTTAAACTCTTCATAGATGACTTCATCCATTTTAGAGCCGGTATCGATTAGCGCAGTGGCGATGATTGAGAGACTGCCACCATGCTCGATATTGCGAGCCGCACCAAAGAAACGCTTCGGTTTTTCCAGTGCATGAGCGTCGAAACCTCCGGTCAGCACCTTGCCTGATGAGGGCACAACGGTATTATAGGCGCGTGCCAAACGGGTGATTGAATCCAACAAGATGACGACATCTTTTTTGTGTTCAACCAAGCGCTTGGCCTTCTCGATAACCATTTCGGCCACTTGTACGTGGCGCGTGGGCGGTTCATCAAAGGTGGAGGCAATTACTTCACCGCGCACAGTGCGCTGCATCTCGGTGACCTCTTCGGGTCGTTCATCAATCAACAAAACAATAATGTAGCAATCGGGGCTGTTGCGAACGATCGATTGGGCGATGTTCTGCATCATAATGGTTTTGCCCGCTTTGGGCGGCGCCACAATGAGGCCACGCTGGCCTTTGCCAATTGGCGAGACCAGATCGATGATACGACCGGTAAGATCCTCGCTAGAGCCGTTGCCGGATTCAAGGCGTATAACATCGTCGGGAAAGAGTGGCGTGAGGTTCTCAAAAAGAATTTTATTCTTAGAATTTTCTGGCGCATCGAAATTGATCTGGTCAACTTTGAGCAGTGCAAAATAGCGTTCGCCATCTTTGGGTGGACGAATTTTGCCAGAAATACTGTCGCCAGTACGCAAGTTGAAACGGCGAATTTGGCTGGGCGAGACATAAATATCATCGGGACCAGCTAAGTACGAGGAGCCGCCGGAGCGCAAAAATCCAAAGCCGTCAGGGAGGATTTCGAGTACACCATCACCGTAGATGTCCTCGCCACTTTTGGCGTGGCGCTTGAGCATGGCAAAGATGATATCTTGTTTGCGTGAACGGGCCAGATTATCGAGGCCTACAGTAGCGGCCATTTCGACCAGTTCGGCAATGGGTTTTTCTTTCAGTTCAGATAGATTCATACGGGCTTTTTAGTGGTTGAGAAAAAATCGGCCTGCAATAGGCGAGCGCAGAGGCGCTAAGTAACAGACAGTAAAGTATTTTGATAGTGCGTAAGGGAGGCGGGCAAGGAGTGCCGCTCTGCACTTGGATGTAAGGAGTATAGCGCCGTCAGGGCAAAGCGCAACAGCAAAATAACTCTCCCGCAACATACTGGCCGCGGGAGAGTGTCAATTAAAGCAGTGCGTCGATAAATTCGTTGAGCTGTGACTTTGAGAGTGCACCCACTTTAGTGGCTTCTATCGATCCGCCTTTAAATGCGAGAATAGTAGGAATACCGCGCACGTTGAACTTGGCGGCGGCTTCAGGATTCTCGTCGACATTGATTTTGCAGATCTTCACGCGCCCTTCGTACTCATCTGCCGCCTGATCCAGCAGCGGTGCAATCATCTTGCAAGGACCACACCAGGGTGCCCAGAAATCAACCAGTGTAGGAACATCAGCTTGTTGTACATCGGCCTCGAAGCTGCCGTCAGTGACGTGGATAATCTTGTCGCTCATCTTTAATCCTCGCAGTAGTCTATTAATGTTGCGGCGCAGTGCCACGGCTTATAAAAATTGAATCATATCACTTCGCTGCGCGAGGTGACAGATTGTCCCGACCTCGGCCTAAGATTAACTGGCCAAGTAGGGCGGCGGTGGCTCCTGGGCCGCCACTGAGACTGGGTCTATATGGATGAGTACCTCGGCGCCGGGATAAACGACCATCAGTGCCTCTTCTATGCGGTCTGAAATCACATGTGCCTCGAGTAAATTGAGGTGATCATCGAGTTCAATATGCACTTGGATAAACGTATCGGTTCCCGCCCGGCGGGTACGCAAGTCGTGGTAGCCGCGCAGATCATGCTGCGCCGCCAAAACCTGTTTAAGCGCTTCGCGTTCTTCCTCGGGGAGCTCTCTGTCCATCAGATGGTCGCCCGCTTCACGGACAATTTCCCAGGCGCTGTAGAGTATGAAAAAGCCCACCGCGAGAGCCAATAGAGGATCCACTAACCACTGCCCCTGTGCGGCAAAGAACAGCGCGACAATAACTGCTGCATTGACGAGTAGGTCACTTTTATAGTGAAGCGCGTCGGCGGAGATAGCAGTTGAACCGGTTTTAGCCACCACGTAGCGTTGAAACAGAACAAGGCCCAAAGTCAGCACAATCGAAATAACCATAACCGCCTGACCCAGAGCAGTGGCGCTGGGCAACACAGGGTTAAATAAGCGCTGTGCCGCTTCAACCAATAAAAACGCAGCTGAACCGGTAATAAAAGCTGCTTGGCCAAGTCCTGCAAGCGCTTCGGCCTTGCCGTGGCCGAAGCGATGTTCGTGATCGGCTGGGGTCAAAGCATGGCGTACTGCCAGCAGGTTGATCGCTGAAGCGAGGGCATCCAGGCAGGAGTCGACTAGGGTAGCGAGTAGGCTGATCGAATCTGAGCGCGACCAGGCGTAGAGTTTTAATGCGATGAGCACGAGCGCCACGCCGGTTGAAGCATAGGTGGCAGCGCGCATTAAGCGAGCGGCTTGGGCCGGTGCAGCGCGATTAGCTAGTGGGTTGGATGCAGATTGTGTCATGGCACCAGTTTAACAGAATTGTGCGCTACAAAAGAGTTCGTCTGGCAGTTATTCACTATCAAAAGCAGCGACTACGGAGTTGAGAAAGCGATAGCCCAAAGCGGTCGTTTGTAGCCGTTCAGCACTGGGTTCGAGCAGGCCTTCTCGGCGCAGACGGGCCAGAGGTGCGGCTATGGATTCAAGCGAGAGGCCTGTGCGAGCCTCGAACAATTGTGCGGGTACACCACGACGAAGACGCAGCGCGTTGAGCATAAACTCTAAAGGCAGCTCGTTGCGCCCGATGATTTTGCTGCCGGCACAAGGGTTGCTGCGCTGCAGATAGTCTTCTGGGCGCCGGCTATTGTGGCTGCGCGTTACTTGCCAGTTGCCGTCGCTGATAGAGGTGATCTTAGCGTGTGCGCCGGCACCTACAGCAAGATAATCGCCAAATTCCCAATAGTTGAGGTTGTGGCGAGCCCCGCCGGCACTCTGATAGGCAGAAACTTCGTACTGTTCAAAACCGGCCTCTAGCAGCCGCTGATGACCGCCCAAGGCAATCTCATCAAGCGTCTCTTCGCCGGGCAGTGCTGGGGGGTTAGAGTAGAAGGCGGTATTGGGCTCCAATGTCAGTTGATACCAAGATAGATGGTCAGCACCACTCTCTAATGCGCGTTGTAAATCCTCCAGTGCCAGCTCTGGGGTCTGCCCAGGTAAGCCGTGCATCAGATCTATATTGATACGCTCAAATCCCGCTTTTTGGGCCATGCCAATTGCCAGATGAGCCTCGTCGGCGCTGTGAACTCGGCCGAGCTGATCGAGCTGCGCAGCACTAAAACTCTGCACGCCGATGCTGAGCCGGTTGACGCCCGCGGCTCGGTAACCGTGGAAGCGGCGCTGTTCAGCGGCACCGGGGTTGGCTTCTAAAGTGATTTCAATATCGCCAGTAAACCCCAGCGTCTGTTCGGCAGTGATTAAGATCTCTTCTATGGCACGGGCGGAGAACAGTGAAGGGGTGCCGCCGCCAAAAAATATGGAGTGCAGTGGCCGACCCGCGGCAAGGTCTAGGGCGTTGCGCAGTTCGCACTGCAGCGCCGCCACATATTCTGTTTCAGGCAGTGCTTGTGGGGCGGTATGCGAATTAAAGTCACAGTAGGGGCACTTTTTAATACACCAGGGAATGTGTACATAGAGAGACAGTGGTGGCAGCGCAGGGGAGCTCACCCGGGTAAAAAGCTGTCGAGTGACGCGATCAGTTGCGCGCTGGCGGCTGCGCGATGGCTGAGGCGGTTTTTCTGTTCAGCCGGCAGTTGCGCGGCGGTGCAACCCAGCTCTGGTAGAAAAAATAGTGGGTCGTAGCCAAAGCCTCCCTCACCTTGAGGTTGAGTGGTTATCACACCGCTCCAGCTGCCGTGGCAGATAAGTGGGGTGGGGTCTTCGGCGTGGCGCAAAAAGACCAGTACGGCATGGTATTGCGCCGCGCGCTGAGCAATCTCGACGCCCTCAAGTGCCGCCAGTAACTTATCGCAGTTGTCACTGTCGCTAGCCGCCTTGCCGGCATAGCGCGCCGAGTAAATGCCCGGCGCGCCGAAGAGAGCATCGACGGCTAATCCGGAGTCGTCAGCCAGCGCCGGCAGTCCGGTCAGCAGTGCCGCGTTGCGAGCTTTGAGCATTGCGTTTTCGACAAATGTACAGGCGGTCTCTTCAGCTTCGGTGACATTAAAATGCGCCTGCGGTATCACCTGCCAGCCGCGCGGTTGAAAGAGAGTTTGTAGCTCTTCTATTTTTTTCTGATTGCCACTGGCCAAAACAATCTGTTTGCTACTGTTATCACTCTTCATAAAAGCGTTTCTTAAAGTTAAACGTTCTCGGCGCCAGTTGCGCCGCGGTAACGGTGATATCAAAGCTGAGAAAGGATTCGCCATCAATCTTGAACGGGGCCAGATAGTAGATCGCATCGCCTTCATCAATAGTGAGGAACTCTAGAGTCTGCTGCTGTTGAAAAATATTGCTGGCGAGCCCACTGAGCTCAGCGGAGTGAGTGCGGTTGTCGCTATCGACGACGGCAATATTAACCAAGCCAGCATCGCGCGAGCGCCGCAGCTGGTAGCTTTTGGCAACCTCTGGCTGCAAAAATGTACTGTTAAAAGCGCTGTAGACGATCCGATAGCCATCGCCGAGAGGCACCTCGACCGCCTGACAAAAAGAGGCGATTAATAAACACAGTGGAACCCAGAACAGTGCGCGCAAACGAGACATATAAAGACCTCCCTAGTTAGCGGCGGCTCAGTTGATAAACCGCTGTTTCGGTAAATACGTTAGGCATAAATCCGGTTAGCCAGCGGTCGGGCCAGCCAGTGGCTAAACGCTTGCGCTGCAAAATAGCAATACCTCGCTCTGAGCAGAGTTGTTCAAAGTCGCGGTAGGTAAAAAAGTGGATGTTGGGAGTATCGTACCACTGGTAGCTGAGCTGTTTAGTGACCGGCATGCGGCCTTGCAGTGTCAGGTAAGCGCGCGCCCGCCACTGGCCAAAATTGGGAAAGGTGACAATACACTGCCGGCCGATGCGCAACATCTCGTCGAGCACTAAATGGGGGTAACGCATCGCCTGAAGTGCCTGTGTCATTACCACTGTGTCAAAGCTCTGATCAGCAAAGTTATCTAAGCTGTTATTGAGGTCTTGCTCAATGACATTGACGCCGCGGGCAATACAAGCCTGTATGGAGTCGGGATCAATTTCCAGCCCATATCCCCGCACCGCGTGTTTCTGAGCCAGTTCGTGCAACAGCGCACCATCGCCGCAACCGAGGTCGAGTACCCGCGAATTGGGGGCTATCCAGCGTGTAATAAACCCAAAATCGTCTCTCATTGGCGTCGCTCCACGGTCTCTGCTGCGCGCGCCAGGTAGGCCCCGAGTGCCGCTTGATAGCGCGGATTGGGCAGTAGAAAGGCATCGTGGCCTTGGTCTGATTCAATTTCGCAATAGCTGACATCGCGGCCCGCGGCGACCAGAGCATCGACAATTTCGCGCGAGCGATCTGGGGCAAAGCGCCAGTCACTGGAGAACGAAATCACCTGAAATTGACAGCGAGCACAATTAAATGCCGCTTGCGGATCGTTGTTGTATTCGCGAGCCAGATCAAAGTAGTCGAGCATTTTAGTGATCAGTAGATAGCTATTGGCATCAAAGACGCCAGAAAACTTATCGCCTTGATGGTTGAGGTAGCTCTCTATCTCAAATTGCACCGGATCGGCGCTGCCGGTAGTAAAGTCTCCCAAGCGCAGATCGCGGCCAAATTTTTGTCCCATCAGGGCATCTGATAGATAAGTGACGTGGCCGATCATTCGTGCCAAGGCCAGGCCGCGCTGTGGTGAGCGACCCTGGGCCGCATAGTCTCCATTGCAAAAATCGGGATCAGATTTAATCGCCCGGCGGGCGATCTCATTAAAGGCGATATTTTGAGCGCTGAGTTTCATTGCCGAGGCGATAACAACGCAGTGGTCGAGCAGTTCGGGGTACTCCAGAGACCAGCGCATCGCCTGCATACCGCCGAGGCTGCCGCCGACAACTGCAGCCCAGCGGTTGATGCCAAGGCAGTCCATCAGCAGCCGCTGCGAGTTGACCCAGTCGCGCGCGCGCAGTGGTGGAAATTCAGCGCCCCAAGCCCGGCCGGTAGCTGGGTTAATCGACAGCGGGCCGGTACTGCCAAAACAGCTGCCGATGTTGGTCGGGCAGACCACAAAAAAACGCGAGGTATCGATCGGTTTACCGGGGCCTATATAGTGGTCCCACCAGCCGGGACGGCTATCGCCTGGATGGTAGCCGGCGGCGTGGTGATGGCCGCTGAGAGCGTGGCAGATCAATATGGCGTTGTCACCGCGACCATTGAGCTCGCCGTAGCACTCGATCTCAAGCTCGTGGCGCTCCAACACCTCCCCGCAAGCGAGCGTCAGCGGTTGCTCAATAGCAACTATGCGGCTGGCGACGATACCGACTGAGTCGGCCTGCGGAGTGTCAGACATAGCGGGGAGTATTACTCAATTCTATTTGATAGAGACGAGTCTAAGTTTGTAATCGAGTGGGGACAAGCAGCGATCACAACAAAATACCCTGAAACCAGTTAAAAAACATCGGCAGTCCGCGATCGCGCACCATAATCAAGACAAAAATAGCCGCCATAGGCGACAGATCGATCATACCCAGTGGCGGTATCACTCGGCGGAATACAGAGAGGTAGGGCTCTACAATCTGCTGGACTACCGCCAGCATGGGATTGCCGTGACCGCCGACCCAGCTGGCGATGATGAGAATAAAAATCCCCCAAAAATAGAGGTCAAACAGCAGCACTAAAAGTGAGTAGCTGGCGCCGATAAATGCCGCCGGCAGCGGATTGCCGCCAAATGAGAAAAAAGCCACACGGATGCCGAGCACAGCGACTAGGGCGGCGATGTTAAAGCGGCCGATGGGGGGTAGCAGGCGACTGAGCGGTTCGACTACTGGCGCTGAAAGTTTAAATACCATTTGCGACAGGGGATTGTAAAAATCCGCACGCAGCGCTTGCAACAAGATTCGCAGCAGCAGCAAGGTGCTGATTAATTGTAAGAGTATTCCCAGCAGGTAGACCATCGTTTTATTCTCCCTCAGGTGTCACGGGTGGCGACAGCTCAGCCGCCATCTCGGCACTGCGCTCTGCGGCACCCAGCATCGCGGTGCGCACGGTCGCCTCCAGCCCCTGGCTGGCAAACAGCGCCAGCGCCCGCTCGGTGGTACCGCCGGGCGAGGTGACTTTGCCGCGCAGGGTTGCCGGGCTATCACTACTTTGCACAGCCATATTGGCGGCACCTTGCGCGGTTTGGATGGCAAGCTTTTGCGCTGTTTCTGCGCTGAGCCCCATCTCCTCTGCCACTTTGGCCATCAGCTCCATGAGCAGGAAAAAGTAGGCGGGGCCACTGCCAGAGAGTGCAGTTATGGTGTCTATCAATCTTTCTTCTGCGACCCATTCGGCGACGCCGATAGCGGCGAACAAAGCGGAGACCAATTGTTTCTGTTCAGCGGTCACAGAGTTGTCGGCGTACAAACCGGTAGCACCTTGTTGCAACAGCGCGGGGGTATTGGGCATGGCGCGCACAATCGGTGTGGCGTCGCCCAGCCAGTGGCTGAGGGCGTGGCAGTTAATGCCTGCAGCGATAGAGATAACCACCGGTCGATGCTCCAGAGCGGGAGCCAACCCCTCGGCCACCTGTGCCATGACTTGGGGCTTTACCGCCAAAATGATGGCATCGGCGCGTCGGGCACAACTAGCGGTGTCCAGTTCAGTGACAACCTTGACACCAAAATCACAGCGCAAGGATTCACGCACAGGGCGGTTTGGCTCGCAGACAGTAATCGCCTCCGCACGATGGCCTGCGGCGATGATTCCGCCGATTAAACTGCGCGCCATATTGCCGCCGCCAACAAATAACAGAGAGTCCATAGGAGAGGTCCGTAGTGATGTGCAGATTGTAGCGGTTTATCCTAACCGAGTGGCGCTCGCGCGCCAAAAATATCGCTGCCAATACGGATAATCGTGGCTCCTTCGGCAATCGCCGCTTCGAGATCACCCGACATACCCATGGACAAAGTGTCCATCGGTTGTGCGCGCAGCCCCGGTAGCGTGGCGTTGAGAGTATCGCGCAGTTGGCGCACCGCAGCGAAAGCTTGGCGCTGCTCAAACAGATCTGAGCGCGCTTGGGGGACGGCCATCAACCCGCGCAGACGCAGTTGCGGCAATAACAATACCGCTTCAGCTACCTCGGTCAACTGCTCTGGCAGCAATCCAGATTTGCTATCTTCGCGATCGATATTGATCTGCAAACAGATATTCAGCGGCGCTATCTCTGCAGGGCGCTGCGCCGCTAGGCGCTGGGCTATTTTGAGACGGTCGACGCTGTGTACCCAGCTGAATAACTCGGCGGCGCGCCGTGTTTTGTTTGACTGCAGTGGGCCGATAAAGTGCCACTCCAGTGCTTCGGTGAAACCGCTCAATGCAGAAATCTTCTCCTCTGCCTCTTGCAGATAATTTTCACCAAAGGCCTTTAGGCCGGCAGCGTGTGCGGCAACAATATCCTGTTGGGGCTTGGTTTTGCTCACCGCTAATAGCTGAACGCTGTTGTCAGTGCGGCCAGCACTGTGCAGAGCGTGTTGCACACGCTGTTGCACGGCGCTAATGTTGTCAGCTATTGAACTCATGACAGCGGCTCATTAAATGATTGGTTGCTAAGCATACTGCAACTGGCGGCAGCGGTTAACCGCCACCGCCCCAACCGCGAGGTATAAAGTGGATATTAATCAATTGCTGGCTTTTAGTGCTGCGCAGGGCGCTTCAGATTTGCACCTTTCGGCGGGGTTGCCGCCGATGCTGCGAATTGACGGCGATGTGACCCAGGTGAATCTGCCCGACCAGGCAGCGGCCGATGTCGCGGCGATGATTGAGGCGACCTTTGGTGACGGTGAGTCGGGGGCAGCGCGTCGCGCTGAGTGGCAGCAGCAGTTGGAGTGTGATTACAGCTATGAGCTGCCAGGGTCTGCGCGTTTTCGGGTTAATGCTTTTGTCCACAGCCGCGGCCCCGGTGCGGTCTTTCGGACTATACCCAGCCAAGTCCTGAGCCTCGAAGAGCTTGGTCTAGGTGAAACCTTCAAGCGTTTGGCGCAATTGCCGCGCGGTTTGGTGCTGGTGACGGGGCCGACCGGATCGGGCAAGTCGACCACGTTAGCCGCGTTGATTGATTACATTAACAACAGTCGACAGAACCATATATTAACCATTGAAGATCCGATTGAATTTGTTCATCAGAGCAACCGTTGTCTGATCAATCAGCGCGAGGTTCACCGCGACACCCACAGTTTTAGCGCTGCATTGCGCTCCGCACTGCGTGAAGACCCCGATGTCATTCTGGTCGGTGAGCTGAGAGACCTCGAGACAATACGCCTGGCGCTGACGGCAGCGGAGACCGGCCATCTGGTTTTTGCCACCTTGCACACCGCGTCGGCGGCGAAAACAATTGATCGGATTGTGGATGTCTTTCCCGCTGCAGAAAAATCTATGGTGCGCTCCATGCTCTCTGAGTCACTGCAAGCGGTGGTCTCGCAGACACTGTTGAAAAAGATTGGCGGTGGCCGTGCGGCGGCACACGAAATATTGATCGGTACCAGCGCAGTGCGCAATATGATCCGCGAAGATAAAATCCCACAAATATACTCGGCACTGCAAAGCGGTGCTGCGGTTGGCATGCAGACACTCGACCAACACTTGCTGCAGTTAGTGAACTCTGGAGTCATTGAGCCGGCGGTTGCCGCCGTGCAGGCGCGCGCACCGGAAGTTTTTCAGTGAGCGGCCAACTGCTCTAGATAACGCTGCACAATGAGTGCAGCAGCGAGGTCGTCGATCTGATCGTGAGCCCTGGAGTTGTCGAGTTGTCGATTGTGTTGGCGCGCCTCGCGGCTGCTCAGCCGCTCATCTACCCAACTCACGGCAATACCCGTGCGGCCATTGAGGCGGTTGCCAAAGCGCCGCGCCAAACGGGCCAACTCGCTATCGCTGCCGTCCATATTCAGCGGTAAGCCGACCAGTAAGCGGACCGGTTGCCACTCTTCAATCAGTTTGGCTATAGCCTGCCACGGCGGGCCGCCATCTTTGCAGGTGAGAATCTGCAGTGGCGTCACTAAACCCGTTTGCGTGTGGCCAGTGGCGACACCAATTTGCCGCAAGCCGAAATCAAAACCGAGCAACTGTTCAGATTTATTGGAATTCAACAGCGGCTACCCGTGGCCGGCATCGGGTGCCAGGGCGCTTAAATCTACACCGATCGATTGCGCTGCTGCCTGTTGGCGCTCGGCCATAGGGGTGCGAAAAATAATATCGCTGTTGGCAGGTACAGTCAGCCAGGCATTGTCTGCGAGCTCTTGCTCGAGTTGGCCTGCCGACCAGGCGGAGTAGCCTATGGTAACCAGTGCGCAGTCTGGTCCGCGGCCCACAGCGATATCGGCGAGGATATCCTGCGAAGCGGTCAGGCAGATGTCGCTGTGCAGATATGTGGTTGATTGCCATTGGCGATCGCAGGCGTCGTGCAGAATAAAACCGCGATCGCGCTGTACCGGTCCGCCGTCAAATAGAGGTGCCAAACCGCACTGTTCATCAAATGTCAGTTCGAGTTGTTTGAATACCGTACTGATCGGAATGTCGAGCTGATGGTTGACGATAAAGCCCATTGCCCCCTCTGCGGTGTGTTCGCAAAGGTAGATCAAAGCGCTCTCAAAAGTGGGGTCGTTGAGACCCGGCATTGCCACTAAAAAATGGTGTTTGAGAGATTGGAAAGAGGCGGGTGAAGAGTCAGTCATAGTGACAATATGGCGGCGCACAAACTATTCTGCAACCCCAGTGCTTTCGAGTTGGCGCACAATTGCGGCCATTAACTTGTCGGCGATAGGGATCTGGGTGGCGGCTTCAATTTCGCGAAGACAGGTGGGGCTGGTGACATTGATCTCGGTTAAATAGTCGCCGATGATATCGAGGCCAACAAACAACAGTCCTCGCTGTTTTAGGCTTGGCGCTACGCTTTGCGCAATTTCGCGATCGCGATCGCTCAACGGTTGTACAACGCCGCGGCCACCGGCGGCGAGGTTGCCGCGGAAGTCACTGCCAGTCGGCAGACGCGCTAAACAGTGATCGATCACTTCGCCGTCAACCACCAAAACGCGCTTATCTCCAGCGTCGATTTGGGGCAAAAAGCGTTGCGCCATGATCATTTGTGTGCCGAATTGGGTCACTGTCTCCAAAATAACATTGAGGTTTTGGTCTCCTTCGCGAACGCGAAAAATTGAGCTGCCACCCATGCCGTCCAGAGGCTTATAGACTACATCGCCGTGCTCGGCATGAAACTGTTTGAGGCGAGTTTGGTCGCGGCTCACCAACAGCGGAGGTGTGCAACCGGCAAATTGCGTGGCAAAGACCTTTTCGTTGCAGTCGCGCAAACTCTGGGGACGGTTCACCACTAGTACGCCATCCCGTTCGGCGGCCTCGAGTATGTAGGTTGAGTAGATAAACTCACCGTCAAAAGGTGGGTCTTTGCGCATGATAATCGTGTCGAGTGTAGAGAGCGGTTGATCCACCGCGGTGCCCAGTTTGTGCCAATTTTGCGCATCGTCGAAAACTTGTAGAGCACGCATAGAGGCGCAAGCTTTGCCGTCCTCAATGTAAAGATCGCTCTGCTCCATATAGATCAGTTCGAAGCCGGCGCGCTGAGCTGCGAGCAGCAGGGCAAGCGTGGTATCTTTCTTAAAGTTGATGGTCTCGATGGGGTCCATCACTACCCCGAGTTTTCTAGGCATCGGCCGCGCTCCGTCGGTTCTGGTCAGCTGGCATCCATTGTCACCTGAGCGAGATGGATTTGCCACTGTGGCACAAGTATTAATAGCGTTAGAATATAAAATACAATTTGACCGGCACTACGCCGTTACTAAGAGCTAAATCTATGGACCTATCGCCCTATCTGATAGTGGTTATCGACGACAGTCAAACTGTGCGCGGCGCAGCCTGTGCAATCCTGGAGAAAGCTGGTGCGCAAGTGGTTGAGGCGGTGGACGGGTATGACGGTCTGGCTGCCGTAGTTGCCAAACAGCCAGATCTAGTGCTGGTTGATATTATGATGCCGCGCCTCGATGGCTTGCAGCTGACAGCAATTCTCAAAGGGCACAGTGAAATGCGCCACTTGCCGGTTGTCCTGGTCTCGAGCAAGCAGAGCTTGTTTGATCAGGCTCGTG
>Ga0209137_1001185_pt1 | contig 25342 bp, 16 predicted proteins | sample SaaInl5LU_22_DNA_FD_184642 | JGI IMG/M metagenome (GOLD analysis project Ga0209137, IMG submission 184642) | Marine microbial communities from expanding oxygen minimum zones in the Saanich Inlet - ESP_105LU_22_DNA (SPAdes) (version 2) | ecosystem: Environmental > Aquatic > Marine > Intertidal...
TAACTTTTGATGGAAACTTATTAAATGTAACCGGTGATTTAGATGTAAGTGATGCTACATTCTCTACGAGATTCCATGAGAATTACAACAACATTGGAAACTCAAGTGGAACAACTAATATCAACTTAACAACAGGTAACAACTTCAGAATTAATAGAACTGGAAATATTACAATTACCATTACAAACGCACCATCAGGCCCTCGCTCAATGGGATTCACCTTAGTATTAGAAGATGGGCAGCCAGGTGCAACCGTAAGTTGGCCAGCTAGTATTCAATGGGCAAATGGAGCAGCTCCAACATTGACTACTGGTGGTAAGGATATTTTGGTATTCTATACTTATGATGGAGGGACAACCTATTATGGATTCCTAAGTGCTAACAATGTAAGTTAATGAGTTATGAATTATGAGTATAGCGAGAAGATTATTATCAATAGAAGCAGGACAAGTGAGGCCTTTTAAATTTACCATACAAACAACTACATCAAATACTCAGTTTGAGTTACCGATAAATATAGGTACACTACCTAACCCAAATCTAACTGTGAGTTGGGGTGATGGGAGTGGTACAACCACAATTACCACTAAAAATTCGGTAAATAGATTTCACACATATGCATCTGCTGGGACATATCAAATTATTGTAAATGGATATTGTCCAGCATTTAATGTCAACAACTCATCATATAGGTTATTGTATCGTTCGGTTGATGATTGGGGACAAGTTGATTTTTCTCAGATAGATTTCTATGGATGTACAAATTTAACTTCACTTCCGGTGGATGGTGGAAATAATGCTATTTTACACGAAGGATTAAATACTGTGGTTAATTTTGATTCAACTTTCAGACAGACAGGAATTACTTCAATTCCAATTGGATTGTTTGATTATGCATCAAATGTTAAAACATTCATTAACACATTTGTATTCTGTCAAGGAATAACATCGATTCCATCTGGCTTATTTGATAACAATACTCAAGTATCTGCATTTTCTGGTACATTTAACGCATGTTTAAATTTAACATCAATCCCATCTGGGTTGTTTGATAATAATACTTTGGTTGTAAACTTTGAATCAGTTTTTAGAAACTGCCGTAAATTAGCAGGAATCCCATCTCAGTTATTTACAAATAATCAAAGTGTTACAACATTTGCAAATGCATTCAATATGGCAACAACATCAAACCTTTTAACTGGGGTAACTCCTCAAGATTCAAATGGTGATGAAATTTGGGAAAGAATACCAACTCCAACAGGTACCGATTGTTTCGCATTTTGTACAGGTTTAACTAATTTTGGTTCTATACCACCAACATTTACTTAATAGATTATGTATTTAAAAGTTTCAGGTTCAAATATTACTTATCCATATTCCATTCAAGATTTAAAACTTGAAAATAAGAATATTAGTTTTCCATCAACAATTAATGATTCGTTGCTGGAAACTTTTGGTATATACAAAGTTGAACTAAGAGATAGTGGATACGATGATGATTATACTAAAGATGTAATTGAATTAACTCCGATTCTTTCTGGTTCGGTGTATATCCAAACATATGAAATAAATGATGCAGATGAAGTAACTATCAGCACCAGAAAAGAAATAAAGTGGGAAGAAGTTAGAGAAAAAAGAAATCAACTTTTATCTGAGTGTGATTGGACTCAATTTCAAGATTCACCTATTAGTGGTGAACAATTAACTTTGTGGCAAAATTATAGACAATCACTTAGAGATATCACAAATCAATCCAATCCATTCGAAATTATTTGGCCAACTAAGCCTTGAGAAGGTAAAAGATAATTCTTTAATATTTATACCTAACAAAAGGTAATTATCAAATGAGAATAGACGGCCCAAGTTTTTCCGGTTCGATTACACAAGCTCCATCGGCATACGCTGATTTGAGCGGTTCGTTTACAGGTTCCTTTACGGGTTCACTTAGTGGTTCATTTATTGGTGATATTACTGTTCAGCAAGCAGCATTTAATGATTTGGTGGTAAAACAAACTTTTACTGCTGGAACTGAAAATTTTGATGGCGGTGTAAATATTGTTAATAGTGGTTCAATAGAAGTAAGTGGTTCAGTAAATCTAACTGCTGGAAATTCATTTTCGGTAGATGGTGTAAATGTATTGGATTCGGCATTGGCATTCTCAATAGCATTAGGATAAGAATATGGCAAATTTATTTAAAAATAGTATAAAAGGACCTGCTAGTACTGGTGGATTGGTGGTTTATACTACCCCTTCTGCTACATCAACCACTGTAATTGGTGTAAATGTGGCAAATATCGTATCCCAAAATATTTATGTAGATGTTCAGATAACTGATAGCTCTGCTGGAGTTACTAAATATTTAGTAAAGGGTGCAGTTATCCCACAAGGTTCATCCGCAGTTTTAGTGGGTGGAGAACAAAAGGTTGTATTAGAAGCAAATGATTCAATAACAGTAACATCTAATGTATTAAATTCGGCAGATGTTATTGTTTCAGTATTAGAGATATCATAATTAGAGGTTAATGGAATACGGAGGAAAGAACCCAAACGGAATTAATCAGGTCAGTCAAAGTTTACTTTCGATTGATGTACAAGGAGTAGAGCAGATTAATATATCAACTTCTTCAGTTGATATTAATACGTCTTTAAATGTAGAGAATGGTGTAACCGCATCTTCATTTAGCGGTTCTTTTAGAGGGGACGGTTCAGAGTTGAACAACATCCCAACCACCGCATTAACTGGTGATATTGCTCGAATCGCAGAAGGTTCAGCAACCGCTTCATTAGAAAACGGAACAACTTTAGAAATTAATGTAACCACCAACATCGATGGTGATGTTAATGCAACAGGTGAAATTTCTGGTGCATTTATTAGTGGTGATGGTAGTGGGTTATTTAATGTACCTGCGGAAGCATTGGGAGATATTAATAGAATCAAATCAGGTTCAGCTCAAGCACAAATATCTCCAAACTTAGGATTAGTAGTTGATGCAAAAGCTACAATTAACAACGATTTATTAGTAACTGGTTCAGCTACATTTGAAACCGATGTTCAAATTGATAATGATTTGACTGTTGGTAGAGATATCATAGTAGATAGAAACTTATCCGTAGCTGGTAGAATTACCGCACAAGAATTATTAACAACATTTATTTCATCATCAGTAATTTACGCATCGGGTTCGAATGTATTTGGTGATGAATCAATCGATACCCATCAATTTACAGGTTCGGTTTTAATTAAAGATTCGGTAGTAATTCCAGTCTTTAGTTCGGAACCGGCTGGTGGACAAATCGGACAATTATATTATAACAATACCGATACCAACATATATAGATACACCTCAACAGGATGGGAACCAGCGGCGGGTACTGCTGGTACTTCTGGTACAAGTGGTACTTCTGGGACAAGTGGTTCTTCTGGTACAAGTGGAAGTAGTGGAACTTCTGGTGTAGATGGAACAAATGGTACTTCAGGTTCTTCTGGGACAAGTGGAAGTAGTGGTACTGATGGTTCTGCTGGAACTTCTGGTACAAGTGGAAGTTCTGGTACATCTGGTTCTTCTGGTACTGATGGTTCAGCTGGTTCATCCGGCACATCGGGTTCATCTGGTACTTCCGGCTCATCTGGTACTGATGGTTCTGCTGGTTCTTCTGGGACAAGTGGAAGTAGTGGTACTTCAGGTTCTTCTGGAACCAGCGGAAGTAGTGGAAAATCAGGTTCATCAGGAACTTCTGGTTCTTCTGGGACAAGTGGAAGTAGTGGTGTAGATGGTGAGCAAGGACCTCAAGGACCGGCTGGTAATGATGGTTCTTCTGGTACAAGTGGAAGTAGTGGGACTAGTGGAAGCAGTGGAACTTCTGGTTCAAGTGGAACATCGGGTTCATCTGGTAGAGATGGGGCAGATGGTGTAGGTGGTTCAGCTGGTACTTCTGGTTCAAGTGGCACATCAGGTTCGTCTGGTACATCTGGTTCATCTGGAACCAGTGGAAGTTCTGGGGCAAGTGGTAGTAGTGGTTCTTCTGGAACAAGTGGAAGTAGTGGAACTTCAGGTAGAGATGGAGCTGGTGGTGAGGGTGGTACACCTGGTACTTCTGGTTCATCTGGTACTTCGGGTTCTTCTGGGACAAGCGGTAGTAGTGGAACTTCTGGTTCATCTGGTACATCTGGGAGTAGTGGTACATCTGGAAGTAGTGGTACATCTGGAAGTAGTGGAACTTCAGGTTCTTCTGGTACGAGCGGTGTAGATGGTGCGCAAGGTGTTCCAGGTTCACCCGGTACATCTGGTTCTTCTGGGACGAGTGGAAGTAGTGGGACTTCGGGTTCATCTGGAACTTCTGGTTCAAGTGGTACTTCTGGTTCAAGCGGTACTTCTGGTTCTTCGGGTACATCTGGAAGTAGTGGTACTTCTGGCTCATCTGGTTCTTCGGGTTCATCTGGAACTTCTGGTTCAGGCGGTACTTCTGGTTCTTCTGGGACGAGTGGAAGTAGTGGAACTTCGGGTACTTCTGGATTATTAGCATTGACAGGTAATACTGATAATGGTATTATCACACTAAATGGTTCAGCACCAAACGCAACCGTTGAAAGTAATCTTACTTTCGATGGAACAACTTTGAGTATCATTGGTAATCTGAATGTATCTGGTACTCAAACGATAATGAATACCGAAATCGTTCAGATAGCAGATAATATTATCACTCTTAATTCAAACTTTACTTCTGGTACTCCTTCGGAAAATGCCGGTATTGAAGTATTAAGAGGTTCAGAAGCAACTAGACAATTCTATTGGAATGAGGGAAGTGATAGATGGTACGCTGATACCAACTTCCAAGTAGCTGGTAGAATTTACGCAAACGATATTGATACTGGACAAGGTGCAACTGAGGTTTACCTAATGAACCAAAATGTTCGTACATCGGATACCCCAACCTTTAGTGGTGTTTATACAACTAATATTGGTATCAATGATAGTGGAATGGATGTTTACATCAACTTTAGTGATGCAAACCCAACATTCAGAGGACAAACACATGGTGGTGAATTTAGATTCTATGGTGATAAAGACCAAAATGCATCGATGTTGTATTTGGGTTCAATTGATGCTGCTAAAATCATCGATGCTGGTGTGGCAATGTACGCACCAATTTACTACGATTCTGATAATGATTCATACTACTTAAATCCTGCTGGAACTTCAAACCTATATGGTTTAACAGTCAACCAAACTATTAGTGGTACAATTACGGATGCAACTCAATTAGTTAGAGAAGATAATAGAACTATTTCTCCATCAGAATTAACTTCTGGTAGAATGAAGTTTGGTTTTACTTCTTGGGCAAATAACAACTCATCTCCATACGCAGATTTCTTACATCTTCGTTCATACACCGATTCATCTGGTGGTTCGGATAACTTAGTGATGTTTAAGAAATCAGGCATCGGAATGAGAATTTGGCAACAAACTTATGGTTCATCAACACCATACTCATCATACGCTGATGTATTGGATTCTACAAATAATCCATATGCATACAATATGAATCAGTATGTGAGAACTACCGATTCTCCTCAATTTGCTAGAGTTTATATTGATAATACATCAAACTACATAGATACCAATGCTGGTTACTTATCATTCAAATCGAATGGTAATGAAATGACATTTGGTGGTTCTACATCAATGTACATCAACTATCGTGCTGCATTAGGTGGAACGCCTACAACTTGGATTTGGAATGCTGGTTCATCTACATCATATGCAACTCATTATATGGCGGACGTATATGGTGATAGATTTTATGAGAGAACAAATACAGCATATTACTTAGACCCAGCTTCAACTTCTGTATTGAATAATATGAATATTGAAGATGGTATATATCATAATGGTGATACCAACACTTATATGCAGTTCCATGCATCAGACCAATGGAGAGTTGTAACTGGTGGTTCGGAAAGATTAGAAGTTAATAACTCGGCGGTAAGTATTAATAGTGGTATTCCGTTAGTAATGCAAGGTCGAATTGAACCTGATACTCCGGATGATTATGACCAAACTGCGGTAACATCACTTACCAATGCACCAATATATTTCCCTGAATTAAATGTTGGTACAACGAATACATATTTACCAGCATTCCACATGCGTTCTAGATATAATTCTGGTTATAGAACTCATATGAATGTAGGTCTTTACAAACGGGCTTCTGCTTGGGGTGATAACGATACTGGATTCTATGTTGCATTAGGTGGAAATGATTCTTACCCAACCAAAGAATGGAAATTTACTTACGGAACTCACATTTACAATTCCGATGGATTTGTGAGTACACCGGGTTCATTCAGAGCTCCAATATTCTATGATTACGATGATACCACATATAGAATCGATGGTAATGGTGATTCTATTTTAAGAAACTTAGAATTAAGAACTTATGGTTTAAGATTATTAAGAAACTACTCTTACAATGGTATTTGGTTCAATGGTGGAACTGATGCAAACCACGTTCTTTGGAATGATTACTATGGTGGACCAACTTCAAAAGGCGCTGCGGGTAGTGGTACATTAGATGGAATGAAGTGGAACACTTTACAAGGTTTACACATTAGAGGTGGTTCTTCTGGAGCATATGATATAGCTAAATTTTGGAATCCATCATCATCTACTTCAAACGCACATTATGTACAACTTTACGCAGCAAATGTAGAGCAATTAGGTACGAGAAGTGGATACGCATTGGCTCCAAACCAAATGAGGTCTCCAATTTATTATGATTATACCGATACTGGTGCATATATCGACCCTAATGGATATTCAAATATTTATCGTTCATCTGGGCCGGTAATTGATATTACAAAAACAGGTTCAGCACCTGGAAACGATACTACATTAAGAGTAACTAATACATATGGTAACCACTCTTGGGGTGTTGTTGGTGAATTTAGAATTGATGGTAATAGTGGTACTGATAAACCAGCCATCATCTTTACATCTGGTCAAACTTCAACAACTTGGGCTACGGGTTACAACCAAACCACATCTAATTTCGCTATCACACAAGATAGAGGATATAGAAATGGTGGTTGGGGAACTGTTAGAATGCAAGTTGATACATCTGGTAATGTTACTAACTATGTATCTACTTACTCTCCAATCTATTATGATAATAATAACAGCGCATATTACGCTGACCCTGATTCAAACTCACGGTTCTACGATTTACAATTAAGAGGAAACTATGTAAGAACATACGCTCACTCTGGTTCTGATTTCACATCTGGAACTTTAGTATCAACCTCAATACCAGCATCAGCAACCAATGGTGCATCCTTTGTATTAGAGGCAACTGGTAAGAGTTATAGTGGCGATGCTCCATTCTCATTTATGGCACAGGGTTACCTATACGCTAACACCATCATCAATTATAGTGGTGTTCATTTTGGTAAACCAGGTTTCACTCAAATGAAGATATTCAATAATGGTGGAACATTAGCATTCTGGTGGCCAAGAGTATCTTATTGGAACTCATTCGCAGTTCATGTAAGAGATGCTGGTGGTGATGATAGAAACTTAGTAACTTCTATCACAAACTCAACCGAACCAACTGGTACTAAGAAGGTAACGGTAAATATGTTGGTTAGTGCAACATATGGTGTGAATAATAATACAGGTGATTTATACGCAACTCGGTACTACGATTCAAATAACACCGCATTCTACACCGACCCTGCTTCTACATCTCAAATGAACTATATCGATGCACATCGATTTAGAGATAGAGATAATACTAACTATTATTTAGAACCCGCAACTGGTGCTAACTTATATGGTAGCGCTGGTTCATTTGTAATCACAGGTGGATATCCACAATTGGTTATTCGCCAAAATGATGGTACACCTGATGCATCAATTCACTTTGATGCTGGGTATGCGAGAAAATTCAATATTGGTCCTGGTGCTGGAACATCTGAAGAACGGGAATTTGGATTCTCAGTTTACTCCGCACCTAGAGGTACTCACTACTTCACTCCATTCAGAATAAATGCGGATACTGGGTATATTCAAATTGGTGATAGAGACAACCCAGCATATCCATTAGATGTATTAGGAAATGCATACTTCAGAAATACCCTTTATATGGGTAATGACCAAGAAATTCAGTTGTTCACTTCTTCTGGAAACATTAGAGGTTACATTAAAGCAACTGAAAGTAATGATGCTCACTTAGTTATCGCAACATCTGGTGGTGAAGATATTTCATTCCGGGATGGTGGTACTGGTGGGCAGTGGAATATGATTATTAGAGGTGATGGGCAAACATTAATCAACTCTAGAATTGATTCACCTATTTATTATGATAGAAACAATACTGCATATTATTTAGACCCAAATACAACTGGTACATCATTAAATGCAGCTGGATTTATCAATGGTTCTAATATTAACACATATATTAGATATTTGGGTACGGGGGTTTCTTATGATAATGATAGAACTCAAAAAGTTTCTAATGGTATTGCTATTTATAGGGCATATAATGGTGGTGCTAACTCACCTTGGACATATGATACATCGGTTCAATTCAATACCGCTGGTGCTGGATTTGAATTATCGGCTGATTGGATTTCATCAAATTCAACCGGATTAAAAATCCGCTCACTTAGAGATTGTTGTCAAAACTGGTCTTCTTGGACTGATGTTGCAACATCTAATCGTTCATTTACCAACGCTGTTGATTTAAGAGCGCCAATCTTTTATGATTCCGATAATCCATCATATTTTGTGAATCCAAACGGCCGTTCTCGTTTAGCGGAGATTGATTATGGTAACAGTGGATACTATTGGAGAAGTGGTTCTTGGGGTTGGAGACATCAAACTCCAAGTGGATATATTGAATTTGGACCTGCAAACACATCACATGCGCATATCTATACTGATAGAAGTAACTTCTACTTTAACCAGCAACTTCAAGTAAATGGAGGTACATTAATCAACACAAATGATGTACAATCTCAGATTTTCTATGACAGAAATGATACTAACTATTATGTAGACCCAAATAGTACATCTAGATTAAACGCTCTCCAAGTTAACAAAACTTATTATAGAGAAGATTACATTGATGTTCCTGGTTCATTCAATGGTTCTTATGCTTGGGTGAGATTTAATATTAGCAGATTTAATGGTGGTGGTTCACCTGTTGAATTCTCAATCTCTCGTAGAATTAATGATAATGGTAATAACCCATATGGTGGTTGTACCGCACGATATATTGTAAACTCTAGAGAATGGCATAGTGGACAAGAAAATGCTTGGTATTTCTATACTGAACATGGTTCTTATAACGCAAATTCCAATCCTTATGGATACTTCATCCGTTCAGCCGGACCAAGAGATTTAGCTAGTGGTGGATATTGGTTCTACATGCAGTTGTTACAAGGTGTTCGTTACCGAATTTCCTTTGCATCGGATATGAACTTCAATAACAATGGTATTGGGGGTATTGAGTATGGTGTATCTGATCCTGGTGGTGTAAGGAGACAATTATTGGGTAGTGGTGTTATGGGTAATAACTCCACTTACAACAATGTAAACGCTGATAGATTCTATAACGGAGATGACCCATCATACTTTGCAGATTTTGGTTCTGAAATCAGAATGCCATACCAAAATGGTGGTACAATGAGATTTAGAACCAATACTCATTGGGATTCTCAGTCTGGTATTGATTTAATTGGTGGAGCAGGTGAATTCAGAATGAGTTCTGATGTTGGTAACCTAAACTTGAGAGTTGATGGTTGGGGTATTTTCTATGATTATGTAAACTCACCAATCTATTATGATTTAAATGATAGTGGATACTATGTAAATCCTCGTTCTCGTTCTAGAATGAGTGGATTGAATCTTAGAGGTGTTGATAACCAAGCTTCTGGTGATGATGCAATCTTATGGATTGAAAAACCAAACAACAATGATTGGGGTATGATTATCACTGGTAACTTGGATTACGGAATTGACCTTCGTATGGCGAGTTCACATACCTATGGTTTAAGATTGTTGAGTGGTGGTGGTGAATCGTTCTTATTGAACAATGATTATGCTCGACATAACTCTGATATGAGAGCACCAATCTTCTACGATTCAAATGATACTGGATATTATGTAGACCCTAATAGTTACTCAAATATGGGTGATATTAGAGGTACTGAAATCTACGCTAGAAACTGGTTCAGAAACGATAATAGTGGTGAAGGTTTATACAACCAATCTACTGGAATGCATTGGTACTCTGATTCGAACCGGAGATGGAGAATCTATGGTGGACAATCTACTGTTGAACTTGCTATGGCAACCGCTGGTAACAACATCAGAGGTTACTTCTACGCAGATAACGGAAACTCAGTTGGTATCTTAGATGCTGGTGGAAGTTGGGCAATCAGACACGCAAATGATAATGGTACTTACTTCTATACTGATAATGGTACTTACGAATTTGGTGTTGGTAGAGATGTTGTAGGGGGTAATTATGGTACAGTTGTAACTACATCTACAAGAGGTGGATGGGGTGGTTACTCCATCAACAATGGTTGGGTATTTATGCACGACCACTCAAACGCAGCTGGTATCTACAACGATTACGAAAATGAGTGGGCTATCTTAATGTATAGAAACTCATATGTTCAGTTAATGCACAATGGTACATACCAATTAGAGACACAATCTTATGGTGTGTATATGAGAGACCAGGTAAGGGCTTCTATCTACTATGACCACAACACTGGATACTATTTCAATGGTGATGGTCTATCTAGAATGAACCATGTTAACATAATTGGTTCAGCTGGTAGATACTCATTATTAGTTGGACCTGAGGTTACTTACACTAACGGACGGACATCAATTTACAATGATAGTAATAGATATGGTGTAGTTGTAAACGCACCATATTACCCACATTTATACATCAACGCTTACGCTGATAATGGTAACACCACTCATGGTGCTGTATTATCAATGTTGGGTAACTTAACTTCTGGTGGATATAGAAAGTGGAATATGGGTATCGCAAACCGAAACCCAAATGAATTCTCAATTGGGTGGTACGATAACAACGAAAACCCTCACTATGGTGTTGGTGTTGGTTGGTCTTATCCTGCTAGATGGTGGATTGATACTGGTGGTAATAGTATCGCAACAGGTTCTCATAGAGCACCAATCTTCTACGATTACGACAATACCGGATACTATACAAACCCAGCCTCATATTCAAATATGAACGAAGGTAACTTCGCTGGTAGAATGTGGTTTAGTAATTACCTTGTAAGTAGAAACCAAGGTGGTATGATGGGTGATTACAATGTCACTGGTACTCGGTCAAAAGTAATTTGGACAATTGGTGAAAGCTGGCCTATTGGTAATATGTACGGATTGGCGTATGAGTATGGTAGTGGATATGACCACCACCTTGCTCTAAGAAACAATGGTAGTACATATCATAGAATAAGTTTCGCTAGCCAGGGTGCATACTTTAGTGGTAATGTAATAGCTGGTTCATCTCATAGAGCACCAATCTTCTACGATTCGAATAATACGGGTTACTATATGGACCCAACTTCAGATTCTAACTGGGAAGGGTTATCTACCTATGGTAAAATGAGAATCGGTTTGACTGCTAGGTCAAACTACCGAAGAAACAACTACACTGGTGATTCTCGTTATTGGACTGGTGTACATGGTTGGGGAACAACGGATTTAATCTCAATGTTCGACCAAGGTTCTGGTTTCATCGATACATGGTCAAACCCAGCTAACCAACCTGCTGGTACATCTCACTGGGTAGGTATCCAAGCATCTCACTTTAATGGTGGATACAACTATGGATATGGTATCCAAATCGTTGGTGGACCAATCCAAGGTTTATGGCATACCTCATACTGGTCATCTAAGAGAAGTTGGTACAAAATTGCGATGTATGAGTTGAATGAATATTCAAACGCATTCTACGCAACTGTAATGTATGATTCCAACGATACTAGTTATCGTATCGACCCGAATAGTTCATCTCAATTACGGCAGGTATATGCAAACGACTGGTTCAGAGCACAAGGTGCAAGTGGTTTCTACTTCCAAGATAGAGGATGTGGTATCCGTGCAGTAAGAGATGAAGGTGGACAGTATGGTACTGTTGCTACTTATGGTTCGGATGTTGGTGGATACGAAGGTTTCTCTATCGGTGGTAGAATGGTATTCATGCATGATATGAGTTCTGCTAACGGTCTTTACAATGATGTTGAGAACGAATGGCATACATTAGGATATCGAAACGCTTGGTACGGAATCTATTACAATGGTTCTAGAAAAGGTAGAGCTGAATCTTATGGTTGGGCAGTTGAAGGTGATTTAAGAGCTACTGGTGATGTTATCGCTTACTACTCTGATATGAGATTGAAGGATAAGGTAGGTGATATCGAAAACGCTCTTGATAAAGTTTCTAAATTAAATGGTTTCTATTATAGAAACAATAAAGAAGCCAATATGATTGGTTATGAGGGAACTAATTTACAAGTAGGTCTTTCAGCGCAAGAAGTTGAAGAAGTTCTTCCTGAAATCGTTCACCCAGCTCCATTAGCACAATCATTAGGATATGATTACAAAACTATCAACTACGATAGAGTTGTACCTCTTTTAGTTAACGCAATTAAAGAACAAAAATCAATTGTGGATGAACAAAAAGAAGAAATCGAATATTTAAAGTCAGAACTTTCAGAAATGAAAGAAATGTTGAAAAAATTATTAAACAAATAATAAGATGGCAATCGAAAAGGAAATAGTTTTAAATAAATTAGGTATTAATGTTCAAACACCTCATATTGAGATAGTGAAGCGAGTTTCATTTATTGAAGATGGGGTGGAGGTTAACCGAACTCACACAGAGGTAATTTATACATTTAAGGATGAAGAGCATATTTTTGTGAGTGAATCTCAATTTGTACAAGATATCTGGATGGAAGTATCAAGAAGCTTTGTGGAAGCTAGTGGTAGTATTCAATAGAGTTATATATATTTATTGGTAGAATAATCTCTTTTGAAGGATTACTCTATATTTATTAGTACAAACTTAAAAAAGGAAAAATAATATGGCAATTTCATATTCTTGGAAAATTACCCAAATGACCAAAAAAACCATTGGGGATAATGCAAATGTGGTTCTTCATGTTAGATGGGACCTAACTGGTACTGAATCTTCTACTGGTACTTCTGGTAAATTTAGTGGAGCTACTCCTTTGGATTTTGATTCATCATCTACTGATGAATTTGTAGCATTCGGTGATTTAACTGAAGAAATGGTGATTGGTTGGATTAAAAATGTAGTAGTTGATTCTTATTGGGACCATGTAGTTGAAAGAATTCAAAAGCAAATCGATGATATTGATGACCCAGAGGAAGAAGTTAAAGAAGAACTATTACCTTGGTCAACTGGTTCCGCTGAAGTAACACCAACACCACCTACTGGTTCAGTATAATAATTGTTGGTTTGAACATTTTGGTTATATTTATATAAGTAATAACAAATCGATTACTTAATAACACGGAGATAATATGGCAGAAAGAATTGTATCACCTGGTGTGTTCACAAGAGAAAATGACCTTTCATTCTTAGCACAAGGTGTAGGAGAAATAGGAGCAGCGTTTATCGGACCTTTTAAGCAAGGACCAGCGTTTGTTCCCACAATTGTAAGAACTCAATCGGAGTTCGAAGATAAATTTGGTAGACCTGATGGTACTTACTATACAGAGTATGCGGTTCAGAACTATTTAAGAGAAGCTGGAACTGCAACTATTGTTAGAGTAGCAGGTGTAGGTGGTTACCAACAAGCAGCACCAATTGGTTTATTAGCTAGTGGTTCTGATGGAACTGTAAAATTAATCGCAGCTCTTCACTCAACATCAAATGGTGATGAAGAAGTTGGATTTAGTGGTTTCACAGTAACTGCATCTGATACTGTATCTGGTTCATTTGTGGTTAGTGGTAGTGGTCTTGGTGAAATTTCTTCATCATTACTTTCATCAGCTAACAACGATGTAACTGATGTATTTGGTGTATCTGCATTGGGAACTAAAGATGCATATACCTACGCTTACTTCAGAAACGCAGTAGATGGTATTAATTTAAATGTAACTGAAAGTAAAGCTGTATTAGCAGAAGCACTTCCAACTCAGGACTTCGCTTATGATGCTAGTGTAGCAGCAACTCCTTGGGTTAAATCACAACTTATCTCCGGTGAAAGATATGACCTATTCCGTTTCCATACTTTAGGACATGGTAATGGAGAAAACACAAGATTCAAAGTTTCTATCTCTGGTGTAAAAGCAGCGGGTGAAGATGGTGGAACTGATTACTCAGTATTTAGTGTAACCATCCGTTCATTTGCGGATACCGATAAGAGAAAAGTAGTATTAGAAACATTTAATAATGTAAACTTAGACCCATCATCTCCAAATTACATCGCAAGAGTAATTGGTGATAGATACTATACTGTTGATTCAGAAGGTAAGATTACTGAAAATGGTGATTGGTTGAATAACTCTAAATACATTAGAGTAGAGGTTGGAGCACAAGGTTCTTATCCTGTATCAGCTGCACCATTCGCACATGGAGCTTATGAAAACCCAATCAAAGTAACTGACCCAACTTTAGTACCTGCGGTAGTTTACCAAACAACTTCAACTTCAAACACAACTGGTAATCCTTATCAATATGCTGGTTTTGATTTCGAAACTACTGGTGTTAAAGTGGATAACGCTAACTACTTAAAACCAATCCCTAATACGGCTGGTACTGGTTCGAATGTAGTATTCGGATTCGATTCTCAACTATCATTAGAAATGACTGGTTCTGCAGCAGCAGATATGATTAAGAGACAATTCACATTGGCATTCCAAGGTGGATTTGATGGAATGAGTCCTGCTAGAGAAATTGCTTTAGGAGCATCAATCTCAGCTGGTAACTCACAAGGATTTGATTTAACTGATTCAACTGCTAGTGGTTCAGTAGCATACGCTAAAGCTGTAAACGCAATCTCTAACGCTGATGAGTTTGATATCAATATGGTAGTAACTCCAGGTATCGTAAGAAGATTACATACCGCAGTTGTAACTGATGTAATCGATATGGTAGAAGCTAGACAAGATTGTTTCTACATCTCAGACTTTACCGCAATCAATGATACTATCGCTCAGGCAACCGCACAAGCGGCAGCAGTAGATTCTAACTATGTTGGAACTTACTACCCTTGGGTTAAGACAGTAGATAACAATACTAACAAACTAATCTCAGTACCACCTTCAGTATTACTACCGGCGGTTTACGCAGCAAATGACGCTATTGCAGCTGAATGGTTCGCACCTGCTGGTTTGAATAGAGGTGGAATTGTAGGAGCAGTTTCAGTATTGAATAGATTAACACACTCTGAAAGAGATACTTTATACGAAAACAAAGTAAACCCAATCGCTTCTTTCCCTGGACAAGGTATTGTGGCATTCGGACAGAAAACTTTGCAAGATAAGGCATCAGCATTGGATAGAATCAATGTAAGAAGATTATTAATCGGAGTTAAGAAATTCGTAGCATCTACTTCTAGATTCTTAGTGTTCGAACAAAATACCGCTCAGACAAGAGGTAGATTTATCAACACTGTACAACCTTACTTAGAGGGTATCCAACAAAGACAAGGATTGTACGCATTCAAAGTGGTTATGGATGAGACTAACAACACACCTGATGTGGTTGATAGAAACATACTTGCTGGACAGATTTTCCTCCAACCAACTAAGACCGCTGAATTCATTGTAATTGATTTCAACATCTTACCAACTGGAGCATCGTTCTCGGCATAACAAAAAAGTGAATAACTAATATTTATTAGTATAAAAGAGGAAATATAAAATGGCAGAAGTATTAGAATTTAACGAAATGTTCTTCACCAACTTCGAACCGAAGATGAAGAACCGCTATATTATGGAGATTGATGGTATTCAATCATACTTAATCAAAACAGCGGCAAGACCTTCAATCAACTTCGAAACTGTGAAGTTAGACCACATCAACACTTATAGAAAACTACAAGGTAAAGGTGAGTGGCAGGATATTACAATCACATTGTATGACCCGATTGTACCTTCAGGGGCACAACAGGTAATGGAATGGGTGAGATTGGGATATGAATCTCTAACGGGTAGAAAAGGATACGCGGATTTCTATAAGAAAGATATCGATTTCTATATGTTAGGACCTGTTGGTGATAAAATCGAACAATGGAAGTTAAAAGGAGCATTTATTGCATCAGCTAACTTCAACGATTTAGATTTCTCTTCTAATGACCCTGCTGATATCGAATTGACTTTAGCATACGATTACGCTATTTTGGAATTCTAAGAAATTATCCACTACTAATTATATTTTTGAAGAAGGTTCTCTATGTGAGAACCTTTTTTCATTTTATAACTTTTTTGTTTCTATATACTTATATATACAATTAAATGTATAATGTTATGAGTGAAAAACAATTTGATTTCCCAACGGAAGTTATTGATTTACCATCACAAGGAAAGGTTTATCCATTAGATAATCCTTTATCATCTGGTAAAGTTACATTAAAATATATGACAGCAAAGGAAGAAGATATCTTATCTTCCCAAAACCTTATTAAAAAGGGAGTAGTGTTGGATAAATTATTCGAATCCATTGTTGTAGATAAAGTAAACATTGATGATATCACTATTGGTGATAAGAACGCAATTATACTCGCAACACGAGTATTAGGGTATGGTCCTGAGTATCCAATGAGATTCTATTCTACAAAATTGGGAGAAGAAGTTGAAGCAGTGGTTCATTTAGGTAAGGTAAGTACTAAAGAAGTTGATTTATCTGGATTTAACAACAAAAATGAATTCGAATTCACAACCCCAGTTGGAAAGAATAAATTGGTATTTAAATTGTTGACTCATGGTGATGAGAAGGCAATTGAAAAAGATATCGCAGCATTGGAAAAGTTTAACAAAGATGCATCCTTTGATATTACTACTCGATTAAGATATATGATTAAATCAGTTGATGGAAACTCAGATTTGGGGGTAATCAATAGATTTGCTTCAAATATGTTGGTTAGAGATAGTAGAGCATTTAGGAACTATATCAAGGAAATCCAACCTGATATGGACATGACTTATGAGCATGAGCATGAAGATGGTGAAAAGGAGGTAGTGCCCATCACGTTGGGCGTTAACTTTTTTTGGCCTGGCGAAGAATCATAGTCAATTAATGCACAACCAAATATTTGAGTTGTGTTACTATGGAAACGGATTTACTCAGTTTGATGTGTATAAAATGCCAACACATCTTAGGAACTTCTATTACAACAAATTATTAGAAGCTAAGAGACTTGAGAAAGAAGCAACTGAAAAAGCAAACAAAAATATAAAGACACCATCTAAAGTTAGGGTAAGGAAGTAAACTCTTCTATTATCCTAACTTTTTTTGTATCCGATATTTATAGATGGATAATTGGAGATTAAAATTATGGCACGATACAAAATTTCAAAAGAAAACATTAATGAGTTTTTTGGTTTGTTTGGTAAGAAGAAAGATAGAAAGGATATTCAAAAACTTATTGATAATGACCCAAGATTAAAAGCTATTGATAAAGAAATTCAAGCTTTGAATAAAAAGGCAACTGAAAAGTTAGAACCTTGGCAATTGAATTTGCTTAAAAAACATGGTATATCTGTAAAATAATTTAAATAGATATGGCAGACTCTCAAAATATCAGAGAACAAAGAGAACTTCTTCAACTTCAACAAAAAGAACTTGAAGGTAGAAAAAATCTGTCTGCTGAAGAGCAAAGGTCATTAAACTTAGTTAAATCTCAAATAAAAGAATTAAATCGATTACTTGCGGTAGAAAGTCGAAGAAAGCAAGTAAACGAAGATATTAATAAAGAGTTTGCATCTTTTGCAAATGAATTTAGAAAATTATCCCCATCCGTAAAACAACAATTGGGTAGTACGAAAGAAATGAGCGGAGTTTATGCTCAACTTACTACCAGAGCAGCTAGAGAAGCTGCAATTGCTAAAAACAATAATGGTATTGTTAAACAAAATGCGGAACATCGTAAGGAAGTATTAGAAACTGCAAAAAATAATCTAGTCCAACAAGCATCTGCGGCCGCACAAGCTCAAGATGAATTATTGGGTATTTCTCAATATGAAAGAGAACGAATGGATTTGGAATCCAGACGAAATGAATTGGGTAGTGCTAATGTAGATGCGTTACAAGCCGCTTCAAGACAAACCGAATTACTATCCAAAAAAACCGAAATACTTCAGGGAATGAATGATTCGTTACCCGCTCCAATTCAACAAATGGTGGGATTTGCTAAATCATTCAGAGGAGCTATTGTAGCGGGATTAGGTCCTTTATTTATAATTGGTACTTTATTAGCGGCAGCTGTAAGTTCTTTCACATCTTTGGATGAGGGGGCTAAGGCATTTAGAGAAACAACGGGGCTTACTAACTCACAAATGGCCGGTATCAAATCTCAGGCAAATGATATTGTTGGTAATTTTGGCGATTTGGGTGTAAATGCTGAAAAGGTATTTAACACTGTAGCTGCATTAAAATCTGAATTTAGTGATGTTGCTAACTTTGGTGATGAAGTGGTAGCTGGATTAACCTTATTAAATACCAACTTTGGAGTATCAGCTGATTCTGCGGCCAAAGTACAAGGTATATTCGAACAAATTGGAGGATTAACCTCAGAAACCGCAGCCGGTGTTCAGTTGCAAGTAGCCAATATGGCTAAATTAGCTGGTGTGGCACCTGCTAAGATATTTGAAGATATAGCTGAAAACGCTGAGATTGCATCAACTCTTTTTCAAGGTGATGTTGAATCATTAACCAAAGCGGCAATTGAAGCTAGAAGATTGGGTACAAACCTTAAATCAGTAGCAGCAACTACCGAACACTTATTAGATTTCCAAAGTAACATTGGGGATGAGTTAGTAGCGGCTACTTTTGTTGGGGGTCAATTCAACTTAACACAAGCTCGTTCGTTAGCAGCAGCGGGTAAGACTGTTGAAGCTCAGAAAGAAGTACTAAAACAACTTAATAGAGCGGGTGATTTTAGAAAGCAAGATTACTTTACACAAAGACAATTAGCCAAAGCGGCGGGTATGAGTGTTGAAGAAATTAATAAACAACTAAATGCACAAGAGAAACTAAACTCATTATCATCGGAACAAAGGGCATTGGCTGAACAAGCTATATCTCAAGGTTTAGATATTTCAAATATAAATAAAGACCAATTAGCATCTCAAGTTGAGCAATTTAGTAAACAACAAGAACAACAAGCTCAGTTAGAACAACTCCAAAATGCCTTTATGGGTATAGCATCTACGGTGGGTACTGTATTGACGCCATTATTACAGGCGTTGATGCCTATCATTCAAGCTTTATTATTTCCGGTTCAACTTATCGCAGAAGGATTCAAATTCTTCGCTGATAATTTGGCATTAGCGATACCACTTGCAGCCGGATTAGCTATTGCATTTGCACCAGCTATTATAGCTGCACTTTCAACTGCGGTTGGTTTTATTATGAGTACATTCGCTCAAATTCCTTTAGGTTTGGGTATTCCATTGGGAATCGCTGCAGTTGGTGGTTTATTCAGTATGGTATCTAAAGCTAAAAGTGTGGCTCAAGTTGGTGACCTTGCTATAAATCCAAATGGTGGTCCTGTGGTAATGTCTCCGAGAGAAGGTGGATTATTCCAAGGAACCAAAAACGATGGATTAATGATGGCTCCTAATATTGGAGCTGGTGGTGGTGTTAGTGATAGAAAAATAGATGAATTAATAAACGCTGTTAAACAAACTAAGGATGTTTATATGGATGGTAGACGAGTTACATCTAATGTTGCAAGAAGTGTTGATAAATCAACTATGAATAACTTTGCATTTGGAACTTAATTATTATGCCTACATTAGAACAATTATTTAATAACGGAACACTAACACAAGGACCTTACGCTGGGCAAGTTCCAAAGGATGCGTTTTATCCAAAAAATTCCAACAAAATAGAATTATCATCTAATTCACCTGTTATTAATTCAACTGCTATGAAAGCTCTTAATAAATTGAGAGCGAATAATGGTAGTACATTAGAAGAAACTCTTTTAGAACAAGAAACAACAGGTATAAGAATATTAAGTAAACTATCTTCTCCATTATTATATGGGTTTGAGAGTGGTAGAATAACACTTAGAACTACGAAACCACTTACTGATATGAAACTAGCCGCAAATGGTGAGTTAAGTGGATTGCCAATTGTTGGTAAGGCAATAAAGAGTGTACAAAATATATCTCAGAAAGTACAAAAGTTTTTAGGAATTCCTGAACTAGCAACACCTACTTATGTAGTAAATAGCGGAGGTCTGGATACATCTCAAATTCAAAGTTTATACATTAAACGATTACAAAGTATAAAATCTGGGGCCGATGGAACTGCTTTCGGTGGTTTAGTTAGTGGATTATTAAAAGGTCAATTAACTGACCCAGACCAATTAAAGAAAAAAGCAATCACTGGTGCAATTGGTTTAGCAAAAGGATTTTTAAGAGATAAGATTGTGGGTGGGATAACCCCATCTCAAAACAATTATGATTACACAAATTATCCAGCTTTTAAAAACGGAGTTAAAGTTGTAAGAAATTATGGTAGTTCCACCAATACATCTATCGATGGATTTGGGATAAATAATATTAGCTCAACTTCGGATACTTCATATAACGCATTGGGAGCTAAATACTCATCTTTCTTTTTACCAAGAGTTGAAACTGATGAATTGGGTGGAACCGGGCCTTTAGGTTCTGAAGCACCTCCATTGATTCAACAAACTTTTATTTCGGCAAATGAAGTTGAAGAGAATAGAGAATTTGGTATCCTAAAGAATACACCATTTCCTGATATTGAAAAGGCAACTGAGGAAAAGATTAGAAACCCAAAATTAAAATGGAGAGCATCTGAGAATACTAAAAAGAAAAATTCATTAGAGCAAGGTATTGCTGGAAACTATTCTTCATATACTCATTTTGTGAATAGATACACTCCATACACTATTGGTGATATTAATGAAGCTGCAAATAAATTGGAGATTGATTCTAAAGATATTATTACATTAAAATTCGAATCAATCAAGCAAAATAAAGCTGTAAATTTCTTATCAACAATTACTGGCTTAAACGAATCTTTTTCACCTTCTTGGAGTAGCGGAAAGTTTATTGGTAATCCTTTTAATTTTTATACCTATGATGGTATTGAACGAAGTGTATCTTTTTCATTTAAGGTATTCTCTTTAAATCCAACTGAACATAAAGCAGCTTGGGATAGGTTAAACTTTTTAACCTCTTTGGTTTACCCACAAGCATTTGAAGGTGATGCTGGCTATATTACCGCACCATTTTTAAGATTAACTTTGGGTGATATGTATATTAGAAAAGAGGGATTTTTGGAATCACTATCATATGGTGTTGATGATAGTACACCATGGGAAACGCAAACATCCAGCCCATCGATTGAAGGTGATGTTAATTTAAAAGGATACAAATTACCAAAGATTATAAATGTAGAGACTACATTTAAATTTATTGAACAACGAAACAGTGTAGATAATCACAAATATTATCCATTTGCACCTATAACAAATTAAGCTAATAATGGCTAGTAGATACGAAAATAATACAACCAGAAAAACAAACGATGGACGAACAGTGTATCGTTCTAAGATATACCCAGATATCCCATTAAAGGATACGGATATTTATGTAGCTACTGAAACTGGCGATAGATTAGATACACTTGCGTATCAATATTACAATGATTCATCACTTTGGTGGATAATTGCATCGGCTAATAACATTCATAACTCACCATTTGGTTTGAAAGATGGGACAATTCTAAGAATACCTCAGAATTACATAGAAATACTTAATAACTTCAGAGAATAATGTGGCCAAAGTTATCGCAAATAAATGATAAAATATACAACAAAATCACAGATAGAAATAATTACGAAGTAAGTAAATTAAATTGCTGGGTTCGAATTTTTTCTGGTGTGGGTAGTGGGTTGATTATGGTATCAAATCCAGATACCAAATTATTTGCCGCAACTGGTGAAGATGCTGGAGTTTATGGATTTGCAGGAGATACTCAAACTTCTGGGTATAGTGGTACATTAGGTATTGATTGGAACGGAAAGGCTGTAAATCCAAATGTTGGTAGAAGTTTAAGACCCTCACCAATTGTAACTTCTATGGAGTTTGAAGAGGGAGAGGACCAGATATCCAGAAGTGCAAAATTATCAATCACTGCTTTTTCATTGGAACAAATGGAAAAGATTCAGCAATATTTTATGGAACCTGGATATCAATTGTTTATTGAGTGGGGTTGGAATACACCAGATGGTGTATCTCAAATGGTGAAAACAAAAACAAAAGAAGGTAATCCGGATTCTAAAAAAATAGTATCATCGGCAGCGGCAGGTAATTTAACTCAAAGTGGAATTGCAAATAAACATAACAAAAGTAATGGAGATTACGATAATTTTTTAGGATTTATTGTAGGGGGTTCGGTTGGAAACGATGGTGAAAACTTTTCAATAACAATTGAAATGAGAGGAACTCCTGAACTACCAACTTATCTTCAAAATCATAAAGTAGTATTTACTCAACCTACTGAAACTACTATAACCAAAGTACAAGGTTCAGATACTTATCCAAAATCAGATTTAACCAAAAAAGGCGAAGGTGGGGATTCACAATCAGTTGCATTGGATAGGAGATTTGCTGCTATGTACAATAGACTACCTGCAAATAGACAGACTTCTGATGTTAGAAAACTAAAAAGTACATTTAACCTAGGAGATTTTGTTAATTTTGATGGTTTAGTTGAACAAAACATAAACTCATATATTCAAGCTAGCTTTGGTCAAAAATTATTAGCTTGGGTTAGGGGTAAAGATGCCGAAGCAATTGAAATCGATAACTTTGAGGTTGAGAAGGAAAAAATGTTCTCAAAAAACAAATATTTAAGATTCGAAAAAGTAATTGATATCTTAAATACAAGTGGTATGGGTAGTTATACAATTGGTGATAGACAATTGAACGCATCAATTGATATTTCTGATGTAAAGATAGGTGCATTTCCATTGATATACTCAACCAAACCCGAATCTCTGATAATTCCTGGCAAAATACCTGATTTTACAAAATACTTTTTAAGTACTGATAATGTGAATTATTCAACTGTAATCGATAATCCATTTGATGGTAATATCGATGGGATTTCTTTTACAAGTGGTGATTCCACTGGTGATTTTATCGAATCCAAAGGATATTGGGGATATTTAAAGAACCTATACATCAATATGGATATGTTCTCTCAAAAAGTTTCCGTTCCAAACAAAAATTTTAGAGAAATTTTGTTAGATTTGTTAAATGAACTATCCTCAGCAGTAAATTCATTTTGGGACTTTCAAATTGTTGAGAATATAAAGGATGATAAACTTATCTACACAGTTATTGATAGAAATTGGGTAGGACAGAAACCCGGAAAACCAAAAGAATTTTATCATACTGGTGAGAATTGTAGATTCTTAGATTCATCTCTTACAATTGATATTCCGGGTGAGATGGCAAATCAAATTATCAACAGACGATTGGGGATTGCATCTCAAGCAGATGCCCCAATTGTAAAAGTTGGTAGTGGTACTTTTTTTGCAAAGGGTAGTGATAAATTTATGAGTGGTGTGGTTGTTAGAGGAAGTGAAATTGAAACTGAAGAACAAACTACTCCTGATACAAATACTATAAAAGGACAAGAAGAACAAATAAAATTAAACAGACAAGAGATAGATGATATAACCGCAGGTTCTACCAGAACAACAACAGGAACTCAAGGTAGTACAACTATTTCAGAATATAGCGCAAATGGTCAATTACTAAAAACAACTACATTTTCAGCTGGAGGTTATAGAACATATTATGGTTCAACTCCAGAAGCCCAAAGATTAAAGCAATTGGAAACCGAAAATACGGAATTAAACACCAAAATGAATGAAACTAAGCAATCAAATTTATCTGCAAATGTTGATAAAACTGAGATAGTTCCAAAACCTATGTTGATTGATGAGATTGAAATTACCGATGATATGATAAAACCAACTGAAAATGGTGAAAATAGTTCATTTAGTGAAAATTTTAGAATTTATACATTTAAAGATACGAACTTATTGGATTATCTTAAAAATTTAAAAATATTAGGTAGTAGTGGAAGATTATCACACCCACTTCCAATTAAGTATTCATTTACTATTATTGGTACGAGTGGTATTCGTAGAGGTGATATGTTTAATATTGTTGGAATACCTGATAAATACAGAAAGAGTGGATTATTTCAAGTAAATGCAGTTACTCATACAATTGAGGGTATGCAATGGAAAACTCAAATAGAAGGATTATATAGACAAGTACAGTAATGGGAGTTGGGAGATATAAACGATTAAAGAGAGAAAGTGATGGATTATTAAAAATCCCTAACATAGTTGTGTCTATACCTAAACCAATCGAACAAGATTACCAACGAGGTTATATAATTAGATATTTTGTACAAAAATCAAATGATATTAATGGTATCATTTATGAAGTTGATTCTAAACAATATTCAAAATTAAAATCATCTGAGCTATATACTTCTGTTTCATTGGATTGGCGAATTGGTGGAGACCCGATTGAGATTAAAAAATCCAATTCCGCTTCAATCCGAATCGCTTCTGAAGTAATTCCTAAACTTTCACTCTACCTTCCAAACCTTTTACAATTTCATCAAAAATAATTTGGATATCTAAAATAATTTTCTTATATTTGTAAGATGATTGTAGTAGAGTCTAACAAAGAGAGAGAAGAATTCCTAAATCGATGGAACAACGAACCATCGATAATCATTCCTGCTTGGAGTGATTTGGAGAAGCATCCGATGAACAATGAACTTTCGTTTTTGTTCATAAGGATGGATAAAACTGACTTTATTCTCATATACAACCATATTGATGGAAAATCCCATCATTTAGACCTTACCACCTCCGAACAACCAAAATGGGTGTGGAATAAGAAAGGGTTTCTACAAATGGATACAAAGATACAAAATCTTTTTGATATATCCACATACACCTTCTTTGATGAGAATCGCTTGTTGGACTTCAAACCCGAAGAACAACCTTTTATCTC
>Ga0209137_1001187_pt1 | contig 25336 bp, 17 predicted proteins | sample SaaInl5LU_22_DNA_FD_184642 | JGI IMG/M metagenome (GOLD analysis project Ga0209137, IMG submission 184642) | Marine microbial communities from expanding oxygen minimum zones in the Saanich Inlet - ESP_105LU_22_DNA (SPAdes) (version 2) | ecosystem: Environmental > Aquatic > Marine > Intertidal...
ACTCTCGCAAGCTTCGCTCCACACTTTTTACTCACCCTTCTCGAAAAGGGAGTGCAAAGGTAACTCTTAAATCCTTTATTCCAAACTTATCAGAATAAAAAATTATTCTTTTTTATCACCCCTCTCTAAACCTGTTCCCACGCTCCCCAAAAAAGGAACGCAAAGATAAAACTTATTACATCACTAGGCAACACCTCGGCAGTCTTTTTTTCCGTTTTTTTAAGTCCTCATTCTACTTACTTGCAGCAAGAGTTCCCAAACTTGAGACAGCAAAGCAGTGCAGATATACAATGATTGAATACAAAAAAAGCCCACTCGATTGAGCAGGCTTCTCCTTAAAAGTTTAATGAATAAATAATCAATCCACGTTATCATTCAGATATCCATTGTTTCTTCTTATCTCTGGACGCTTCTCTCCGTCCAAATCAAAACTATCTACGGAAAATCGTGAAACATTGCTCTCACTACTATGTGGGGGTTCATCCAAATTAACTCCACGCCGAGCGTAAGCAGGTATATCTTCCAGTTCTTTTATCTTGTTCATGTTGTCCCACTTATAGCTCACATCTTTCAAGCGACGAACGCGGTCATTAAGTGCCGTTATTCTTTTCTCATCCTCCTGTTTTTCTTGCCCTGAATTATCCGGTTTTTGCGTGGTGTAAAAACCGTAGGTTTCGGGGATAGTCGTATCGACTTGCTTTATTTCAAAGTCAAATGCATCTTCCTCGGATGCCTCTTGCTCTGGCTCATTTGTTTCATCTTCTAGTCTGCCATCAAACAAATCAAAAGTATAGGACTCACTAGGTTTACTTCCTGTATGAGGGTTTACCGACTTATCCACCACCTTCATTTCCTTATATACAGGCTTGTCATCATCATCCTTTTCCATCATTTCTTCCGTAGTCGGAGTATCTAATTTGATTACTTCCTTCTTTACTGGAGCAGGTGCTGCATTGTCATCCTCAAAACCTGTGGCGATGATCGTTACACTTAACTTATCACCCAAAGTTTCGTCGTCGCACGTCCCAAAAATAATATCGGTATCGTTGCCCGCCGCATCCTGAACAAAGTCGTTAATCTCGGTAATTTCATCAATAGTGACTTGAGTTTTACCTGAGCTTATATTAATCAAGATGTTTGTTGCACCTGTAATATTATTATTGTTGAGTAAGGGTGAATTAATCGCGGCATGCACCGCACGCATTGCACGATCTGAGCCTTCAGCTTCCGCCACCCCCATAATCGCTACACCACTATTTTTCATTACATATTGCACATCGGCAAAATCGACGTTGATTTCTCCTGGGACAGTAATAATCTCGGAAATAGATTTCGCAGCCATAGTTAAAACATCATCTGCTCTCGAAAACGCTTCCGACTTTGACAAATTGCCATAAATTTCTCTGATCTTATCATTCGATATAACCAAGATGCTATCCACCTCCTCTTTCAATTTTTTGATACCTTCATCCGCCTGCATCAACTTGCGTCTTCCTTCAAAACTGAAGGGTGTAGTTACGATGCCCACGGTAAGAATACCCATTTCACGGGCTAGCTTTGCAACAATCGGCGCACCACCTGTCCCTGTACCGCCGCCCATACCAGCCGTAACAAATACCATTTTGGTATTCTTGCTCAATAAATCCTGGATTTCCTGAGTAGACTCAATAGTCGCTTGTTCGCCAACCTCAGGACGAGAACCGGCACCCAAACCTTGCGTCATTTCCGGACCTAACTGAATCTTATTGGGAACCGGACTTAAATCCAGTGCTTGCTGATCGGTATTGCATACTACGTAGTTAACTCCACGTATCCCCATCTCATACATGTGGTTTACCGCGTTGCTTCCACCGCCACCAACACCCACCACCTTAATGATAGACGATTGCTCTTTAGGTAAATCAAATTGCAAATTCATAAGTTTTCGTTTTATCTATTCTAATATTTTGAATCATCGTCATTTTCATCCATTAGCCATTCTGGCAGAGTACCAATGATGTCTTTCCACCAATTGGCTACTTTGTTCTTACCGGGATCCGAGGTTTCCTCGGGGGCCACTACCTCTTTATCTTTCTCCAGGGTTGAGTCGTAAGATTCAACTTGTACTTTCTTGCTAGCATGCTGTTCCTCATTCGCTGCACGCTCCACTAAACCGATTCCTGTAGCAAACATTGGATGCTTCAATTCTTCGTTGAAACCTGGTGAAAGGTGCTCTATCGGATAACCAATGCGAGCGTCCAAACCGGTAACGTATTCAACCAGCTGCTTAATGAACTTCAATTGAGAACCACCTCCCGTTATAACTACACCGCCGTTCAACTTATTCGCATAGCCAGATGCTTTGATTTCAAAATACACTTGTTCAAATATTTCTTCCATTCTCGCCTGGATAATGCTAGCCAAATTCTTCATAGAAATCTCTTTTGGCGGACGACCTTTCAGCCCAGGTATAGAAATAATTTGATTTTCCTTAGCCTCCACAGCTAAAGCCGAACCAAAACGAAGCTTCAATTCCTCCGCTTGACTTTTCATAATCTTACAGCCATCTTTTATGTCTTCAGTCACAATATTCCCACCGAAAGGAATGACACAAGTGTGACGAATAATACCCTCCTGGAAAATCGCCAAATCTGTAGTCCCCCCTCCAATATCAACTAGAGCAACCCCGAGTTCTTTTTCATTCGCATCCAGTACACTGGCGGCAGAGGCCAATGGCTCGAGAATTAAACCTTCCATAATTAGACCGGACTTTTCCACGCAGCGTTCGATATTCTGAGCGGCAGCTACGCGCCCCGTAATGATATGAAAATTTGCCTCTAATCGGCTTCCGCACATGCCCACAGGGTCATTTTTTGCAGGGAGGGAATCAACAAAAAACTCTTGCGGCAACACATGAATAATTCTTTCACCCGGATTCATAGCTAGCTTGTACATGTCGCGAATCAGGCTTTTAACATCCTCTTTTGTAATTTCCGTTAACGCATCATCTCTTGTCAAAATGCCACGATGTTGCATACTTTTAATATGCTGGCCAGCAATACCCACATGCACTTCACGAATTTTCTCACCCGATTGTTTTTCAGCCTCTTGGACAGCCTGTATAATAGATTGTACAGTTTTATCAATATTAGCAACTTCCCCACGCATTACCCCGTGTGAAGGAGCTTTTCCGACTCCTAAAACCTGCGTTTTACCCGTTTCATCTTTTTTGGTAACCAGCACACAAATTTTTGTGGTTCCGATATCTAAGCCTACAATGATTCGATCTTTTGCCTCCATTCCAGTTGTTTAATTTTTTATACAGATTATTTGTCCTTTATATTTCAGGTTGATTTCCTTATATAGTTTCCAGTTTACATTTTTCAAAGCCTCTCCGTAGAATATTTGAAGTAACCTAAACTTTTGCTCCAAACGCTCCGTATTTCCAAGGTTTATCCGATGCTCATCAATCTTTGGATATAATATAAAATCTCCGTTCTCTTCCACTTCTATTTGCCCTATCATAGCCTCCCAAAAATCATCTCCTTGGATAAAGCGAACAATGCTCAATAACTCCTGGTGAACTGATTCCACCCCTTGACTAGACAAATTTCCCGTAGTGACAATTAGTCTAGGAGTAAATTTACTTGAAATAGGTATACTTTCTCCGTTCTCGCTGACATAGTAACTAACACCCGCAGTGTTGAATACTCTGTAAACCGGAATTTTTTGAGAAACATCCACTCGCACCTTACCATCAAGATTCGCATATACATCAGCTTTTTCGACATATTGGCTCTTCTCAATCCGCTCTTCGATGTCCCTTAACTGAATATCTTTCAGCGCCTGATTAATCACTATATTATGCCCGTTATTGTTAATAAAATCCAAAATATCTTGTTCATTTAGGAACTTCCATTCATTGCCATTTTTTATATGTACATCTATCTCATGGCAAATAATATTTTGTTCCTGCTTGCGCGCATATATCACTAGTGCAGTAAAAAGCACAAGGAGCACCAACATCAAAAGCATTTTCAAGCCTAAAACAATCTTTCGTTTAGTTTCCTTTTTCACCAAACAATGTTTTAATAGGTTCAACAAAACGATCGATATCTCCAGCCCCAATTGTAGCCACCACCTTGCCTTTTCCATGTTTTTGAACAAGGTTCAGCAGTTCCTCTTTTTCAACCAAACCTTTGTTCTCGTGGCTAATTGCAGACCATATCAATTCCGAAGAAACTCCTTCTACAGGCTCCTCTCTTGCGGGGTAAATTGGAAGAAGAAAAACTTGATCAGCCACACTAAGTTCATCACCGAATTCTTGATACAAGTTTTGCGTTCGCGAAAACAAATGCGGTTGAAAAATGGCAAGTATTTCTTTGTCGGGATACAAATACTTTAATGAGTTCAAAAAGGCCCGAATCTCCATTGGGTGATGTGCATAATCATCGATATAGATGGTGTCTCCATCTACGTGTTTTTCAAATCTTCTCTTTATTCCTTTGAAGCTTCGAATTCCATCTTTTATACTGTCATTATCCAGGCCTATATTTTTAGCAATAGCTATGGCCAATGTAGCGTTTTCCAAGTTATGAATACCGCCAAAATTTGCTTCAAGGTTTGCAATTTTTTCTCCTTTATAGTCAACAGAAAAAATGAATCGCCCCCCTTCAATTCTGTAGTCCAATAAGCGATAATCGGCTTGATTCCGCTGCCCATAAACAGTTTGTTCAATGTCGGTTTTTATCAAAGATCCAACATGGGAATAATCCTCGTGAATGACCAGTTTACCATCCACAACTATTTGGTTCGCAAACTGAATAAATTCTTCTTCAATTTTTTCTAGACTACCATACACTTCAAGATGATCACTGTCTATTGCCGTAATTCCCGCAATATTTGGATGCAAGGTGAGAAAAGAACGATCAAATTCATCGGCCTCGACCACCATGTATTTATCTGATGAATGGATATAATTGCTATTGTAATTCGTGGCTATACCCCCCAAGAATGCCGTGCACCCTTCTGACTGATTCAAAAGATGAGCAAGCATAGAAGACACTGTCGTTTTGCCATGCGATCCTGCTATGGCAATACAAAAGTGATTGCGAGAAATTAAGCCCAGCACCTCAGAGCGCTTCATCAGCTGATAGTTATGTTCCTTATACCAATTCAATTGCTTGTGCGACACAGGTATCGCCGGTGTATACACCACTAAATCAGCATCCTTCATAAGTGTCGTCACCTCATCTTCAAAACTAATTTGAATTCCTTCTTTGCTTAACTGATCAGTCAAGGGCGAAGGTGTCTTGTCGTAGCCTTTCACCTCCAATCCACGCTCATTGAAATAACGGGCAAGTGCTGACATACCGATGCCCCCAACACCAAGAAAGTACACTTTCGATATATTTTCCAAAACACTCATTGTATCGTTTTCAATATGGTTTCAGCTATCTCCATAGCCGCATGAGGTTTAGCAAAAAGTTTAATATTCTTGCGAATAGTTTCTTGCATAGCTTTATCCTCAAGCAAGGCTAAACATTGTGGCACTAATCGTTCATTCGCCTCATTATCCTTGATAAGTATGGCGGCATCTTTTTCAACCAAGGCCATGACATTTTTCGTTTGATGATCTTCGGCTACGTTTGGAGAAGGCAATAAAATACAAGGTTTGCCAATAATAGCAAGTTCGGAAATAGTTCCCCCAGCGCGTGATACAATAATATCTGCAGCTGCATAGGCTAAATCCATTCGATCAATAAAACTGAGCACTTTAATGTTTGGCGAATTGAACTTACCATACTCCTCCTCATAAATTTTACCACACTGCCAAATGAGTTGAATACCTTTTTTATCTAGCTGGTCGATCTTGTTCGCAATAGCCTTGTTGATGGCGCCAGCACCCAAACTTCCTCCAGTAATGAAAACTACTGAACCTTTAGGGTCTAACCCAAAATGTTCAACTGCACTTTTTCGATCTAATCCTTCCAGAGAAATACTTCCACGAAGTGGATTGCCTGTCAATTGAATTTTCCCCGCTGGAAAATATCTTTCTAATCCCGGATAAGCAGCAAACACCTTAACTACCTTATTCGCCAGCAATTTATTCGTGATTCCCGGGAATGCGTTCTGTTCCTGAATAAATGTTGGGACCCCTTGCCATTGTGCCACTTTCAATGCCGCTCCACTTGCATACCCCCCGGTACCAATAGCAACATCAGGCCGAAACTTTCGCACGATAAACCAAGCTTTGATAATACTAAAAATTAACTTTAACGGAAACAATAAATTCTTTGCCGTGAGTCGGCGTTGAAGGCCTACAATAGGCAGCGCTTTGATAGCATATTTTGCTTTAGGAACAGCTGTCATTTCCATTTTTCCTTCTGCACCAATAAACAAAAACTCACTTTCCGGATGAATCTTCTTTATTGCGTCCGCTATCGCGATTGCCGGGAAAACGTGTCCTCCGCTTCCACCGCCACTCAGTAATATGTTCAGCTTGCGTTTCACTTTAAGCGCTCTTTTCAATTAATTCTTCGGTACTTTCAATTTCTTCAAGCTGTTCAGCATCTCGACTTACACTTAGAATAATGCCAAATGCCAAACTCACGAAGATGGTAGAACTCCCTCCCATACTTACCAATGGCAATGTTAGTCCAGTTACTGGAACTAAGCCCACTGCCACTGACATGTTTATCATGGCTTGAATAGTCAAGCTTAAGGCAAGACCAAAAGCAAGCAGGGCACCAAAAGCTTTAGGGGCTTTTCTGACTATAAATGCCGACCTAACTAAAAAAGCCAAATACAAAAACACGATAAACACACCGCCAAAAAATCCATACTCCTCAATAATTATTGCATATATGAAATCGGAATAAGGATGGGGTAAAAAGTTGCGTTGCGTGCTATTTCCTGGTCCATTAGGAAAGAAACCTCCTTTCGCTATTGCTATTTTTGATTGCACTAATTGATAGGGCTCTTCTTGCTCTCCATTGAGGTTAGCAAAGGCTTCTATCCTAGCCTTCCATGTCGTCATACGGCCGGGCATAGACTCCTCGGGTAAAGTAAATAAGAGTGTTACAAACATTCCTACGCATAGTAAAGAAATACCTACAAGCCCACCAATATACGCGAGATGAATTCTACCAACAAACATAATCAAGACGCTAGTTGAGAATAATACCAATGCAGAAGACAAATCCTCTGGAGCAATTAAGCCACAGATAACCACTACAGGGAAAATTGTTGGCCAAAACCCCTCTGAAAAAGAACGCACCATGTCTTGCTTCTTAGAGAGCATTCTAGCCAAATACATAATTAAAGCAAACTTTGCCAAATCAGAGGTTTGGAAAGTTAAATTGACCCCCGGCAATGTAATCCATCGTTTAGCCTCGTTAATATCAGTACCAAAAAACAAGGTAATGATTAATAGTACCACGCTGAGATAATACAAAATCTGAGATATACGTGAAAAGTACTTGTAGTTAATCAAATGAGTAAAATACATCAAGCCTAATCCACCACCGATAATCAAGATTTGCTTCATCAAATAATACTCCGTATTCCCTGCACGATATTTGTAAGCCAGCGTTCCGGTGGAACTGTAAACCGCCAGTAAAGAAAATAAGGACAACACGAGCACAATGGCCCATATGTACCTATCTCCTTTTATATTTTTTACCAAATTATCGAACATGATTGACGTAAAAATTGAATCTATAAATTACGAACAGCCGCCTTAAACTGATTCCCTCTGTCTTCGTAGTTTTCGAACAAATCAAAACTTGCGCAAGCAGGAGATAACAAAACCACATCGCCCTTATTCGCAAAATGATTAGCGATACGCACCGCCTCTTTCATATCATGCACATTTATCATCAAATCAGTATGCGTTGCAAAGGCTTCGTGTAAATTTCTGCTATCGTTTCCTAGGCAAATCACCGTGTGTACTTTCTGACGGACTAAAGCCTTTAGCACTTCATAATCGTTTCCTTTATCTACCCCACCGGCAATCCAAACTATGGGATTCTGAATAGACTCCATGGCATACCAAGTTGAGTTGACATTGGTTGCTTTGGAATCGTTAACAAATTCAACTCCCCCAATTTTTAAAACCCGCTCCATTCGATGCTCCAAGTTTTTGAAGTCCATCAAACTCTCACGAATACTTTCTTTTTTAATGTCTACCGCTCGAGCTACAATCGATGCAGCCATAGAATTGTAGACATTGTGTTTTCCTTTGATTCCTAGATCGTTAATTGACATGGTAAATTGTTTTTTATTTAGATTTATAGTTAGTGTAATTTCATCGGCAAGCCACGCACCCTCATCCAATTCACTTTGCTGTGTGAAAGGAATCTTTCGTGCATTGATTACTTTATCTTGCATACTTGCTGTAATCGCCGGATCATCCTGGCAATAGATAAATAGATCCTTCTCGTCTTGATATTTGGTAATATTCAATTTCGCTTCGACGTAGTTCTCAAACTGGTATTCGTACCTATCGAGGTGATCGGGTGTTATATTTAAAAGAATTGCGATGTTTGGCTTAAAAGTTGACACATCATCCAACTGAAAACTGCTCACCTCCAATACATAGTAATCGTGGTTATGTTGAGCAACCAGCCCAGCGAAGCTCATTCCTATATTACCTCCCAAACCCACGTTGAATCCAGCATCTTCTAACATTTTGTGTATGAGTGTAGTGGTAGTAGTTTTGCCATTGCTCCCTGTTATTGCGATGATAAATGCGTCCGTATATCGAGAGGCAAACTCAATTTCCGACACCACCGGTATTCCTGCTGCGCGCACCGCTTTCATGATTGGTGTACTTTCTGCTATGCCGGGACTTTTCATCACGAGATCGGCATTGAGTATTTCCAATTGCGTATGTGTTCCCTCTTCAAATTGAATGGCTTGCTCGTGCAAAATTTTCTTGTATTTCTCTGCAATACACCCCATATCGGATACCCATATAGCAAAGCCCTGCTGCTTCGCTAAAAGCGCAGTACCCACGCCACTTTCTGCGGCTCCCAATATGGCTATTTTTTGTGTTTGCATTGTTTTCTTCTATCTTATTTTCAAGGTAGCTACAGCAATAATGGCTAGTAGAATACCTACTATCCAAAAGCGCGTTACAATCTTAGCTTCGTGATATCCTTTTTTCTGATAATGATGATGTAAAGGCGACATTAAAAAAACTCTTTTGCCTTCCCCATACTTCTTCTTTGTGTACTTGAAATAGGCTACTTGGATCATTACGGATAAGTTTTCCGCAACGAATACGCCGACCAAAATCGGCAGCAACAATTCTTTCCTCGTTAAAATCGCCAAAGCCGCGATTATTCCGCCTATCGCCAAACTTCCCGTATCCCCCATAAATACCTTGGCCGGATAAGAGTTGTGCCATAAAAAACCGATACAAGCTCCAACAAAAGCAGCTATGTAAATCGTCAATTCAGCAGCATAAGGTATATACAGTATGTTTAGGTAATCAGCAAAAATGATATTTCCCGAAACATAGGCAAACAAAAAGAGCACTGCTCCACTTATCGCTGAAGTTCCCGTCGCCAATCCATCAATTCCATCGGTTAGATTAGCGCCATTAGAAACCGCAGTTATGATAAAGATTACTGCTGGGATAAAAATCAACCATCCAAATTTCTTCCAACTTGGATTCATTATAGTCAGGACTTTTTCGTAGTTAAACTCATTGCCTTTCAAGAAAGGAACATTAGTAATTGGCGCATCAATCTTGGCCATATAATGCTTATCACTTTGCATATCCAAATGCGTGGATATTTGCTCTTGTGGGAACTTCAACGACTCCGCATAACTAACTTCCTGCTTAACATAAATATCTGGATGGAAGTACATGGCTGCACCTACTATAATCCCCAAGCCAACTTGTCCAATCACTTTAAACTTACCTGCTAAGCCTTCTTTGTTCTTTTTAAAAACTTTGATGTAGTCGTCCAAAAATCCAATAGCCCCCATCCAAACGGTGGCAATCAGCATAATCAAGACATAGATATTCTTTAAATCAGCAAATAAAAGGGTAGGAATTAGAATAGATAATAATATCAATATGCCACCCATAGTAGGCGTTCCTTGCTTTTCTTTCTGACCCTCCAGCCCGAGATCTCTGACAGTTTCTCCAATTTGCAGTTTTCGTAATTTATTTATGATCCGATCACCAAGAAGAATAGAAATAACTAGAGAAAGAACAGCTGCTAATACCGCACGAAACGATAAAAACTCAAATAGCCCCATACCGGGTAAGTGAGTATGTTCATTGAGGTAAGTAAACAATTCGTATAGCATGACTTTCTATTTATTCAATTCTTTAAAAGCGACTTCTAATTCTTCTTTATCATCGAAAAAACTTCGTTCGCCATTTATCTCTTGGTAGGTCTCATGACCTTTCCCTGCCACCAGCACAATATCTTCCGCTTGAGCCAACATGCAAGCCGTTTTTATCGCCTCATGCCTATTTTCAATAACTAAAACTTTTTTCCTGTCAACTACCGCAACTCCCGCATGCATCTCCTCAAGAATTTGCTTAGGATCCTCCGTTCTTGGATTATCTGAAGTAAGTATCACCTTAGAACTCAACTTGGCAGCGATAGCTCCCATCAATGGGCGCTTGGTTTTATCTCGATCACCACCGCAACCCACAACCGTGATTAACTGACGACCATAAACATTCAATTGATTGATAGTTTCCAATACTTTTTTTAGGGCATCTGGCGTATGCGCGTAGTCAATAATACCAACAACACTTTCTTCGCTCGATTTAAGCGATTCAAATCGTCCTTCAGCACCCTCCAATGTGCTCATTGCAACGAGCACCTCGGTCTCATCCTCACCCAATAATATTGCAGAACCAAAGACTGCCAATAAATTGTAGGCATTAAATGCACCGATCATTTTGACGTGAACTTCCTTTCCATTAATGTTCAGCATCATACCATTAAAGTCACTTTCTATAACTCTACCAGAGAATGCCGCATGCCCACTTATAGCATAATACTGTTTACCAGCCACTGTATTCTGAAGCATTACCATACCATTTTTATCATCAGCATTACTCAAGGCAAAAGCATTCTTATCCAGTTGATCAAAAAGCATTTTTTTTGCTTTCAAATACTCTTTAAAGGTCTTGTGATAATCTAAATGATCATGCGTAAGGTTGGTAAACACTGCCCCATCGATTGCTAATCCTGCAATTCGATTTTGATGGATAGCATGCGAACTAGCTTCCATGAAGCAGTGACTGCAACCCGCTTCAACCATCTTAGCCAAAAGCTCATTAATAGCAATGGCATGCGGAGTAGTATGGGTGGCTGGGATTATTTCTTCACCTATCTTGTTTTCTACGGTTGACAATAAACCACAGTGGTATCCCAGCTTGGTATATAGCTGAAAAAGCATTGTCGCCACGGAGGTTTTGCCGTTGGTTCCCGTTACTGCCACAATTTTCAACTTTGATGAAGGCTTATCATAAAAATTGGATGCTATCACACCTAAAGCCTCTGAACTATCCTTAACCCGAATGTAAGTTGTTTCCGCAACTAAATTCTCCGGCAGCCTTTCACATAACACAGTAGCAATGCCCTTTTCTTGAACTGAAGGTATAAAGTCATGACCATCGAGCTGACTGCCAACGATTGCGGCAAACAAACCATCACTTTTTGAAGCCCGAGAATCCAAAGTCAATGCACTAATGTGTTTGTGCGTGTCGCCATGAACTTCCAATAGTTTTAGGCCTTGCAATATGTCTGCTAATGTCTTCAAAATAATTCTAAGCTTATCGATTGTCCAGGAGTATAGTTTTGTCCTGGGGTTAAACTCTGTTTTTTTACTTTTCCAGCCCCTACCATCTCTACGCGTAATCCCGCATTTTCAGCCACAAAAAGCGCATCCTTCAAATCCATTCCCAGGAGATTAGGCACCAAACCTTCAATTCTATTATTCGCGACCATGGTCATCGAGTTATTCTGTTTTTTAGCAATCCCGTAATCTGCATTGATTTCCGAATGAAAAGAAAAGCCCAGATTATCATAAATCGTCTGGGCATCTTCGCTAGAAAGGTTTCCTAGACGAGGAATAGTATAGTCAGTAACCAAAGGATGCTCTTGTATGCTGTGATGCATTTCGATGCCATTCGCATAGATTTTATTCGCTATCTCGGCAAAAACTGGCCCAGCCACTGAGCCTCCGTAATATCCATTTTTTGGATTATTGATAACCACAATACAAGAGTATAGCGGTTGCTCCGCCGGGAAATATCCCGCAAATGAAGCTTGATAGACCCTGTCTTGATATCCAATTGTTTCGTTAGCAATCCGAGCTGTCCCGGTCTTTCCAGCCATTCGCAGTTGACCATTTGACTTCAAATGCTTGGCCGAACCAAACTCAAACACAGCTTCGAGCAACTCTTGCAACTGACCAACGGTTGTTGGGGAAACGATCTCTTTATCAATAACAACTGGCTCAAACTCCTCTACTGTTTTATCCAATTCCTTGATTGCAGAAACGAGATAAGGCTTCATCATTTTACCATTGTTTGCTATGGCATTGTAAAAGGTGAGAATCTGTAAAGGGCTAAGTTGTACTTCATATCCTGTACTCATCCAAGGGAGCGATACTAGACTCCACGTTGAAGGCGGATGAATGGTAGGGGCCGTTTCTCCTGTTATCTCAATCCCAACAGGATTGTTTAATCGGAGTTCCAGCAATCGATCATAGAATTTGGAAGCTTTATCACCATACTTTTCCGTTACCAATTTGGATATAGCGACGTTAGAAGAAAAAGCAAAGGCTTCCTTAATCGTTATGGTATCGCTTTCAAATTTATGCACATCTCGCATCGTTCGGTCGGCATATTGCTTTACCCCACCTTCAACATCAACAGTTTCCTCACTCACATCTTTAATCAATCCATCTTCAAGTAGAGCAGCCATGGACATCAACTTAAAAGTTGAACCAGGCTCCGTATTCGAGCCAACAGCGTAATTGTAATATTCGATGTACTTTCCTAACTCTTTTCGATAAGTCAAATTGGCTATGGCCTTAATCTTCCCAGTTTTAACTTCCATCACCACCGCGCATCCGTTGTCAGCACTACTAGACAATAAAGCCTTCTTCAATGCGGACTCAGCCACATCTTGAATATTTATGTCAATAGTCATGCGCACATCATACCCCGCTTGAGGCTCAATGTTACCTTCACCGTTTAAAGGAATATAAACACCGCCAGATATTCGCTGCATAAGCATCTGCCCTTCCACTCCCGCTAACTGTTCGTCAAACTTCCCCTCGATTCCTACTCGAATCGTATCCATTCGGCCTTCTATCTCAGGATTAGGTACAATTCGCTTAAAACCAATAGTTCGCTCTGCCAAAATCCCAAAAGGCGTGATTCGCTTATTCTTTTGCAAGACGATCATTCCCGACTTATAGCGACCCAGTCGAAAGAAAGGCCACTCATATATTTCCTTGAGCTCTGGATAAGTGACATTGCGCTTGACTAAGTAGTATCTATTACCTTTCTGCCTATTCTCCAGCAGCTCCTTTTTAAATTCCTCCTTCGATTTACCCCCAATGTTTATACTGAGATAATAGGCCAAAGAATCGACATTTTCATTAAAAATTTGGTCAGTCATGGGCTCCGACTGAAAATCCATACGGATTTCAAAAAATGGTAGAGAAGTCGATAGCAAGCTACCGTCCTCAGCATAAATATTCCCCCGTTCAGCCTCAATAGAACGGGATACTATAGTTAGGCTATCGGCAAGTTGCCGCAAGGCCGGCCCCTCATAGACTTGAATCTTAAACGACTGAAATATAATAGCCAAACCCGCGAGTACTGGAACCAGTATCGCGACCCACATTCGCCACATTATTTCTCTCCGTTTATTCGTAGTCATCTTGCTTTACAACAATTTTGTAGGGTGGAGCAGTCAACTCCTTTAAACCCATTTCTTCGACCATTTTTGCCACTTCACTCTGCTTGCTCTTGTACATTAACTCGGATTTTGCTGTCATGTAGGTCCATCGCAATTCTTTAATATCCTGCTCAAGCTTATTCATCTGGCGTATTTTATTTTCTGCCGTATGATTGTTTGCCACATGCAACACACCGAGCATCGCGATGAACAGGACCAAAGGCAAATTGTTAAACCAGTTTTTCTCATCGAAGCGAAGGATATTCTTCACTCGCTCCTCAAGAGAAATCTGCTTTTCCGCTAATTCAATATGTTCATTTTCCTCTGGCATTTATACTTTTTCAGCTATTCTCAATTTTGCACTCCGGGAACGTGGATTCATTTTCAATTCTTCATCACTAGCCTCAATTGGCTTTTTATTAATCAGTTTGAAATATTTCTTCACCCGACCAAACTCATCGCTCTTTCTTTCACCTTCGAAATTTCCTGTCTTAAAAAAGTTTTTAACCAAACGATCTTCCAGAGAGTGAAATGTAATAACTGCCAGACGCCCACCTTTTCGGAGAACCTCATAACTTTGCTCCAGCATTTCCTTAAGCGCATTCAATTCATCGTTCACTTCAATCCTAAGCGCTTGAAAAACTTGAGCATAGTATTTATTTGGATTTCCTCCCATCACAAAGGCATCCAAGAATGCCACAAAGGCTTGCGTACTTTCGAAACGCACACCACTGTTTCTTGCTTGCACAATAGCTGCAGCTAGAGTTTTAGCATTCCTTACCTCGCCATAGGAAGAAAAAATATGCACAAGATCTTCCTCACTATAAGTATGTAAAATGTCACTTGCTTTCAACTCAGCCTCTTGATTCATACGCATATCCATAGGACCATCAAACCTTGTTGAGAAACCCTTACTTCCCGCATCAATCTGGTAAGAACTAATACCTAAATCAGCCATAATTCCGTCAACTGGAATTGCATGATAATAGCGCAAAAAACGTTTTAGAAACCTGAAGTTGTGTCCGACAAAAGTGAACGAATGATTATCCATCCGATTAGCAAGGGCATCTTCATCTTGATCAAAAGAATACAACATCCCACCGTCCATCGCTTCCAAAATCGCGCGCGAGTGTCCACCACCGCCGAAGGTCAAATCCACATAATTGCCCTTAGGTTTAATATGCAAGGCATCAACGCACTCTTGCAAAAGAACGGAGATATGATAGCTGTTATCGTTCATATCTCTATTCGTTTAAATCTGTAATATCTAAATCAATATCACCCAGTACATCTTCAGCTAAATCCGCAAAGGAATCCGAATCCATTGCCAGCTCTTTCTCATACTTAGCCTTATTCCACAACTCCAAAGTATTCTTGCCCGGCGTGATAATTGCATCACCCTTAATACCAGCATATTCGAGCAAATGTTTTGGAATATTTAATCTATCGGCACCATCAAGAACCACCTCAGTTGCTCCACGTAAAAAATATCGAATAAATGCGCGTTCCTTTTTCTTGAACTGATTCAACTTCTCCACTTTCTTGCGCACATCCTGCCATACGTTGATAGGATAAATCTCTAAACACTCCTCAAAACCCCTATTCACCACAAAACGTCCTTTAGCTTCGGGACTAAGCTGCTGCTTAAGAGCCCCTGGCAAACGCAAACGTCCTTTGGCGTCAAGTTTCAATTCATATTCTCCTAAAAAACTCATGAGTTATCCACTACGATTTTAAAACAGTCATAAAAGTATACACTTTTGACACATTTTCCCACATTTCTCCATTTTTTACCACCTATATTTTCCCACATTTTTCCCACACACAAGCTAGTTTTTTGTTGATAACAATGTGTATCACTGTGAATAAAGCAAAGTCAAGCCTACAAACAAAATCATAATAAATTGATTTTCAACGTATTAATTTCCACAATATCATTATTAACATTGGAGGCTGACTATTCAAGACCTGAGGGGAGTTTTTCGCACTCGCGAGGTAACAGCCAGTTCGAATCATTCATCTTTATGACCGTAAATTCCCACCACATGCCAAGATCAGTATGGCTTTGAAGATGAAGTTTTTGCTAACTTTGCTTCGTGAAACAAGCACCTGTCAACATAAAAAATAAGCGCGCAAGCTTCGACTACGAGTTGCTACAACGATACACCGCGGGCATTCAGTTAACCGGTACGGAAATCAAAGCTATTCGCGCTGCTAAAGCGCATATCAACGAAGCGTTTTGTCAGTTGCGTAAGGATGAGCTTTATGTCGTAAACATGCATATTGCTGAATATACTTTTGGTACGCATTATAATCACCTACCCAATCAACCGCGGAAGCTGCTATTGAAAAAATCCGAACTGAAGCAGATTACCCGAAAAATCACCGAAAAAGGATTGACCGTTATTCCCATCCGCTTGTTTCTTTCCGAGCGCGGTTTTGCGAAACTTGACATAGCCGTTGCTAAAGGGAAAAAGAGTTTTGACAAAAGAGACAGCATCAAGCAGAAAGATACCAGCCGCGAATTGGACCGCTTAAAGAATCGTTGGTAAAACTTACTTGAGCTTTGTTAATTTTTAAATGTTCTCTAAACAATTACGACGACAACATCATCTTGCTGCACCATTTGATTATCGCCCAGCACTACTTCAGTAATTTGTCCATCAACAGGCGCAACAACCGTACTTTCCATTTTCATCGCTTCAATTAAGAATAGGGGAGCATTTTTCTTCACCTTATCTCCTACAGATACCAATACTTTCGTTAATTTTCCCTGCAGCGGCGCGCCAATCTCTTTATCGCTCACAACCTTGCGGTTGGATTTAACCTCGATATTCAACTGCTCATTTTTCACCTGAATATGCCTGTTCTGCCCGTTCAACTTGAAATATACATGGCAAAATCCATCTTCATCCGGGGCGGTGGTATTCAAGTATTTTACTATAATGTTTTTACCTGGAGAAATCTCTATCATGATTTCTTCATTTTGCTTCATTCCGTAGAAAAAGGTAGTTGTTGGAATTACCCATACATCGCCGTACTCCTCATTGAAATCATTAAAATCTTTATACACCTTAGGGTAAAGCTTATAACTTAAGAAGTCCAGTTCATTTTTATACTTACCAAAGTCTTTCTTGAATGCCTTAAACTCAGTCTCAAAATTCACTGGCTCTAAGTGCTCATTGGGTCTATCCGTGTATGGCATTTGATCTTTCAAGATTATCTTTTGCAATTCTTTTGGAAAGCCTCCATACGGCTGCCCAATATCACCCTTAAAGAAATTAATTACTGAATCAGGAAATGATATATCCATGCCCTTGCTCAAAATATCCTCTTTTGAATAACCATTACTCGTCATAAACATGGCCATATCACCCACTACCTTACTGGAAGGTGTCACTTTAACTACTTCCCCAAACAACTCATTCGCTATCTGGTAATTCTTCTTAATGGTTTCAAACTGATCTTCAATACCCAAACCTCTTGCTTGTGGGCGCAAATTGGAATATTGCCCGCCTGGTATTTCATTTTCATACACCTGAGCCGTGCCTGCCTTCAATTCTGATTCAAAAGGATAGTAATACTCCCGCACGTCTTCCCAGTAATTCGAGAACTCGTTGAGTTTGGCTAAATTCATGGCCCGCTCTCTTTCATGCCCTTTAAGCATGTGAATAATCGAATTGAAATTAGGCTGTGAAGTTAGTCCACTCATACTCGCAATCGCAACATCCACTGCATCAACCCCCGCTTCAACTGCTTTCAAATAGGTTGCGGATTGCACCGATGACGTATCGTGCGTATGCAGGTGAATAGGAATATCAACTTTACTCTTCAACTCAGTAATCAAGCGTTCTGCTGCAAATGGTGTTAGTAATCCGGCCATATCCTTTATCCCAAGTATGTGAGCACCCATGTCTTCCAGCTTCCGAGCCAAATCGATATAGTACTGTAGATTGAATTTTTGTCGGCTTTCATCCATAATGTCACCGGTATAGCAAATACAAGCTTCCGCAAGGCTATTTGTTTCTTCCCTTACGGTTTTTATGCTCAGGGCCATGGACTTGGTCCAATTCAAGGAATCAAAGATTCTGAAGATATCCATTCCATTTTCGGATGCCTTTACAATAAACTTGGCAACTAAGTTGTCTGGATATGCCGTATATCCTACCGCATTACTACTGCGCAAAAGCATTTGCGTAAGAATATTCGGCATAGCTTTACGAAGCATTTGCAAACGCATCCAAGGATCTTCTTTCAAGAAGCGCATACACACATCGAAAGTTGCCCCGCCCCAAATTTCCATAGAAAATACTTCCGGATGATTTTTAGCAAAACTTTCTGCAACCGCTAACATATCGTGGGTGCGAACGCGCGTAGCCAATAAGGATTGATGCGCATCTCTAAAGGTTGTATCCGTGTAAAAAATTCCCTTTTCATTTTTCATCCACTTACAGAAATCCTCTCGACCCAACTCATTTAACAGGTCTTTACTGCCCTTAGGGAAATCCATAGTTTTATCGAAGCTAGGAATCCTTGGAATTCTAAAATTCTTATTCGGATCGACAAACTTAACATCACTATTGCCATTGAGAATCGTATTGCCAATGTACTTTAATACCTTTGTTGCTCTATCCCGCTTCTTACTAAACTCTAACAACTCGGGGTGAGATTCAATAAATCCAACATTCTGTTCTCCATGCACAAACACAGGATGTTGCACCACATTTTGTAAAAATGGAATATTCGTTTTTACTCCCCTGATTCTAAACTCAACGAGCGCTCGATCTAAACGTTCTGCTGCCCCTCGCAAGGTCCTACCCCAAGCCGAAACTTTCACAAGCATGCTGTCAAAGAATGGTGAAATGGTGACACCCGGATAGGAACTCCCCTCATCTAATCGAATACCCATACCAGCAGCATTGCGATACGCGATAATAGTGCCGTAATCGGGTTGAAAATTATTCAATGGATCCTCCGTTGTGATTCGACACTGAATGGCAAATCCATCAGCTACCACATCTTCTTGCTTGTTAATATAAATACTTGGGTGACTTAATGGCAAACTATTGGCTATGAGAATTTGCGTACGTACAATATCAATCCCTGTAATCTCCTCTGTTATGGTATGCTCTACTTGTATACGCGGATTAACTTCGATAAAATAAATATTTTCATCTGCATCCACTAAAAACTCTACAGTACCCGCATTGTAATAGTTAACATACTTACCAATTTGAATAGCGTATTGATACAGTTTATCCTTGGTCTCTTGCTTGAGAGAAGGTGCAGGAGCAACTTCCACGACTTTTTGAAATCTTCGCTGTACTGAACAATCTCGTTCATACAAATGAACCAGATGTCCGTCTTGATCACCTAATAATTGTACCTCAATGTGCTTGGGGTTTTCTATGAACTTCTCCAAGAAAATTGTATCAATACCAAATGCTTTCTCGGCTTCATTTTTCGATTCTTTAAATGCTTTTACCAGCTGTTCGTCATTTCGAACAACACGCATACCTCTTCCCCCACCTCCAGCAGCAGCCTTAACCATGATAGGATAGCCAATTCTTTTGGCTTCTTCTAAGGCATCCTCCGCTTTAGCCACATCCAACTGACTTCCCTCAATAACCGGAACATTTGTTGCTCTCGCTATTTTTTTGGCCGCCACTTTATCCCCTAGTTGCTCCATGGACTCTGGCGATGGCCCCACGAAAATTATTCCTTCCTCACGACACCGGCGAGCAAAATTTACATTCTCCGAAAGAAAACCATAACCGGGATGTATGGCATCAATACTTTCTCGTTTAGCCAAGGCGATAATTTCTTCGATATCTAGGTATGGTTTGAGGGGTTCATCTCTATCGCCAATTTGATACGCCTCATCCGCTTTATATCGATGTAAAGAATACCTGTCTTCATAGGTATATAGTGCTACGGTTCGAATTTTTAGTTCTGTTGCTGCTCGAAATATACGAATGGCAATTTCCCCGCGATTAGCAACCAGTAGTCTTTTGATTTTAAGGTCTTGCATAGGCTAACAAATATACAATTTGACTTGAGTATTCAAAATTTAAATCACCAAACCTATAAAAAAAGGAGCTATTCTTCCGAATAGCTCCTTTCAACTTATTTCTTCTTGAGTTATCCTTAACTCTTCTTGCCGCCAATATTATACTGGAAGGTGTGGCTTAATCTAAACATCGTGTAGAAACCAATAAATGGGGTTCCAGGGAAACGTTGGAATTCATTATTGGTAATGTTGTAGAAGGTACCACTCAGAATTGTATTTTCTGAGAACTTAGGGCGGTAAGAAACACTTAAATCTATCAAGTTAGCTGCGAGTACATCGCCTACATAAACTGCTGAGTTAGCTGGGAAAGCATCTTGCCATCTCCAATTCAAACCAAGACCGATACCCGTATTAGCAATGTTAGCTCCTTCAACTGCTAAAGACGATTTAAAACGCGGCGCATTAAGCGCAACATAACCACCTGAGGCACCCGCTAAAGGAATACGATCTTTGTTTACGAAAGAGAACATACCTGAAAGTGTTAAAGTCGATTCCTTAATTTTTTCCACATAAGTAGCGCCTAGGTCAGCACCTGCTACGTCCACTTCTCCCAAGTTGATGTAAGTCAAAATCAAATCTGAATTAACCAAATCATCGTCTGGAGCCACCGTTCCAAGCGAGAAACCTTGCATAGCACCCACCATCCATTCTGCAACTGAAACACCAGCATCAGCCGCCAAAGAACCAAGCGCACCCGTGATTAGGCCATTCGTTGAACCTAAATTTGTATTGACAACTGGAACTACAGCTTGCGCTAGTTGATCATCATTGAATAGTACTCGATAAGAAGCAGGAGATAAGGGGCTCACGAAATTATCAATACGTGTGTAGTACAAGTCTGCAGATAAAAATAACTTATCCTTAATAATTCCCTTGTAACCAATTTCCATGGTTTGTGTTACGGTGCTCTTCACTGACTCCAAATCCTGGATAGTAGAAATATCAAATTCTTCATCGGTAATAAAATCTATTACCCGTCTATCAACATTATTATTCAATGCTGAAGTCGAAGTAGATAAATCACCTGTAAGATTAACCAGTTCATCTTTTATAAACTGTATCTGCGCATCAGTTGGATTTTCACCGTATAGCGAGTTTCCTATCAAACCACTCAATGAATTCAAAAATCCATTGAAATGTACGTTATTATTCGACAAGTTATTTACGTTATACCACTGATTATCGTACGGGCTGTAAAACTGCGGTAGACCATTGGCTCCTCGGTTATAAGAAAATCCACTCGGGTTACCCAATCCCCTTGCTGTTATACCGTTCGGCACAAAAAGCTGCGGTAAATCCAGCGCAGTATTTAAAGCAGAAGGTGCACTAAACGCTCGGTTATAGGTAATTCGCGTGGTATGACGAGGCGTAGGTTTATATACAAGCGCCGCTCTTGGCGAAAGAAAGAATTCACTAATTCTATCCTGGTAATCTCCACGCAAAGCACCTAAAATATCCAACTTTTCATTCACGTGATATTCTGCTTGACCATATATACCAAGCTGATTAATGTTGTCATCATCCTCATAACGACCATAAATCGTTCCTTCTGAAATTGGTCGAGTTAAAATCGCATCGAAACCATAAGTAAAATCGAACATCTGCTTCACCTTCGCATTGTGTTGGATTTGCAGACCATGCAGCTTTGATTTATCGAACAAAGTTTGAAACTGATATGGTTGAGCATCACCTTCTTCTACTTGACTAACTAAGTACGAATCTCCCGAATTACTCGAGTTCAAAAAGTAATTAACAAACAGGTTCTTCCATCGCGCTCTGACTTGAGCATAGGAGTAACCCCAGCCTATTCCTTGAGCAGAACCCAAACCAGTCAACTCCAAATTCGTAGTGTTCGCATATCCACCGCTAAACGTAAAATCTATATCATCATTCACCGCCCAGTCAAGACGACCATCAACATTGTACTTTTGTATAAAAAAATCTCTGTCAAAAGTTTGAACTCCTTTTACAGAATCTAAAACATATTGAGTACCATCCTGTACTGTTCCCAAAATAAACTGAGAACCCGGAACAGGCTCCCTACTATCATAGTATGGAAAATCATGACCTTGCATGTAGCCACCAGAAATCTTAAATCCCAATTTATCACTAATCTTTTGCGAATGTCTTACGCTCGGAGCCCAAACACTTCGGCTACCCCCAGTAAAACTTAAGGTAGTTTCTGCATTATGGTCACCACGCATATCTAACGGTGACTTGGTGATAATATGCATTACCCCATCTGCAGCATTAGGTCCGTATAAGGCAGAGCCCGGACCTCTAATTACCTCTATTTTTTCAATATCGTCGTTTCCACCCGGCATTAACTGGAATGCATTGACCTTTAAAGCAGGAACTTGCCCGATACGATTGTCGACCATAGTTAGCATTGATCCAGAGAAGATATTGTTAAAGCCTCGCACAGCAACATTCGCTGAAACCAATCCTGTTGGCATAACATCTACGCCAGGAACACTTTTTAAGTTATCCGTAGCTACAACTGCCGCTGTATTTTCAATCTTTTCTGTACTGATCAAGGTCACAGAAGCTGGAGCATCTAAGATACGCTCTTTTCTTTTTGAGGCAGAAACCACTACCGCGTCCAAACCTATCTCATCCACTTGCATTTGATGATTGATTTTCCCACCTGTGTATGCAAACTCCTTATCGCGATATCCTACAAATTTGAAAACTACTATAGGATTTTCTGTAGTTAAGTTAAGGGAGTATTCTCCATCAAAACCCGTTGTGGTGCCGTTGAACGTGTTTTTTTCAACAACGTTTACTCCAAATAATGGTTCGCCATTTTCATCTGTTACTGTACCGGAAACAGTTTGAGCGAGACCTGTTACTGCTATCAATGCAGCAATTAAAACCGCGTAAATTCTATTCATTCTTGTTAAATTTGGTTAAAGCAAATCTAAAAATATTTTCAATAGTATGCTATCGAATTGTGAACAAAAGTTTAGTGGATTGTACAAATTAAGGAATTTCGCAATAGAAGTTCAGTACAATGCACCAACAAAAAAAGCATCAGTCAATAGACTGATGCTTCTTGTAAACAATTAAAATATCTAACTTATTCCTTAGATCCAGCTTTCACATTTGGATGCGGAGCAGGAGGATTAGAGTCACCCACTTCTCCAGGCGCAGCCTGTTCAAGTGTTACTTTTCTTTCTCTGTATTGTTCAAAACTTGAAGTACCTGTTGCGTTAGCTTCACCTTCGAATAAGATGATAAATCTCGTTCTATCGATACCATAATTCTCAGTCAAGAATTCGATTACTTCATTTACACGATTCCAAGACAACTGCTCATTATATTTATTACTGTCATCCTTATCTGTCATACCCGTTGCACGAACGCGTAAATCTGGACATACATTCAATTTCGCCGCAACACTGTGCAAGTGAGCGTAGAATTCTGGTCTAATATTGTATTTGTCTTTATCGAAGTGAATAGAAGGCAATACAACATTTTCACAGTCACACACTTGACAAGCTTCTTCAACTATTGGAACAATAGCCACACCTTTTTCAGTCACTGGTAAACCAGGCACAGAGAACGGCTCTTCGTCATACAAATCTATTACTCCGTCTTTGTCACTATCTAATGCTATACCTTTAGGATTTACCGGAGCACCTTCCGGTGTATCTGGCTCCTCATCCATTCTATTTGGAACACCATCATCATCATCATCTTTCAATAATTCTTCAATAGCCTTTTCAGGATCGTTTTCGGCAATTTTTTGGTAACTGTAATGTAATGGATTCAGCAAAGTGGTAGATTCTGTTTTGTTCTTACCTACCAACTTAAATGTAAGACCTAAAGTGGTATTAGTGTATGAATCATAGTTCCCTGTCAACCCTCTTGAAACAGGAGCTTGGCCACCGCCTTGAGACGCTGGAATAGCGACTGTACTGTTACCTGCCGGTTCTTCCCATCTCACACCATCCATCAAATCGTCTTTAGTAAACATCATACGTGCCTGAAGATCCAAATTAACTACTCTACTCAATCTGAAGGACATACCCATACCTACCCCTCCAGTCGGTCTAAAGCTGTAATTGTTTAAAATTGTCGGGTTTTTGGAATTCGGGTGGCCATCTGCTGGGGTTTCATAAACACCATTTCTCATGGTCTCTAAAGCCTGTATTACATCGGCTTTGCTCACGTCTGGATTGGTGTTAATATCCGGAATACTTCTGTAATCATATGGATCCCCATTCGCATCAAGATGGTCATACCAAGTCTGGTACATAAATCCACCCATGGTTGCAAAGAAGTTGAAAACAACTTTGGTGCGTTCTTTATGGTAGCGCAAATTACCTACAGTAAAAACCGCATCAAAAGTCATGTCATGTGCAATGGTGTGTGAATTATTAAAAATTTTAACATTTCCCCCATTGGGATTATCATTTACATAATTGGCCAAAGCATAATCCGTATGACGAATTAATTCTGCTGTTAGCGTAGATGGTTGCCAATCCGTATTCCACATCTCCATAAAATCGTAATTCATACGAATAGAGAATAAGTATGAAAAAGGCTTAACTACAGAAGCACCAAAGGTGTACCCTGGAACAAAAGGCTTTGCCCCCTTAAAGAAGTTTTGATTGATATCGCCGTTCAGCATAGAAATACCTCCACGCACTCCCAACTGCCATGCATTTTTGGGTTTGGCAGGAAAATAATACTCATTATTCATGTAAGCTTCCTGCTGTTTTCTCTTCTTCTTGCCTTTATTAAACTCCTGCTCAACATTATACATAGGCATTGAAGGCGTAGAAATCTCACGACGACTCTCTAAAGAGTAATCCCCGTCCTCAGGTTCGCCAATAAAAATTACAGCATCATCCTTACTTTGCTTATCACTTGATTTAGCCGACTTTTCCTTTTTCTCCTTGTCTGCTTTTTTATCAGACTTGTCATTTTCTTGAGCAAATCCTGCAAAAACTATTGCAGTGAAAAGAAAGAGTGTAAATATTTTTTTCATCCTAATAAATTGATTAATGAAAGTTTTATTTTTTCTTAAGCCGTCAAAGTTAAATTTAATAAAATTGTAAACCAACAAATTGAGGCGTTATTTTAATATTATCATTTCAACAATACCTAGACGCTCCAAGTCTTTCGGCCTTTAATCAGGTCATTAACATAGTGCTCATCAAGCACATCGGAGTCCATACTTCGCGCATTATTAGATTGTTTGTTAGCATAGATTACTCCAAACAACTTCGGTAATTCTGGATTTGATTCTACCCAATTACAGAGAATTGAAGCTTTCAAAGCATCACTTTCGTCGTGAATCCAAAGCTCCTCAGCAGGATAGTTCGCT
>Ga0209137_1001189_pt1 | contig 25324 bp, 19 predicted proteins | sample SaaInl5LU_22_DNA_FD_184642 | JGI IMG/M metagenome (GOLD analysis project Ga0209137, IMG submission 184642) | Marine microbial communities from expanding oxygen minimum zones in the Saanich Inlet - ESP_105LU_22_DNA (SPAdes) (version 2) | ecosystem: Environmental > Aquatic > Marine > Intertidal...
TCACCAACGACCGAAAATCGTCCTCGGTCAAATAACTGCGCTCAATCCGAATGATGAAATCTTTAGACACGGAATTCAGAGTACCTGCAGGCAACTCGATATTCTGGGTTCTGAGTGCATTTTCGACGTCGCTAACGGTCAGTTGGCGGGCCACCAATTCTTGCGGATCTAACCAAATCCGCATCGCGTATATTTTTCCACCCGATATTTGCACTCGCGCCACACCATCCAGTACGGAAAATCGATCCTCTAGATATCTGCGCGCGTAGTCGGTGAGTTCAAGTTGTGACATTTCGGGCCCAACCAAGTGCACCCAGAACACCACATCTTCTCCACTTTCTTCTTTGCGAACTTCGGGCGGTTCAGCTTCCTGCGGAATATTATTCAAGACACTAGAAATTCGATCCCGAACGTCATTTGCAGCATTGTCTATGTCTCGACTTAACCGAAACTCAAGACGGATTGACGAGCGTCCATCGTAGCTCGAAGATTGCATAGTTTTTATTCCCTGCAAACCTGCGAGCCGATCTTCTATCACCTCCGTAATTCGGTTTTCAACCACCGCAGCCGACGCGCCAGGATAGTTCGTCGAAACACTCACAACCGGCGATTCAATATCGGGGTATTCGCGCAGCGGCAGCCGATCGAACGACAGTACGCCAAACGCCACCAGCAAGGCGCTCAGCACCAAAGCAAAAACCGGTCGTTTAACTGCAACGTCTGAAAGTAGCATGCCTTACTCCTTGGGCTTCACCTTAGCAGGACTCATGCGCAGCAATCCTACGCCATCAACAACAATTTTTTGCCCCTCGTTCAGACCATCAACTATTTCAACAAAACCAGCTGAACGCCCCCCAATACTGACACGGGATTTACGGGCGGTATCGGCACTCTCCATCACCCAGACAAAATGTTCTTTGCCGCGCGACTCAATCGCTTCCTCGGGAATGACTACCGCCATACGGGGATTGGCTTCGACGCGGGTATTCATTAGCAAGCCTGGGCGCAGTCGTCCCTCGGGGTTAGGAACTTCTGCTCGTACTTGAATCGACCGCGTCACAGGGTCTACTCGACTGTCAATGGCCGAGATGGTCCCAACGAAACTTTCAGGGAATGCGGCTGAACGCGCGGTAACTCGCTGCCCTAGTGACAGAACACCAAGCTCAACTGCCGGAACGGAAAATGTGAGACGCATACGCGATACATCGTCAAGTGTGACTATTCGAGTCGTCGGCGTGATCAGCGCGCCCGGACTCACCTCACGCAACCCCAGCTGCCCAGAGAAGGGCGCGATAATTGTGCGATCCTGAATCCTTGCCCGCACTTCGTCCAGCTGAAACTCCAAAACTTGCACTCTAGTGGTCGCACGGTCCAAGTCGGTTTGCGCCACCTGATTTTTCGTCGCCAGATTAGACAAACGCTCTACTTCTCGCTCAGCGTCAACCAAGGAGGCTGAAAGCTCAGAAAACCTTGCCTTTTCGGCATCTTGCTTTTGGCGTGCAAGCACTTGCCCCGCGTTTACTGAATCGCCATCTTCAAACAACAGCTCGGTTACAATTTGAGCTACCGAAGGTCTAATATCGACCGATTCCCAAGCTTCAAGCGTGCCGACCGCAATCACAGCATCAGCAAATTGAGAGCGCTGGACCAGCTCGACGCTAACAGGAGTGGCTCGACTACCAAACTGAGGCCCCTCATTGACAGACTCAGGACCGACCCAAAACCAGACCAACCCGAGCACGCCAGCAAGCACTGGAAACCACTTCAACATACTTATCTCCTCACCACAGATGGCGCGATAAAACCTTGCGCCACCCTGACCTCAGCAGCTCGCCGCACTCGGGTGCCCTACTGAAATCCAATATCAAAATTGCAAAAAAGGACCGCACGCGAACATATACTTAACGTGCTCTAGCCTTTACACTGCGCGGCGAATTTTCGAAATCAGCCACCGTGACAGTTTACACCAAAGGGCGGAGATACACGCATGAAAAAACGCATTGCTGCCTTACTCGACGCCCTTGGGCAAGCCCCCGAAGCGCGCAAGCTACTGCGCTTTCAGCGCGGTATTGAAAAGGAAGCGCTGCGCATTGATGCAAACGGCCTGCTCGCCCAAAGCGATCATCCCAGAGCTTTGGGATCACCACTGACACACGGCTCGATTACCACAGATTACAGCGAAGCCTTACTAGAATTTATTACACCGGTATCAGACTCTACCGAACAAACCTTGCAACAATTGCACGATATTCACCGCTACGTCTATGGCCAACTGGGTGACGAGCTTCTGTGGACCGCAAGCATGCCTTGTGCTCTCACAGCCGACGCCGATATTCCAGTGGCTCGGTATGGGACCTCAAACTCTGCTCGCCTAAAAACCGTTTACCGCTACGGACTTGGACATCGTTACGGCCGCCGCATGCAAACCATTGCGGGCATACACTATAATTTTTCATTGCCCGAGAGCTTTTGGCCTTGGTTACAGTCCTACAGCAAAAATACGCAAGACTTGAACGAATTTCGTACCGAGCGATACTTAGGTTTAATTCGAAACTTCCAACGCTGGTCTTGGCTATTAGTCTATTTGTTCGGCGCGTCACCTGCCGTTTGCTCAACCTTCTTGAAAGGCCGCACCGATCATGGCCTCGAGCCCACGGATTCAGATCACAGCAGTTACCATTTGCCGTACGCCACGTCATTAAGAATGGGGGGGCTGGGTTACAACAGCGATACTCAAAAGTCGCTGCAAATTTGCTATAACCAACTCGACACCTATGTAGCTACATTGCGAGCGGCGATTGTACAGCCACACCACGTCTACAGTCATATCCCCAAGATGATCGATGGCGAATATCAACAGTTAAGCGATTGTTTGCTGCAAATCGAGAATGAATTTTACAGCCCAATCCGACCCAAACGAGTGGCTCGCAGTGGTGAGCCCTCTCTGCACGCTCTAGCACTGGGTGGTATCGAGTACATCGAGGTCCGCTGCATTGATCTAAATCCCTTTCTCCCTACCGGGATCGATGCACCACAGATTCGTTTTCTAGACTTGTTTTTATTGTATTGCTTACTTAAAGATAGCCCGCAATGTACCTTCGAAGAGCAAACTCGGTTAGCGGACAACTTTAGTCGGGTAGTCACTCGGGGACGTGAGCCCGGGCTAACGCTGAACACTCCCTCTGAGCGAATATCGCTTAAAGATTGGGGCCTAAACATCATGACCGAACTTGAGGACTTTGCCGCAACGCTGGACAGCCTAATTGAGCCCGGCTATAGCGAGGCCCTAACGATACAACGTCAAAAACTACTCAACCCTGAACTCACACCCTCGGCGCAAGTCAGTCAGCGTGTGCAGCAAGGAAGCTTTTTTAATGCGGCACTGAATCAAGCGCGCAACATCAAGACCGAGTTTTTAACTCAACCTATGGAAGAATCGATACGGCAGAGATTTGAGGCGGAGGCCGCGCAGAGCCTGCAGGAACAAGCCTTGATCGAAGCGGCCGATGAAATCTCTTTTGAGGAATTCTTACAAGGCTTTCTAGACCAGTATCGGTTAGAGTCTCTGCACCCTAACCAAGGAGACTAGTCTTTAACTCATGCAACAATCCAGTCCACAAGGTGGCACTGGGGTTAGCAAGCGCCACAAAATGCGGGCTCATCAACGTATCGCGACTGTTGTACGCCAAAGGCTCACCATTGAGCGCCCAGACTTGGCCTCCAGCGCCTTCGACTAGAGCTTGGCCGGCACCCGTATCCCACTCACAGCAAGGCGAAAAACGCGGGTAAATATCGCCGCGCCCCTCAGCTAATTGGCAAAATTTTAAGGCACTGCCACTGTCTAAACGCTCCAACTCAGGCGTGGCACTGCGCAAGTAAGCCAAGGTGGCTTGCAAATATTTATTGCGATGCCGTATCGCCGACAACACTGTAATCTGAGCGTCCGACTGCAGCACGCGGCAGCGAATACTCTGTTTGCTCGCAAGATTGGCACCAAGCGTGAGCTTATACGCGCCGTAGTGTTCACCCCCAAACCAGATCGTATCAAGACAAGGGGCCGCAATAAAACCGAGCACCGGCCTATGCTCACGGATCAAGGCAATATTTATTGTGAACTCACCGGTTCTATTCAGGAATTCTCGCGTGCCATCCAAGGGGTCGACTAACCAAAAATCGCGCCATTGTCGCCGCATCTGTTTCACCTCGATGTCCGACTCCTCAGATAAGACGGGAATGTCAGGGAAGATTTGGCGCAGTCCTTGGCAAATACTCCTGTGAGCCATCAAATCGGCTTCGGTCAGCGGCGTAGAGTCCTTCTTGTTTTGATACTCAGCGGCAGCGTCGGAATGGTAATGCTCTAGTATCTCAAGGCTAGCCGTATGCAGAAGCTCGAGTACTTGACTTACCTCAGCATTCGCGAGTCGGGTTTCGGCAAGATCTTTTGTCATGCGCGTAGTGTATCATGGTACACCCCAACAACTTGATCATAGAGCGCTTTAAATATGCTAGATTGGACAGCAGTGGATACGGTCTTGCTCGACATGGATGGGACTCTACTCGACCTAGCTTACGATAATCACTTTTGGCTAGAGCACATACCTAAGGTTTTCGCTGAGATACAAGGTCTTGAGCTCGACGAAGCAAAGGGCCAGCTGCACGCCAGAATGAGCGCAACCCAAGGAACACTGGAGTGGTACTGCCTTGACCACTGGAGCACAACCCTGGGCATTGATGTGCATGAGCATGTACGCAAAACGGCTCACCAATCAAGTGCAAGACCCCAGGTCTTCGAGTTTTTAGACTTCTTAAAGGCGCAAGATAAAAGGGTTTTTCTGGTAACGAATGCGCATCAAGTTGTGCTCGATTCCAAACTTGCGAATATTGATCTCAGGCCTTATTTCGATCATCTGGTGACCTCACATCAGTTTCAAGCACCGAAAGAATCGCAAGCGTTCTGGTACAGGTTCGCCAACGCCTATCCTTTTGACCCAGAAAGGACAGTACTCATCGATGACAACGAAACCGTCTTGAGCGCAGCCAAGCAGTTCGGAATCCAATACCTCATTACTTTGAAGCAACCCGATTCGAGGCACGCCATCAAAACGGATACTCTGCACCGAGCCATACATCACTTTAACGAACTCTTTGCCTAACGTTTGGGAACGGTAAAACTTGCTAAATGCTCATGTGACAAATAGCACAATTCGCTCTAGTCTTAGCATCTCAGCACGAGGATTGCGACATGTCGAAGATCAATGAACTTATCGGCGCCATCGAGGCCGCTCCAAAAGGACCAAAAACCGCAGCGTTGTTTGATTTTGACGGCACGATTATCTATGGGTATTCCGCCTTTCATTTTCTTCGCGCTCAAGTGATGAAAGGTGATTTAGACATCAAAGATCTCATGAGCACCCTGCAGGCGATGACCCAATTTGGTTTCGGTAATATTGACTTTGCCAGCCTCATCGCTCTGACCGCTCAGTTCATGGCGGGCTACTCTAAAACAGACTACGACACCTTCGCACAAACCGTGTACGACAAACACATTGGTCGCTTGGTGTACCCTGAAGCACGTCAACTTATCGATGCCCACAAGGCCGCTGGGCACACCATTGCTATAGTCTCCTCAGCGACCCGTTTTCAAGTTGAGCCCGCTGCACGAGATCTCGGTATCGATCATATTTACTGCACTGAGCTTGCCGTAGACAATGATACTTTCACCGGCGAAATCGATGGGCCACCCTGTTTCGGCACAGGTAAGGTTGACGCAGCCAAGGAACTGTTAAAGCAAACTAAAGGCCGTTTAGCCAATACATTTTTTTACTCAGACAGCACCGACGACAGTGACTTATTGCTTGCCAGTGGACACCCGGTAGCACTAAACCCCTCCAGAGCTCTGCGTGAAATAGCGCGCGAGAATCAATGGGCTCAAACATCATTTGACAGCAGAGGCACGCCAACGCTCAGCCAATTTATTCGTTCACTGGCAGCCACAACCAGCGTCGTATCTGCCTTTGCCGCAGGCATTCCCGTATTTGCTTTGACAGGCTCTATGCGCCAGAGCCGCAATTTCTCATACGCGCTCTTCGCGGAAACAGCGAGCGCCCTGGTCGGTCTAGAGCTTGATGTCACAGGCGAGGCAAATATCTGGAAACAGCGACCCGCAGTATTTATTTTTAACCACCAAAGCAAGACCGACGTGATTATCGCCGCCAAACTGGTGCGGCAAGACATGGCCGGGGTAGGCAAGCAAGAAATTAAAAAGCTCCCCATCATCGGCAAAGTGATGGAGTGGGGGGGCGTGGTTATGATCGACCGCAAAAATGCCGAGTCGGCCATAGCTGCCATGAAACCCTTGGTGGATGTGATGCAAAACGAGGGCAAATCGGTGGTATTAGCGCCAGAGGGCACGCGCTCGACAACTCGCAAATTGGGTGCCTTCAAAAAAGGCGCGTTTCACTTAGCCATGCAAGCTGGCGTTCCGATCGTACCCATTGTAATCCACAACGCAAGCGATATCGCCCCCAAGGGCGATTTTGTATTCAGACCTGGCAAAGTGAGAGTAGAAGTGCTCGAGCCCATTGAGACAAAACACTGGCACCTAGAAGACATAGACCAACACGTAAACGATGTGCGCCAATTGTATTTGGAAGCACTGAGTCAAGCCGAGCCTTCAGCGGCCGAGGGCAAAAAGCCTACCGCACAAACCAAAGCACGCAAACCGCGCGCTACCAAAACGCGAAACTCACTTGCCAAATCCAGCGCAAGAGGTGTAAAAACAAGCAATAACTCCAATAACTAGCGGCATACTATGGCATTGACCCAACAAGCGGAAGAAACGAATCCATGGCCCAGTGCACACAATGGCCCCGTCTTTTTCATTATGGATGCACGCAACCGCTTCGAGCGCAGGCAACTGTTAGAATGGCTTAACTATCACAACACACAAGCCCGAACTCCAGAACATTGCGCACTGGTTTTGATGGACAAACGACTGGTTGTAAAAACGGAGATCGCCGACAGCATACAAGCACAGCCCGACGATACGCTTGTCGTACCCATTCGAATTGCATGGCGGCCTTCGGCTAAAGCCATTGCCTCGGGCCCCAGATTGCGCGACTTAGTATTTGGCGACCCGCGACGCCCGAGGGCAGCCAGAGGTAAGCGCATCCTGCACAACAAACCGCAACGCGCGACGTTTTTAGCTGGGCAGCCTGATACGGTCGCTAACCTACGCGAACGCTTTATTAAGCTTGCCGACCACGACCCCGACGCGCAGGCAGCATTCGCTGAATTTGTTGCACGGCAAGCCGCCTTGGTTTTGGATATTGCTGAAAGAAAGCAACAAGGTGGACGCTACAAAGTACCCCGTTTTATCGCCGCAAATCTGCGCAATCGCCGTCGTTTTAAACAATCCTTGCGCGAAGTCGCCGCCGAAACGGGGCGCTCCATCAGCAGTACGGCCCGCGAGGCCGAAACCTACATGAAGGAGATGATTTCCAACCCTTCAACCTTCTGGTTAGATTTTTATGCCAAATTTAATCAGTACTGTTTGGGTCTCGCCTACGAAGATGATGTCGTTGTGAGTCAAACCGAAATCGAAGTTTTACGCGCCCAAGTCCGCGACCACCCCTCTATTTTGTTGTGGACTCATAAAACCTACTTAGATGGTATGGTGGTGCCAAAGGTGCTGTACGAAAACGATTTCCCAATGCCACATATGTTTGGAGGCGCGAACTTAAGCTTTGCTGGTCTAGGCTTCTTGTTACGCCGCGCCGGTGGAATTTTTATTCGTCGCAGCTTCCAAGATAACCCGGTTTACAAAATGGTATTGCGCCAGTACATCGGTTATTTGATGGAAAAACGCTTCCCCATGAACTGGTCTTTCGAAGGGACTCGCTCACGCGTTGGCAAACTCATGCCGCCTCGCTATGGTCTTTTAAAGTATGTTCTTGAAGCGTGTCACGCGACCGATGCCAAAAATATTCACATCACACCTGTATCAATTAGCTACGATCTAATACGCGACGTGGAAGAGTACGCGACTGAGCAGGCAGGCCGCGTAAAAAAAGCAGAGTCCCTAATGTGGTTTATCGGCTATGTGAAAAGCCTCGCTAGGCCCATGGGTCGAGTGTACATGAACGTCGGCAAACCCGTCGTCTTAGAAAGTGCTCCAGATCCGGACGACAAACTGGCACTCGCCAAAATCGCGTTCGAAGTTGCCGTAGAGGCCAACAAGGTTACCCCCATAACCTTCCCCTCCTTGATTTCTCTGTGCCTTTTGGGTGTCGCCCCGCGGGCCCTCACAGAAGTCGAGGTAGTAAAAGAACTCGAAAGGCTTGTGGCTTGGGCTCACCTGCGCCAGATCTTTATGTCAGACGATCTGCAAAAAGACATCAGCTCTAATCTGGAAGGTGTGCTGGGCCTGATGATTTCAGAGCGAATTATCACGCGCTACGACGCGGGACCAGAAACCGTGTACGGTATCGAGCAAAATCAACACCCTATTGCCAGCTACTACCGCAACAGCATCATTCACTTTTTTGTGCATCAAGCCATTATCGAACTGGCGATCATGAAAATTCGCGAACTGAGCGGCACCGATGCGGTGACCGCTTTTTGGCACGAAGTCGAATCGTTGCGCGACACATTCAAGTTTGAATTCTTTTATTCTCCGACCGAGCTGTTTCGCGCCGAAATCGAAGACGAATTAAATCGCCATTTTCCAGATGCCCTCAATCAACTAGAGCGTGCCCACATCCAAGGCGATGACATACTGCCCGCGATCAAACCTTTGGTCGCACACCAAACGCTATTAATCTTTACCGAAGCTTATAGCGTTGTCGCCGACTTGGCATGCCAACTTAATGAACAAGACCTCGACAGCAAAGCCTTTACCGAGCAGGCGCTGAAGCTAGGCAAGCAGGCGTATTTACAGCGCCGAATCAGCAGTGAATCTTCGATTGCGAAGCTATTATTCCAAAATGGCTATCAACTCTTAGAGCACAAGGGCCTGCATCAACATACAAGCTCAGAAACTGGCGAGCAACGGCGTGCCTTAGCGATACAGATCCGTGATATCCTTCGCCGCTTGGAGGCCATTAAGGCAGTGGCACTGACGCAGACACTACAATAAGAGTAAAAGTATGGATTTGAATGTAGCAGTTCTTGGAGGTGGATCTTGGGGCACAACCGTTGCCCACTTAGTGTCGCGCAACACCCACGTTACTCTCTGGGCTCGCAACCCCCAAACCGTGACAGAGATTAATAACTTTCATACCAATAGCACCTATTTACCGGGTGCTAACTTATCACCCAAACTTACAGCAGACAGCGATATCCACAAGGTGGTGCAAAACGCCGACGTGGTCGTTATGGCCGTTCCGTCGCAGCATTTCAGAAGTGTCCTAAACGAAGTTGCCGGTTGCATTCGCGCTTGGGTACCCGTAGTAAGCCTGACCAAGGGCTTAGAGCACGGCACACAAAAACGCATGACGGAAATCATCCATGAAGTTCTACCCGGGCACCCTGCAGGCGTTTTAACAGGCCCAAACCTCGCGCGCGAAATCATGGCCGGACAGGCGGCCGCCAGCGTTCTGGCCATGGAAGATCCTATCATCATGCGTTCGCTTCAAAACGTTTTCAGTAGCGGCTTGTTCCGATGCTACACCAACCCTGACGTGATTGGTTGTGAGCTGGGTGGTGTGCTGAAAAATGTCATCGCGATTGCAGTGGGGATGGGAGATGGTCTGGGTGCAGGCGACAACACACGTTCCGCTCTAATCACTCGAGGCCTAGCTGAAATCACCCGTCTCGGTGTTGCTCTTGGCGGGCAAGCAGAGACCTTCGCGGGCTTAGCGGGTATGGGCGATATGATTGCAACCTGTACCAGCGATCAAAGCCGTAATCGCACCGTCGGAATGCAATTAGCCAAGGGCAAGACAGTGCAAGAAATCGCCGACAGCATGTTCATGGTAGCCGAAGGCTTAAAAAGCGCCCCCGTGGTGCTCGAAATCGCAGCCCAAAAAGATATCGAAATGCCAATCGTATCCGACGTCTACCGCGTCATCATGGGTGAGAGCTCACCATCGCGAATATTTAAAGGTTTACTGCGCGTTACAGCGGGCGCAGAATCCGAGCCCGGTTAGTACAGACACAGGAATTGTGGCCATGCGTTTTTTGGTTATTGTCTCGGCGCTGCTCTTAGGCGCTTGCTCCACCAGCCCAACAGGTCGTTCGCAGTTTATGATCATCTCGCCTCAAGCGGCGATTGTGCAATCGCAAAAAGCCTACGCCGATACTCTGAAGCAACTAGAGAGCAAAGACCAACTCTCATCGGATCATCGCTTAGCAGACAGGGTACAGCGTATTACTGGACGCTTAGTGACAACGGCGCAGGAGCACTACCCTCAAAGCCGAACTTGGGACTGGAGCGTCGCCCTCATTGACGACCCTGACACCGTCAATGCTTGGTGTATGGCGGGCGGACGCATGGCTGTGTACACGGGCTTATTCCAACAACTTGAACTGACTGACGACGAATTTGGCCACATCATGGGCCACGAGATTGCACATGCTTTGGCGAATCATACAGCAGAGCAGATGTCTCGCGCAGTGGCCATGCAGATTGGTTTGAGCGCCGTTAACGCCGCCAGCGATAGCAATAGCGCAGCAACACAGGGAGCTCAGCTGGTCGCGGTGTTGGCGCTGCAACTACCCAACAGTCGAACCGCAGAGTCCGAAGCAGATACGATCGGTCTAGAGCTGGCTACTCTTGCAGGCTACGCGCCTGAGGCCGCTGAAAGTCTGTGGCGTAAAATGGGAAACCTAGGCGACGAGCGTCCGCCGGAATTTTTAAGCACCCACCCTGACCCTAAGACGCGCTTGAACGCTCTTAAATCACATGCGGCTGAAGTGGCCGGCCTGAACCCAAAAAGGAACAAAGCCCCGATTTACCCGATAACCATCGTCTATCAAAAGGACGCACCGTAATGAATATGTCTTTAAAATTGGTGACTCTGTGTGCACTGAACAGTATTCTGATCACTGCATGCTCACAGCCAAATGACCCAAGCACGACAGAGGGCCCAATCACGCTGAACAACTACCCCGTGACCCAAAAACAACCCGTTAGCGATAGGTATTTTGGTACCGAGGTCATCGACCCCTATCGCTGGTTAGAAGACGATCGCAGCGAAGAAACCGGCGCATGGGTAGAAGCCCAGAATGAAGTGACCCAGGCCTTTTTACAACAACTACCGCACCGCGATCGTCTGCGCGAGCGACTCACTCGCTTAATGGATTACGAGCGAGAAAGCGCTCCGTTTATTGAAGGCGACTACACTTACTTTTACCGCAACGACGGGCTGCAAAACCAATCCGTAGTTTATCGCATCAAAAACGGCTCGACTGAAGAAGAAATCTTTCTAGATCCCAATACCTTCAGCGACGACGGCACTGTGTCGATGTCGTCACTGCGATTTTCAGAAGATGGATCCATGGCGGCGTATCAATTGTCCGAGGGCGGCAGCGACTGGCGCACTATTCAAACAATTCATACCGAAACGAAAAAGCCTATTGATGACACTATTCGTAACGTTAAATTCAGCGGGATCAGCTGGCGCGGCAACGAGGGCATTTACTATAGCCGTTACGACCAACCCAAGGGCAGCGAACTATCGGCCAAAACCGATCACCACAAACTGTACTATCACAAAGTTGGCACGCCCTCCTCAGCAGACACTCTGATCTTTGGAGCCAGCGAAGAGCAGAAATATCGCTACGTGTCAGGCAGCGTCAGCGAAGACAATCTCTACCTAGCCATTTATGCGGCCAACACAACCTCGGGTAATGAGCTTTATATTCAGGACCTAAGTGCTGATAGCGAAGCGCTAATTACCGTATTGGATCACGAAGGCTCAGATACCTCGCTCGTGCACACAGAGGGCGCTACGCTGTTTTTTCAAACAAACCTGGACACCCCCAATACCAAAGTTGCGCGAGCCACCCTGGCCAAACCAACGCCTGACGCATGGATCGACCTCATACCTGAAACCGACAATGTACTAGATTTGAGCACCGGTGGCGGGTATTTCTTCGCGCACTATATGGTTGATGCCATTTCGCAAATTACACAATACAACACGGCTGGGGAAGCAGTGCGCACCATTGAGCTACCAGGCCCCGGCACGGCATCAGGGCTATCAGGTAAGGTGGGTGCCGATACTCTGTACTACACCTTTACCAATTACAAAACACCATCCACTTTATACAGCCTCGACCCAAGTTCGGGCGAAAGCGCGGTATACCGTGCATCCAAGGCACACTTCGCCAGCGACGATTATGAGTCCAAGCAAGTGTTTTATACCTCAAAGGACGGCACCCACGTGCCCATGATTATTACCCACAAAAAGGGACTAGCCCTGAATGGCGAGAATCCCGCCATGCTATACGGCTATGGCGGTTTCAACATCAGCCTTACGCCCAGCTTTTCGACCACCATTGCCGCATGGCTTGAAGAAGGAGGTATCTATGCCGTGGCGAACATGCGCGGGGGCGGCGAATATGGCAAAGCGTGGCACCTAGCGGGCACTAAAATGCAGAAGCAAAACGTGTTCGACGACTTTATCGCCGCGGGTAATTATTTGGTCGACCAGGGTTATACCAGCCACAGCAAACTGGCCATTCGGGGCGGCTCAAACGGTGGTCTACTCGTTGGCGCAGTCATGACCCAGCAACCCGAATTTGCAGCAGTCGCCCTGCCTGCTGTCGGGGTGATGGATATGCTGCGGTATCACACATTCACGGCAGGAGCGGGCTGGGCCTACGACTACGGTACCGCAGACGACTCGGCCGAGATGTTTGACTATCTGCTCGGGTATTCACCCGTTCACAATGTCAAACCAGGCGTTCACTACCCAGCGACGCTCGTCACAACGGCTGATCACGATGATCGGGTCGTACCTGCTCACTCGTTTAAATTCGCAGCTCACTTACAAGACAAGCAAACCGGCGACGCACCGGTATTAATCCGCATCGAGACCGATGCTGGGCACGGTGCCGGCACGCCAACATCCAAGGTGATTGATCAGTATGTCGATATTTTTGCCTTTACTCTCTACCACCTAAACCAGAAGTAGCGTGCGATGCTGGGGGGCTTATCTGCACCTCAGCAATTTCCTCTGCAAATGTAAGCTCTAAAAATTCAGCCGCTTGGGCCTGTTTGTCGGGATCGCTTGCTAAGGTCATCTCAAAAAACGCGCCCACGGCCACTTGGGTAATCCATTGCTGCTGGATCACATTCATTGCATTTTCGGGAATAGGGTCCTCGCACAGCACCGGCCGATCCTCCTGATTAATGCCGATACTGGCGTCACCCAACAAATGGTACCAAGGTTCGTCCAAATCCCCTTCGGTATTGCGTAACACAGCCCAACAGCCAATAACATCCACGTTATCCAAAAACCGAAACGCAGCGGTAGGGCCGGAAAAAGCAGTGTGCGCGCCACCCTCAATACTCAACAACCAGGCATCAGGCGCTTTGCCTTGAATAGGTAAAGCATTGGTTTGGTAGGGCACAAGCACATCATAGGTTCCGCCGATCATCATAAAAGGAACCGATCGAGAGGCAAAATAGCGCTCGGTGAAGAGCGAGCTGGGGCCGGCGATCGATATCGCCGCGTCGACTCTTGGGTCTCCCATGCTCGGGTGAAAGGCCAATAAGGTCGATGTAAACCCCCCCAAGGACACCCCCATTACCCCAATACGCCCGGAGTCGATAAGCCCACTCAAGGTATCGCCTTCTTGCTGTGACCGCGCCAACAAAGTGTCGATTAAAAAAGACACATCGGCTGGCTGGTTCACCACATCTTTTACGAAAGGCCCGCCTGACGTGTACATGTTAGTCAGCGGGAAATCCACCATAGCGACAACAAAACCCAATCCCGCGAGATATCGGCCCAGATATTCACCACCCTTATGCGACGACGAGAATCCGTGACTATATATCAACAATGGAAATGACGCATGCGGCCCCTCGAGCTTGGGGAAAAATACCTGCCCGTTGAGTTCTCGTCCAGCTTTTGCGGGTACATCTTTATTCGCTTGCGTCGGCCTCGAGTCATCCTTGAGCGCAAGAGACTCGGAGCCCACATCGAAATAGCGCAAGGCCGCCCTCGCGTTGGTCTGAGACCCCTCAGGAAAGCCCGTCGGAGAGTACACAGCGCTCATTAGGACTAAACCGACGGCAACTGCAAGTAATAGAAAAAAACTGATCTTTAATGCTTTCACTAAGCCTCCCAATAATGCGTCAACGAACTGCGGTATTGTCAGCCAGGGCTACTACCTAGGCAAGTGAAAGGCCCCTCGAGTCTGTTTATTTCGGACCCAGACACGCGCTTTGCAAGAAAGTTTGGCAAAGGTGGCTCATCCGCTGAGTTACTTCCCTCGTATAGCTTCAAAACCTTAGAGTGCTGCATCATGCCCCAATGGCGAACAAGCTTAATTAAGCTCAACAATACCACCGTCGGCAACGCCTTGGCCTTCAATGGGTTTTGGGCTCTAGCGTGCGTGGGTCAAGATAAGACGCTATTTATTACCGGGGTTGTTCTGATCGCACTCATTCTAGCGACTGACAACATCGCGAGAACGTGCTTGCTCGCCGCTAGGATTACCACCATCGGTCTGCTAGTGGATAGTGTGCTCACGCGTAGCGAGGTTTTTATATTTCCAGACCACACCTTCGTGCCTTTATGGCTTGGCCTGTTATGGGCTGGGTTTAGCACCACCTTGGCTCGCAGCCTTAAGTTTTTAAATCGCCATTTAACGCTAGCAGCCCTATTCGGCGCCATTGGCGGACCAAGCAGCTATTTTGCCGGACAGCGGTTTGGTGCGGTCGAATTTGGCTACGAACTCATGCCTACCCTGCTGCTATTAGCAGCAATATGGGCCTGTTTACTCCCTCTGTTCTTTAGGCTCACAAGGCAGCTATACGATGAAGAATTGTCTTAACGCCCTGCTCCTTTTGACACTACTGTCGTGCGTGCCGACGTTGGCGACGTCAAATGATATACTGGTCGACGCTACCCACTGGCCCGCCGTTGGTCGAGCGCGCTTATCGGTGCTTTTTTTCGACGTGTATGACTCCACCTTAAAAACCCCGAGCGGCGTCTTCAGTGGCTACCAAGAGCCCATTGCGCTTGAAATCCACTACCTCCGGGACATAACCGCAAAAGCGCTGGTCAAGCAAACGGCCAAAGAATGGGATGCTCTTGGGCTGCCAGCCGAAACCTACAAATCATTTTTGCGACCACTGGAAGATTTATGGCCCGATGTGCAAAAAAAAGATGCTTTGACCTTTATCGTTTTACCCGACGGGTCAAATACGTTTTACTATAACGGTCAAACCTTGGGCGGTCTGGATCACCCCAAATTTGGTCAGTACTTTCTCAACATCTGGCTGTCACCTAATGCCAGTCGCCCAGAACTGAGAGCCCAACTGCTAGGAGCTGACTCATGCGAAATCTCGGCCTGTTAGTTTTATGCCTATGCCTTGCTAGCTGCACCGGTGTACCCGAAGCTATTGTGGCCGTGACCCCCTTTGACCAAGAGCGATATTTGGGCCAGTGGTACGAAGTGGCAAGAATTGAGAATCGGTTTGAAGAAGGCCTGGAACACGTTACCGCGACTTATACCCTGCGTGATGATGGGGGTATCAATGTACTGAACCAAGGATACTCCGAAGCCCAGCAGAGCTGGCAAAAAGCGGAGGGCAAAGCGTATTTCGTAGATTCACCGTCAACGGCGCACCTTAAAGTATCTTTCTTTGGGCCTTTTTACGCGTCTTACATTGTCTTCAAGCTAGATCCCTCTTACCGCTACGCTTTCGTAACAGGCAACACCAAAGAGTATCTGTGGTTATTGGCTCGCACACCAACCGTCAGTGACGAGATCAAACAGGAATTTCTGCAAGAGGCCGACGCTCGTGGTTTTGCACTGGGCCAGCTAGTGTGGGTAGAGCAACAGATCCCACGCCCCGTTCAATAAAAAGCGCATATTGTGACCGATTACGCTTAGCACCGAGACCGACATTGCGGTAGGATTCGAATACGAAACTCTAGACACCAAAAAAAAGGATAGCCCCAGTGGTAAAGTCGACGATTCGAGCACTCGGTGTATTGTGTTTACTCAGCCTAGCAGCCTGCATGGGCGGAGAATCAAAGGTAGAGCAAGGGAATCGTGACGGGGTGCTGCATTACGGCAACGGGTCTGAACCCCAAGGGCTTGATCCCCACGTCGTCACCGGCGTCCCTGAAAACAAAATTATTAGGACGCTGTTCGAAGGGTTAGCGGTTAAAAACCCTTACACGCTCGAGCCAGAGCCTGGAGTGGCAGAACGCTGGGACATCAGCGCCGACGGCAAGCAAATCACCTTTCATATCAACCCAAATGCACGCTGGTCCAATGGCGATCCAGTAACGGCTCACGACTACGTTTGGTCCTGGCGGCGCGCCCTCGACCCCAACATGGGGAACCAATATGCCTACATGCTATACCCCTTGGTCAATGCCGAAGCGTACGCGACAGGTAAGCTTGATGATACCGAAAAGCTTGGCGTCAGAGCGAAAAATGACCTTACCCTAGAGGTTACGCTGAATGCCCCAACGCCCTACTTCATTCAACTTATGGACCACTACTCTACGTTTGCGGTGCACCCAGAGACGGTAAGCAAGCATGGGGGGGCGACAGACCGTTTCACGCCATGGACACGCGTTGGCAATATAGTCAGTAACGGGCCTTTCGTGTTAACCGAGTGGAAGCTTAATCGCTACATTCGAGTCGAAAAAAACCCTCTTTACTGGAATGCAGATAACGTTAAGTTAAACGCGGTAATGTTCTATCCCACCGAAAACCTGACCAGTGAAGAGCGCATGTTCCGCGCCGGCCAGCTGCATTACACCAATGAAGTGCCCCTAGATAAAATTCCTGTGTACAAGTCCATGGATAATTCGCCGTTCGTACAAGCGCCATATCTTGGAACTTACTACTATCTGCTGAATACCGAAAAACCCCCAATGGACGATGTGCGAGTTCGCAAGGCGCTCTCAATGGCCGTAGATCGAGAAACGCTCGTTAGTACGGTATTACAGAATGCCTACGTGCCCGCCTACTCTATTACCCCACCAGACACATTAGGTTACTTCCCGCCAAAAACCTTTAGCTACGACCCCGAAAAGGCCCGCCAACTGTTGGCAGAAGCGGGTTATCCCAATGGTGACAATTGGCCCGGCTTAGAATTGACCTACAACACCAGCGAAAACCATCGCAAGGTGGCCGTTGCCATTCAACAGATGTGGAAAGATGTCCTTAACATCGAAGTGTCACTCGCGAATCAGGAATGGAAGGTCTATCTCGACTCTGTCAACCAAATGAACTTCCAAATTGCGCGTCGCGGTTGGATTGGTGACTACGTTGACCCCAACAACTTCCTCGATCTATTCATAACCGAAGGCGGCAACAACAACACCGGCTATAGCGACCCAGTGTACGATGAAATTATCTTGCGTGAGGCACCTAATGCGCCGACGCGAGAGGAACGCTACGCGCTATTCCGAAAAGCAGAAACCATGTTAATGGATGAAATGCCAATCCTGCCGATTTACACCTATACCAGCAAACACCTGATGCACCCCAGCGTGAAAGGCATACCACCGAATCTAATGGACTCACTCAATATTCGGTATGTCTGGCTCGATCCAAACGAAACCCTAAAGGCAGAATAATCATGTGGCGTTTTATTATCGGCCGATTGTTACAAGCCGTACCTGTTATATTCATTGTGATTACCGCTACGTTTTTTTTAGTCCGCGCTGCACCCGGAGGACCGTTTGATGCTGAAAAAGCGGTCATTCCCGAGGTCAAGGCAGCGCTGGAAAGGCAGTACCGACTTGATCTCCCGCTTCACCAACAGTACGTCGCCTACCTCAGTGACTTAGTGCAGGGTGATCTCGGCCCTTCATTTAAATACCCAGGGCGTAGCATCAATGAATTAATCGAGTCGGGCCTACCCGTGACTGCGGAACTTGGAGCCTACGCCCTGTTAATAGCACTTATCATTGGCGGCATTTCTGGAATACTCGCGGCTCTGCGGCCAAATACCCTACAAGATTACATCCCTATGTCGCTAGCGATGGTTGGTATTTGCATGCCAACATTTTTACTTGGCCCACTACTGGTCTTACTGTTCGGTATTGAACTCGACTGGCTACCGGTATCAGGCTGGGGCGACATTCCCGGTGATAAGATCCTGCCAAGCATCACCTTAGGCGCGGCTTACGCTGCCTACGTGGCGCGTCTCTCACGAGCCGGCATGCTCGAAGTATTAAGCCAAGACTATATCCGCACAGCTCGAGCTAAAGGTCTGCCCGAGTGGCACGTGGTGTTAAAACACGGACTGCGCGGCGGCATGTTACCTGTCGTTGCCTTTCTAGGACCTGCATTTGCGGGCTTACTTGCGGGCTCTTTCGTAGTGGAAACCATTTTCCAAATCCCTGGGCTTGGTCGATTTTATGTGCAAGCTGCGTTCAATCGTGACTACACCATGATCTTGGGAACAACCGTGTTTTTATCCACACTGATTGTTCTATTCAACTTGCTTTCTGACATTGTAGCGGCGTGGCTCAACCCTCGTTTGCGCGCGCAACTAAGCGAATAAACTATGACCGACATGACTCTGCAAGCCGAAAAAGGCACTTCGTTATGGGAAGACGCATGGCGTCGTCTCAAGAAAAATAAGCTAGCGCTATTTGGCCTTGGGCTGCTCGGTAGCTTCGTATTGATTGCGCTAATCACGCCATGGATAGCGCCTTATGCCTACGACGCCCAAAACCTGGACCTTGGTGCCACGCCCCCGTCTGCTGCGCACTGGCTAGGCACAGACATCTTCGGCCGAGACCTACTCACTCAAATTATGTACGGTGGTCGAATTTCTCTCGCTGTGGGCTTTGTGGCCACCGCAGTAGCCCTGTTTATTGGTGTCAGTTGGGGTGCTATCGCAGGCTATGTTGGCGGTCGAGTTGACGCAGTGATGATGCGTATTGTGGATATCCTTTACGCCCTGCCCTTCATGATATTTATTGTGCTGCTGATGGTTGTATTCGGGCGCAACTTGCTCTTACTGTTCTTAGCCATTGGCGCCGTCGAATGGCTTACCATGGCCCGCATTATGCGCGGCCAAGTGCAGACCTTGCGTAAACAAGAGTTTGTGGAAGCCGCAATTTCCCTAGGCCTCGCGCCGGCTACGATTATTCGTCGCCACCTAATTCCGAATGCGCTGGGCCCCATCATTGTTTACACCACCCTGACGATTCCAAGCGTTATGCTACTAGAGGCCTTTTTAAGCTTTTTGGGCTTGGGCATTCAGCCGCCTAAAACCTCGTGGGGACTGCTGATCTCTTACGGCGCCGAGACCATGGAAGAGTACCCTTGGCTGCTGATATTTCCGGGGATGGCGCTAACGCTGACCCTATTCGCGCTAAACTTTCTGGGCGACGGCTTGCGTGACGCACTAGACGTTCGTCGTTCAGCAGATTAAGGAGCACCCATGAGTTTATTATCTGTTTCTAATCTGCGCGTGGATTTTAATACCCGTAACGGCCATACCATCGCCGTTAATGACATCAGCTTTTCGGTCGAAAAAGGGCAAATAACCGCCATTATTGGTGAGTCGGGCTCGGGTAAATCGGTTGCATGCTACAGTTTACTGGGACTCTTGCCGCAGCCTCCAGCGAGCATTGAATCAGGCCAAGCACTTTTTGAAGGGCAAGATTTGCTGCAAATGTCCGAGGCCGAGCTGAGAGCGATTCGGGGTCGCGATATCGCTATGATTTTCCAAGACCCCATGACTTGCCTGAACCCCTTTATGACCATTGGCGATCAACTCATCGAACCCCTCGTGTACCATAAAAACCTGAGCGAAAAACACGCCTTGGCTCGAGCGAAAGAACTCTTAGTCGAGGTGGGTATCCGAGATCCCGACACCACAATCAACAACTACCCACATGAGTTTTCGGGCGGCATGCGTCAGCGCGTCATGATTGCGATGGCCTTGATTAACGAACCAAAATTGTTAATTGCCGACGAACCTACGACGGCATTGGACGTTACCATTCAAGCGCAAATTCTAAAGCTTATTGCCGAATTACAGACCAAACGTGACATTGGGGTAATTTTTATTAGCCACGACCTGGCTGTTGTTGCCGACATAGCTGATCAGATTATCGTTATGGAAAAAGGGCTATTGGTTGAACGTGGCGATCGAGAAGCGATCTTCACCGATGCACAGCACCCCTATACCCAGAAGCTTCTGGCGGCAATTCCAAGCAGCATCAAAGAGGCCAGCACCCGAGCACCCGAGCCTTTAGTGCGGGTCGAACATTTAAAAACGTATTTCGAAACACCCTCACAATTGGTTAAGGCGGTCGATGACGTCAGCTTCCAAATTAACAAAGGCGAAATTCTGGGTTTGGTTGGCGAATCGGGTTCGGGAAAATCCACTATTGGCCGCTCGATACTTCGACTACTTCCGATCACCGAGGGCACCGTGACCTTCGCTGGAACCGATGTGACAGCATTGGATAAAAAAGGACTACGAGGCATGCGCCGACGCATGCAAATGATCTTTCAAGACCCCTATGCCTCATTGAATCCACGCATGAGCGTTTACGATACGCTCGCTGAACCGCTGTTGTTACACGGTATTGAGTCGCGCAAAACCGTAGAGCAGGCAGTGTTGACACTGATGGATGATGTGGGCTTAGCGCGGGCGTTTATTCGCAAGTATCCCCACGAATTCTCAGGTGGTCAGCGTCAGCGCATTGCGATTGGCCGTGCGCTTGCGACCAAGCCAGAGTTTATTGTCGCCGATGAGCCAGTATCCGCACTGGATGTCACAATTCAGGCACAGATATTGGACCTGCTGCTCGATTTAGGGAACCAATACGGTTTGACCATGCTGTTCGTGTCGCACGACCTTGCCGTTGTGAGGCACATTGCCGATCGAATTATCGTGCTATACCAGGGCAAAATCGTGGAAGAAGGCAGCAGCGAAGCCTTGTTTACTAACCCACAGCAAAGCTACACCAAAACCTTGCTCCATTCGATACCGGGACAATCGTTGCTGGCAGGCTAGCTCAATTCTTATTGAGTCAACTGCCCGACCTCCCATGGTTTGTCTGGGTCCGCAAGCCATCGCTCGAAATCACCTATCGGCATGGGTGTCGCGATGTAAAAGCCCTGTACGTAATCGCAACCAAGCTCCTGCAAGGTCTGCATGGTAGACGCCTCCTCGACGCCCTCAGCGACGACGACTTTATGCAGGGCATGCGCCATTGCAATCGTCGATTCGACAATTATACGATCATCGGCCTCAGACGAAAGGCGCTGAATGAAGGCCTTATCAATTTTTACAGCTTTGGCCGGAATGCGTCGCAAATAGGACAGCGAAGCAAAGCCCGTTCCAAAATCATCAATGGCAATCTTTGCCCCCATTTGGTCTAGACGTTGCAGGCTCTCCAAGGCTTTATTAGGATCAGTCATCATGCTCGTTTCAGTGACTTCCAATGTCAAAGCACCAGGCTCAAGATTGAGCCTGTCTAAGACATTGCGCAACTGCGCCGTGACATTAAGATCTTGGAGGTCGGATATTGATAGATTAATGCTCACATCTAATCGCAAGCCTCGCATCCGCCATAGACGCAACTGTCGTGCCGCTTGATCCATCGTCCAGCGCGTTACCTGACGAATCAGACCACTCATTTCGGCCAAGCGCATGAACTCGTCGGGGTTAAGCAAACCTAAATCAGGGTGATGCCAGCGCAGCAGTGCTTCAACGCTGCTGACTCGTTGAGTTTTCATGTTGACGATGGGCTGATAGAACAATTCGAGCTCATCTCGAGCTAGCGCCAACTGCAGGTTCTTATTCATCATCAAACGCTGTGTGGCATTATCATCACTGGCGGGATCATAGAGAGCAATATTCGAACCGGCCTTGGCTTTGGCGGCGTATAGCGCGGTGTCAGCCATACGTAGCAGCTCGCCACCGTCGTCAGCGTGTAGCGGGAACATCGCCAAACCGATGCTCATGCCAATACTGATTTCATGCTCCTCAACACTGAAATAATCATCGGTAGCAGAAATCAACTTCTCGGCAACTTCCTCGGCCCCAACGCGGTCGGTTCTTGGCAATACAAAAGCGAACTCATCACCGCCCCAGCGCGCCACAAAGTCGTCGTTTCTCAGCACAGTTGTGAAGCGCCGCGACAATTCTTGCAGTACGCCATCGCCAATGAAGTGACCCAATGTGTCATTGACGCCTTTAAACCCATTCAGGTCTGCGACTAATATGGCAAAGTGGTCGGAGTCTTCACGAGCGTTGGTCAAAATTTTGCTCATTGCAGACCGAAAAGCAACGCGATTGGGTAAACCCGTTAAATCATCGTGCTGGGCATTGTAGTTAGCCCCCTCGGCAAACGAAATTAAGCCGTCAATTGATTCCAGCGAATGACGACTAAGAAGCAGGCCAAAAAAACTTCCTCCCAACATGATAAAGGATGAAAGAATGTCGTGTACACTGAATCCGCGCCAATACAAATCAAGCCCAAAAGCGATATAAGCGCCAATGAAAAGAAGGGTAGCCGCAAAAAGAAATCGCCAACCCCGAGTGCGCTCGTTACGTTTAAATACGATAAGAGCAATGGTGTGCGCAGCGCCCGCCATTGCGATAATACTGAGAATAATTACACCGACGACTATGGCGCTTATCGTTGTTTGATCTGTCATCGTGCGAACGCGGATCCTTCAAGAAGTCGTTGGTAAAAAAGCGCTCGCTTTGCTTGGCAATAGGCGCAATCAAGTTAACAAGATGCTAACAGTAGCATAAACCCGTTGTTTGTCACGGGTACAACAGAGGTTTAATTGCATGAATAGTTCAGAGAATGTTCACTACCAAGGCTTGAGTTACCCCTTCGGACGGACAGCACCCGAGGGCAATGGCTGGATCCGTGAAGTCGCTCCGGGGATCCACTGGTTACGGTTTGAACTGCCGATGGCACTGAATCATATTAACCTGTGGTTACTTGAAGATAACGACGGCTGGACCATTGTAGACACCTGTATGAATATGCCCTCCGCACGACAGCAGTGGGAAGATTTGTTCACAACTTTACTACAGAACAAGCCCATCACTCGGGTCATTGCCACCCATCTGCACCCAGACCATGTGGGTTTGGCCGGCTGGTTAACTGAACGCTTCGACTGTGAGTTATGGATGTCACGAACCGATTACACCATGTGTCGCATGCTGGTGTCAGATACCGGCCGAGCGGCGCCGGAGGCGGGTATTCGTTTTTACCACCGCGCTGGATTTAACGAGGCGCAACTTACGAGCTACCGCGAACGATTCGGGGGCTTCGGTTCGGTCGTTCACCAGCTCCCCGATTCATACCGCCGCTTGGTAGACGGCGACCACTTAGAGATTAATGGTAACTACTGGCAGATGGTCGTGGGCAAAGGCCACTCTCCCGAGCATATTTCACTGTATTGTCCCGCGTTAAAATGCCTTATTTCAGGAGACCAAGTGCTGCCGCGAATTACTTCTAACGTCAGCGTTTTCCCAACCGAACCCGAGGGTAACCCGCTACGTGAATGGCTCCTGTCTAACGCCAGAATTCGCGAACTGCTACCCGAAGATCTTTTGGTGCTGCCAGCGCACGGCAATCCTTTCTATGGTCTACACAAACGCTTGACGCAATTAATCGATGGTCACGAGCGTGACCTCGATGCGCTGTACGAACATTTGAGCGAGCCTAAACGCGCAATTGATTGTTTTGAGGTGTTGTTCCAACGTGTGATTGGAGACGATATGATCATGATGGCGACGGGCGAGAGCATTGCGCACTTAAACTGCTTAAAGGATCGGCGCCGCATCAAACGCTTTTTGGACGAAGACGGTGTGTATTGGTACCAAGCGTTACCCGAAAGTCGCCAAATCCGCCTGCCCTAAGTACAACAAGAACTCGATATCGAGCCCCAGCCAGAGCGCGGTAGACTCGAAACAGACAGCAGGAAATGCCCATGAACTTTAGCATACCGGAAGAACTACAAGCCTTTTTAAATGAAGTCGATGCTTTCATCGAAGCCGAGATCAAACCCCTGGAGCAAGCCGATGACAACATCCGCTTTTTTGATCACCGTCGCGAACATGCCCGCACCAATTGGGATGAGGGCGGTGTGCCCCGTGAAGAATGGGAGGCTTTATTAGCAGAGGCTCGCCGCCGCGCCGATGCCGCCGGCGTATACCGTTACCCCTTCCCAAGCGAATTTGGAGGACGTAATGGTACAAATCTTGGTATGGCAATTATCCGCGAGCACTTAGCTGCTAAAGGTTTAGGCTTACACAACGACCTGCAAAATGAACATTCTGTGGTGGGTAACAATATCGGCTTGCTGCTGATGCTTGAATACGGCACGTTCGAACAAAAAGCCCATTGGATCGATGGGCTTGCCACGGGCAATAAAGGGTTTGCTTTTGGCATTACTGAACCCAACCACGGATCGGATGCTACCCATATGGAAACCACGGCCATACGCCAGGGCAATGACTTCGTGATTAACGGCGTAAAAACTTGGAACACGGGCATTCATGTGGCTGAGTACGATATGGTCATGGCTCGCACCTCTGGCAAAGCCGGAGATGCGCAGGGCATTACCGCCTTTCTCGTACCCATGAAAGCGCCTGGCGTCAAAATCGAAGAATTTTTGTGGACCTTCAATATGCCATCAGACCACGGTACTGTAAGTTTTACCGATGTCGTGGTTCCTGAGAGCGCCATCTTCGGAGGTGAAGGCCGGGGCCTCCAAGTGATTCAACACTTCTTCAACGAAAACCGTATTCGCCAGGCGGCATCAAGCCTCGGCGCTGCTCAGTATTGTGTTGCCGAAGCGGTGCAGTACGCGAAAGAGCGCAAACCTTTTGGCAAACCGCTGGCGACCAACCAGGGCATACAGTTCCCGCTGGTAGAGCTGCAAACTCAAATTGAGATGCTGCGAGCATTGATACACAAAACCGCCTGGATTATGGATACCGAAGGTGCGTTTGCCGCCTCGGACAAGGTATCGATGTGCAACTTTTGGTCCAACCGCCTGTGCTGCGAAGCGGCCGATCGCGCGATGCAGGTTCATGGCGGTTTGGGCTACTCACGCCACAAGCCTTTCGAACACATCTATAGGCATCACCGTCGCTACCGCATCACCGAGGGCGCCGAAGAAA
>Ga0209137_1001191_pt1 | contig 25317 bp, 29 predicted proteins | sample SaaInl5LU_22_DNA_FD_184642 | JGI IMG/M metagenome (GOLD analysis project Ga0209137, IMG submission 184642) | Marine microbial communities from expanding oxygen minimum zones in the Saanich Inlet - ESP_105LU_22_DNA (SPAdes) (version 2) | ecosystem: Environmental > Aquatic > Marine > Intertidal...
TGCTTATGATTATCACCTAAATAAACATTATCTTGATCCTGCATTGATAACAATGTAGCTTCAAAATCTAATATCTGTTTTCTTTTTTCTTTTACAGATTTCGTTAATTCTTTTGACATATAATTTGATTTAATACGAAGATACTACAAAATTTGATCCAACACTCCATAATTCTTTAGCGCCACCAACATCTGTTATTGCGTCAGTAGAAAAAGTAACAGTAGCGAAATACCCTTTAATACCAGACATTTCATTACCCCAAACTACTTCACCGTCTCTTGCTGGACTATTGTTTATTAGATTTGCAAAATATTTGTTTTCTTTTCTATCAAAGCCTAATCTATAAATAACACCACCATCATTGTATGTTTGACTATAACTTGGTACTTGAGCTGTTGTATCGTCGTAACTAACCCATCCGTTGTTTATATAATCATATCTTTGAGTATCTGAAACAAAACTTGTTACTTGCCAACCATTATCTCCTTCGTAGTTTACGGTTTGAAAGTTTTTAGATATTCCAGAATTTTCATTAAAAACAAAAGTTATATTAGATGGAGCATATAATCCATAAAAAATACCTCTATTATTTCCACTTGGATTACTATAATGTTGGTAGATTGAACCGTTTTTAAAACTATAAAACTTATTTTTAAGACTAGTTGTAAATGTTGGTTTATAAGTAAAGAAACTACTCCATCCATTTACTAACTCATCAAAAGTTAATGTTGCATAAGTTGAAGCAGTATCAGGATTACCTTGCCAAGCAGGTGTTGTCTGTAAAGATAAAGTATAGTTTTTGTTATGAATATCATAACCTCCAACCATACGTCCAGACTCTCCTATGTTACTCATATAGTCTCTAAAATAATCTAACATACCATAAGATGATATTTCAGTTAAACCATCCATAGATAACCTTAAAACAGCATTCCTATCCTTGTCTGTAAAGTATTTTTGATAACCATAGACAGCGAAGCTTTCTGGGTTTCTACTAATACCATAATTACCAGAATAAGGCACAATTTGACCTATGACTAATTGTGTAGAGGTTACAGCTGCATTTCCTTCAGCAGAGTATATAGCGTCTTTATCTATTAAAGCTCTACTTACTTTGTTTTCCTGGAATACTATTAAATTGGTATCTTCAGCATAAAGTTTTTGAATTGATCCATTAGCTGGATCAGTAGCTTTTGTTATGCTTTCACCTACCGAGAATTGATTTGTGTTGTTTATACCAGTTCTTGAATTAAATATACCTGAGTATATTAAAGCATTTAATCTATGTTGCTGTTGAGATTCGTCTTCGACTAAATAAGCTTTTACGCCTAAATCTACTTGTGTATTGTTATAACCACCTCTAATTCTTGATTCTTCAATAAACCAGTTATTATTTCCAGCTGTAGCAGTTCCAGGAAAAGTGTTTTGATACGGATAACCATTTGGCCAAACAACTTCGTTACTTGAATTACGAACCTGTTTTAACCAAAACGAATTAAAGTATGATACTTCTATTGATGCTGCCATAATTTATAATCACTTATTTTTATAGATATTTAACATGTTAGCAACTGCATTCACTTGCCCCTGTTACGTCTTGAGTACCTCTTTTTTGAGGATCAGTATCGTAAACATCGTAACAGTTACCAAACACCCTTATATTTTCTCCTTTGTTTAAATTATCTAAAGATTTAACGTATAGCTCTTGAGATGAACTAAAACAAGCTGGTTTTAATATGTAGTAGTTGTATACAGCAGGACAATTTCTTTCTCCTGTAACAGTAAATCCAACACCTCCGCCAACAGGGTTTGTAACAAGACCATCTATGGTGTAATAAAAACCATCTAATCCTAAAACTTGATCGCCATTGATTAAACCAGGTTGTTGCGTTGTAGTTTGAGTTGATCTAAATCCTGATTGTCCAGTTTCACATTTCTTTAAACCATAGTAAGTAGTAACACTAGTTACACCGTATTCTACAGAAACCCTATAATCTGACAATGCTTTAACATTATTGAACGTATAAGAAACAGTTCCGCTAAATCCTGAAGATTTTGTTTGTGTATCTAAAATAACATCGTCCTCCATAAACCTATAAGTAGTTGTATAAAGTAAACTACTGTTTATCAATGTAACATTAGCAGTCATTGTGTTATTAGCTGGAACATCAATAACCCTAGTATCTTGCACTCCGTTTGTTGCTGGGCCTTGAAGCGTTTGATAGAATTTATTAAACTGTTCCCATTCTAATACCCATTCGCCCGCATGTGGAGTAGTTAAGTTGAAATACCTTGTTGTAACTTGCAACAAACCAAAAGTAACTTTTAGCTCACATGGATCAGACGTTAATCCCCCAGCGTCCTCTAAATTAACTGTTATTTGGTAATTACCTTCTTGTTCAGCTGTTCCATTAGGGTTTGTTAAAACTCCAGAAACTTCATCTATAACAAATAAGTTATTATTTTCAACAACCTCTCCGTTGTAACTAACGTTTGATATACTCCACGTTAGACCTTGTGTTGAATCTACTAAAGAACCATTATTTCCTTGGAAAGTATAAATAGTCCAAGGATCATTTAAATCCACTCTATTTAATAATTCTGTCACACAATTTGTAATTGTTGGAGCTACATTTTGAACTGAACCAGTAAACTGTAATTGCTCTGTTGTACCTCCAATTACATCTTGGCAATTAATTGTAAATGTAAAAGATCTATTGCCTAAGTCATAAGATGAATTTGAACCATAATAAAATAAACCATTTGTGGTTATATCAAATTGATAAGCTGAGTTAGGTGTTTTAGATAATGTAAATTCATTAGTTCTATTTACTCCGTTACCATCTATAACAGAAGCAAAACTAAAGTTTACCTGTGTTGTTATTGGAACATTGCTGCTATCTTCTGTAAACGCTCCGCTAACTACTTTTGTGCCTGACGTCATTCCTTCGTTTTGATTATAACCACCATTTAAGTTAATAAAGTAAGGACCAACAAACCCAGAATTTATAGCTTGATTTAATTCCGATATTAGACCAGTTGTACTAGTTTCCCAATATATGTCTAATAAGGAAACAACAGGTGAAGTCTCATAAACACCTAATGTTATATTATACGTTTGATTTGGGAGTTGCTCAGGTCTTCCTATTGCAGTGCTTTTTCCAACCTCAAGCTGAGTACTTATTCGTCCTATTAATGGATTTGTAATACTTTCATAAAACTCGTCATATTCTAAATCAGTTCCATTGCTTAAATTGTAGTTTGTATCAGCTAGTGTTGATATAGAAACAACAGTATCAGATAGTATGCCAGGATAATATTGTCTATTTAAATTTGGCACATCTGCAATAGTAGGTGTAACTCTTCCAAAAAGTTGCACACTACTTCTGTACTGTCTTTGATCAGGACCAACTTCAGATAAATCTCTAGGTACTTTATTTATATTGTCATTTATTAAAACTATGTTAGCTGTTTTATTTAATTCAATTCCACTTCTATTAGGATACCCGTTGAGTATACCGGGCAAGTAAACATTGTAGTAATCTTGTTCTTGCTGTCTAACAACCACTTTATATGAATACCATCCTAATGGGTTAGTTGTACTATATAAACCAGGATAACCTTCAATATCTAAATTAGAAGGTATAGGAGAATTAAATAAAACTCTTAGTGCATAACCAGGCCAATTTAGTATATCAGATGGGTTTCCATTAAAATAAGGCAAATATATAGTTGATCCACCATACTGTACTCCTTCTTCATTTTCTCCCGTATCTTTTGAAGACAATATAACAGAGGATTGTCTGCCAAATTTATCTGATAAAACAATTCCAACTTGATAGTTTCTATTTTGCTTTGTAGTGTGATTAGGGTATTCTACTTGACTGTTTTGTAGCTTTAAAGAATAACCAACACCGTAATCTATAGATTTAGGAGGCGACATTCTATCGTAAAAGTTACCATACATCACCCTGTTTCCTGATACCTCTTGAGCTAAAGCTCTAACTGGTACCATATCATAAACTCTAACACCTTGACTAGCTGGTAGTGTTTTATATGGTTTTGTAGATATGTAAGTAAAATTGTAAACCTTTTTGTTTACATTAGATTTCATTTTGTTAACCACAGAGTTTACAGGAATAGACTCAACAACCTTTATGTTAACTGTGTCTGACTCTCTGTATATTATCTCTAATTCACTTATGTGTAGATCAGTTTCAGGGTTTTCAGTTTCAAAAGGTATGTTTAAACCTATCTGTGTTACGTTGTTTTCTACAAATTGAACTATAGTGCTTCTGTAAGCTTCATCTTGATCTCCATCTAAAAAATAACCTTGTTGTTTAGGTATGAAGCATGTTTGGGTAAAAGGAGCCATTAAAGAGTATTCTCCATCATCAAACTTATATCTATAACTAAATCTAACAAATTTATCTTGTAAAAAGTTAGGATCACCAGCCCAGTTAGCGTTATAATCAGGGTTTGGCGTTGTTCCGTCAGGCATAAACTCTTGAGCAGGATTTATCATTGTCGATTCTAATGGTAATCCCTGAGCTATATTAACTAATTTTATAGCTTCAAGAGGCGCTGGTTTTGCTACAGAAATAGTGTCTTCACTAGAATAATAAGTAGGACTTGAGCTACCGCTTGGGTTAGCTGAATCAACATTTATTTTCCTTGGTTGGTTTCTATTATCAGTAAAAAATAAAAGATTTTCAAGTATGTTTACCCCAATGATGGGGTTGTTTTTAGCAAAGTTTAAAAATCTACCTTGAACTAGTTTAGTGTATATTTTTGTAGACGTGTTGTATCTTGATATAATACAATTTGCGTTTGATGGTGCGAAATTAGATATACCACTAACAGAAGTATCTATGTAATCTGTTAAAAACAAATATATATTATTATTAGCATTATCTGCTAAAAAACCTATAACATCTATATTAGGTATATTTAATACAGTAGAAGATATAACAGAGTTACCCAATACGTTTTCTAAAGCACCTACGTCTGAACCTTCAGATCTACTTATTGAAACATTTTGAGCATTTCTATATTCTCCAGTTGGAACAAGCCTGTCATCCAGGTCTTTGTTCATCTTGGCTTTTATAAAAGTATTTTTAATTTCAGCCATTTAATTAGTGTTTAAGCCATTTAGATTTACCTCGCATTACTTGTACTATCTCGCTAAGCTTTATATTTGATAATCTTATTTTAGCATTTCTCAATGCTGCAGATCTATCTCTTTTAAATCTTTGTACTACATACTCAGGTTGATTTGCTCTTGTAGCAAGTATGCTATACACTATATGCAGGTACATAGCTTCTTCAGCCATCTTAGGAACTTTTGTATCCATATCGTAAGCTAAGCCATCAGATATATATTCTAGTATAATAAGCTTGTTAACTAAATCGCTTGAAAAAGATATTTTACCTTCTCTTTCATTTACAGTAAAAGTACCATTAACATTAGCATTTTGTGGATCTAAACCATATGCTCTACCATAAAAGTTACCGTTATCAAACCATTGACCATCAACATCTAAACCGCTATTGTAGTTATCTAATGAAGCTATATTGTTTATCAATGTAGTATTTGCTACCTCCCATCTTTCCTCTGTTTGAGAAGATCCTTGTAAGTTTTCTTCGTAGTTATCTTGAACGGGAACACCGTCTTGATCTTGCAAAGGAGTAGTATATGGGTTGCTAGTTAGTTGTGTTGGGAATATTTGATGTTTAACACCCAGTCTATCTACCCAGGACATTTTAACATAGTTAACATAGTCTTGTGGCATAACAACACTTAAGCTTGGTGGTATAGATAACTCTTGTGATTTAATACTTTTTAACGTATCATAACTAAACTCTTGTAATCCTCTTTTAGCGTGGAATATAACATCTGTTCTTTTAACGTCAGATATTAATTTACCAGCGCCAACGTAAGCTACTAAAAAGTTATTTATAATATCGTTTAATGTTACATACGTGTATCCACCATAATTGTTTTCAACAACATCGCCAAAAGCGTTTTCGTTACCATAGTTTCCACCGCTGTTACTTTTAAGTTGTATTATTAAATAACTGTTAGCAGAAAGTGCGGTAGCTAATGTAATAACATTGTCTACAACAGTATATGGCAAAGTGTACTCGCCAAAAGTTCCTGGCAAGCCTGTGGTGCTTGTATATAACACAAAGTTATTTAAACCATAATCTGAAGTATTAGGGCTATAAGCGCCAAAAACTAAATCTGTATTAAAAGTAGCAGTAAAAGATGTTTGGCTACTGGTTGTTGTAAAACTTTGAGATCCAGCATAATACTGGCTATTAGTTTCGGTTATTAAACCGTTATTTGGTTTTGCCATAATCTATTAGCTTTTTTTATTTACTTCTTCTGCTTGCGCCTGTTGTGCTGCAACTTGAATTATTTGTGGGTCTTTAATAACAATACCCATATATAACAATACATTTGTTATTACATTGGTTTGTTCCGTAGCGTCTAATTCAAATTGAGTAGATGTTGATGGGTTATATATATAAGGACCAGATGTCCAAGTACCTCCACCTAATTGTTGGTAACCCCAAACAACATTAGCTGGTTTTCTTATGTAAGAAACCGTTATATCAGAAGCTGTAGTTATAGTTTTTGGATATACATATATACGCGGAGGGTTTGTAGTAGTACCATCTTCATAGACGTATATAGGGTGAGTTGTAGTTGGTTTTGTTAAAGGTGAAAGATTAATATTAAGTAATTCATTTCTTTGAACTCTTTGCAACTCTACTTCATCTTTATATATAACAGTACCAATTCTATGTGTATTACTTGGTGGTAAAAAATACCCAGATACATTATAAGTAGAATTACCTATAGTTTTAAATATGGATATATTATTATCAATGTTTTTTTGTCTGTCAGCGTATTCACTGTCAGCTTGCGGCACGCGTAGTTGTTGATTAAGATCTTCAAAGTACTTTTCAAATATTTCTAATTGAACTTGCGTACCTATCTTATTAAACTCATCAGGTGTTACATAACCCCTTTGTTCTTTATTGAGTATTAACAGAACTGTTTTGTAAACTGTATCTACGTTTATTGCCATTTTATTTTTTATTATAATATAGGGGTGAAATTAATCACCCCATATATTAATATTACGTACTATTTAAATTTTTTCTCTATAGACTTAAATATTTCTACACCTTCATCAGTCTTAAAGAAAGCAGCCATAGCTGAGTATGGATTTTCATCAAAAGGAACAGTCATTAGTTTAGCGTTGTTTGTACCCCACATAAACGTTCTTTGATCCTGTGATAGTTTTATAATACCAGCTTCAGAAGCTTTAATCGCAAAATTCCTTAATTGTACATTTTCATCATTAGCTAAATCCATGAACAATACTGGGTTTCTTTTTGCAAATAACAACAAGTCTCTTCTAATTTCTTTAGAACTCATAGCAGAAACAGCAGATCCAATTTCAACTCTTAAAATAGCTTCAGCTTGATCAACATCTATTTCTCTTGCAGCTACTAAAGCATCGATTTGAATATCTAAGTCTTCTAATTCGTTGTTAGCCGTTACAACAGCATCAAATTCAGCATACTTAATATTTAAACCAGGGTGATAAAGAGACAGTAGTTTTTGTAAGTTTTGTTTTTCTTTTGGTACGAATAAAGTACCATTTTTAAACATAATATGCCCTAATGTTGCTTCGCCTTTTTGTTCGTCTACAAAAGGAGAGTTTTGATTAGTTGCATATCTAATTTCTTTTTGTTCACCATTTTCTTTGTTAAACCATAATAACGGGTATCTAGACGTGTGTCTTGAAGATAAAGTAAAAGTTAAAGGACTATGTGATCCAGTTAAATAATACGTTCTATCTTTTATTTCCCACTCAGGTTTAGCAGGTGCTTTTGGTGTTTCTTTTTTAGGTTGTTCAACAACCATAGTTTCTTCAAATACTTCTTCTGTAGAAGCGGTAGCTTTTTTAGCCATAATATAATAAGATTAAATAATTAATAAGAGTAAAAATTACCCCCGTCAGTACAACGAGGGTAATAATTACAAGTTGTTGTTATGCAGATGCAGTAAACAATACGAAGTTGTTAGCTGCTTGAACTACTAAACATCTTTCAGACAAGAAGTGTACTTCCATAGCATCAAGATCAGAAGTGTAAGCTCCACCTACAGAACCAGTGATCCAAGATTTCATTCTTCTGTCGTCAGCTTGAGAAGCTCTATAACGCACGTGTAAGAATGGTCTTCTGATGTTTGTTCCTAAGATTTGATCGTATACTGTAGAAGTTCCAGCAGGTACTAATACACCATCGATACCAGATCCTACTTGTCCAGCTCCGTTAGAAGCACCACGAGTAGAAGCATCGTTTAAGTATTTCCAGTCAGTCTTATAGAAATCGTAAGAACCTCTTCTGAATCCAGTGAAACCTAAGTTTAACGCCATTTCAGCAGAGTTTTCAAACAATCCATAAGCAGTACCTCCGTTAGCTCCAGCAGATAAGCCAGCAAGCATATCGTCAAAATCTAAAGAAGTTTGTCTGTTTAAGAATAACATGTTTTCTTCAATTGCTCCTTGAGTGTCTAAGTTTTTCAAGATGCTATCAAAGTCAGCTAATCCAGAAGCTGCAGTAAAGTTGTTTAATACGTTACCTCTTGATTGTACAGCTGCGAATAAACCTTCAGTACCTTTGATACCTTCAACAGTATCTAGTGTAGAAGCTCCAGAAACTAATTCTCCTTCAACTACAGACATTTCTAAGTAATCTTCAAAACGTAAACGAGTTTCAGATTCAGCTTTTAAATACCATAAGAATCCAGAAGCACCATCTTCAGTAGCAACTTCAACCCATCCAATTTGAGCAGTATCAGATCCAGAGATAGCATATTTCTCTTTGATAATGATTGGAGAGTTAGAGTACTGAGTGAAAGAAGGTGTTACAGACTTAATATCAGCATCTGTAGTCCCTTTTTTGTATTCAGAACCATAAACGAAGATTTTAAGTGCTCCAGCAGTTCCAGATAAAGCAGCCATATCAGCAGCAGTGTAAGGTTTTACTGTAATAGTAGCCAATGTAGGAGAAGTGTTAACACTGTCTGTTACAAAAACTTTTAAGTCTTGTCCAGTTGCTGGATCAATAACTACTAATGTTTGGTTTTTAGAAATAACGTTTTGTACAAAGTTTGGTCCAGCTGTTGCATTCAAAGCGAATGTTAAAGTTGTATCAGTTGCTTTTGTAACGCTATCGTAAGCGATATGTAATCTGTTTTGCTCAGACCATACGATTTGATCAGAAGACATTGGCATTTCAGCTCCTACCATTCTTAAGAAACCAGATAAAGTTCTATTTCCATAGCGCTCTACTTCTGCCTCATAAATCTCAGGTAAATACTGTTGTGCGAAATCATTTCCAGATCCGTCTGTAAAGTTTAAATAATTGCTCTCAAGAAGTTGTTGCTTCTGAGATGGTTTAATTGACCCATATACGGGTGCGACTACTGCCATAATAAATTTTTTTAATTGTTAAATTTTTTTGTTTTAATTCTAAGTTTTGAAGAATCGTAACCACTAATAGCTTTGACTTTTAATCCATTTACATAAACATCACCAGCAGCTGCTTGTCTTGTTTCAGCACTAGGATTTTTTGAATTAGTAACAACTTCTTTTACCGCGTCAGCTTTACCTTGCTCGTAAAAGTGAGATGCTATTTTGTCAATGTTATCAGCAGCATACATAGCCTTGTGATAACCTCTCGCATCTACAACTTCACCTTTATCATTTAAGAACTTCTTAATTAGGTTATTGATGTTTGATTGGTTCTCAGCTACTTTTTCAACATTTTGAATACCGTACCTAAATTTCTTTTCTCCTACATTGATGTCAAAACCTTTGAAATCATCAGAAAAAAGCCTTTTAGTTTCAGCTTTAAATTTCTCGTGTTGCTCAGCAGCTATGCTTTGCTCTTCGTTGTATCGGTTGAAAAAGTCAAGTGCTTTCTTTTGCTCTTGGGTAACACCAGGTCTCAACTTGATTTCCTCGTAATATTTACCTTTAAGATCTTCAAGATAGTTCTTAGCTTTTGCAACTTCTTCTTTATAAGCGAGTTTTCTTTTTCTTACATCTCGCTCTTCATCAAGTTCCTCATCATAGCTAAAGTTATCTTCCATAAGGAATTGTATTTCTTCAGCGTCTAAATGTGGTCTTGTTTTTTTATAGTATTCTTTAAGTAATGCAGTGTTGTCTACATTTGTGTAATCAGCATTTAATCTAACGTAGTCTTCAACTGTTCCACCAGTTTCCTCCATAAAAGAAACTAATTTTTCAATGTTTTCAGGTAGTTGTTTACCTGTTTCTTGACTTTGTTGAACAGCTTGTTCTACTTGTTCTGTTAAATCTTTAACTTCTTCTTCTTCGTCTGTTATTTCTTGAATAACTACTGGCTCATCTTCAATAACCTCTGTGGCAGCGACTGCGGGTTTTTCGTCTTGTTCAACCACTTCTTGCAGTTCCACTTCGGGTTGTTCTGCGCGTAACACGCTTTCATCTGCAACTTGCTCTTGAACGGCATCCTCTTCTTTTTTAGGTGTTAGATCAACTTTAATGACATCTTTATTGCCACTTAGTTTTTTCATTGCGGGTTTTTTCTTTTGTAATTTAAAATCCCCTTCTTGTTTTACTGTTTCTGACATGATATGATAATATATAATTAATTAATATAATTTACCTAGGAGCAAACTGCTCTAGGTTGAATCCACCAAGAGTGTCGTTCCCTTGTGATTCAAAATCTTTTGGTAATAAATCATTTTGTCTTTGATCTATTAACTCAGATTGTTGTGTAGCTTGTATTTTAGTTCTTTTATCTTTGCGATCTTCTACTTCTTTTATTTTCCCAGCTTCAGCGTTAGCTTTAATCTGAGCAAGTTGCATTTGATAATTAAACTCTTCAGCCATAAGCTCTCTTTTTATTTGAGCTTCTGTTTGCATTCTTTGTATTTCAAACTGAGATTTAGCTTGTTCTATACTAACTTTCTCTTGAGTAAGAGCTTGTTGTTTCTGAACCTCAGCCATAGCAGCCCTTTCATTTGCCTCTGAATTAGCTTGGGCTTGTGCTTGTATATTAGCTAATTGCGCTTGCTCTGCAGCTTCTTGTTTCTTTTTCTGTCTAAACTTGAGAAGTTGATTAGCTAATTTTAAATTAGAAATATCCCTAATATCTATAGCGTCCTCTAAACCAATCATACCAGCTTGCAAAGCTATTTGTATATTTTGCTCAAGTTGAGATTTTTCTTCTTCTTCTGGTTCTAATTCTAAGAATATACCAAAATCGTGAAGATTCAAATACTCTATCTCCTCTAAAACAGCTGTATTAAAAGTATTTATACTATTTACTAAAGACATTTTAGTTAAAGGGAAATTAAGCACGTCTGAAACCCTCATACTGACGTTCTCGCATGTTCTAACGGTTAAATAGAACATAGACTGTAATATGTGTCTAGTGGCAACATTAGATTGATTAGCGGCCATCTTTTGCAATCCTAATAAAGCGTCTTTATCTGGGTTGCTACCATCTCTCGCTTCGTTTAATCCAGTTACATCCCTTATCATTTGTAGATAATAGTTGTAAGTGTTTATTAATGAAGCTATTTTACCTTGACCAGATGATGAGGATAATTCTTGAACTGGTACTTTACCTCTATTTAATTCACCATCTTGTGTTAAAGATCTACCAACTACACTACCTGTTTGGAAGTACATGTTTAGTGCCTCTGCTGGGTTATAGTTTGTTCCGTTACCAAGATCAACTTCAGCTAAACCATCCATATCTAAGAACACACCATCTGGTACTATTCTTGACATTACTTGCTGTAGTTTTAAATGAGTTAATTGAATCATATCAGCAAAACCAGTTATTTTGCTAACTACAGACTCAATTCTTCCTTTGTACATTCTTGGAGCAGCAATAGAATAGTTCATAGCTACTTTAGTGGTATCAGCATAAGGTCTTGTCATGTTCTCAGCTAATTTCCACTCTAACATAGTATTATTACCTAATACTTTGGCTCCAGAATATAAAACCTCTATTGTTCTTGATACTCTTTCAAAGTTATCATTTACAGGTGGATTAAAACTATCATCTTTTTCAATAGCTTTTTCTAATCCATTTTCTGTTTGCTTTATCTTAAATACTTGATTATTGTAAGTCTTGTATTCAAAGTATAAAACCTGTACAGTATTCTCATCGTAATTACCCCAACCAGTTATATATTGGTTGTTGCCAGGCATGTTTTGAATATTTTTTAACTCTTCTTCAGATATATATGGAAATTCTTTTTTTAATTCTGGTATAGTTATTGATTTAACTTCACCAACATAATATATATCCTCAAAGTTAGGATCTTCCGTGTAAGAATAAACTAAATAAGCTGGATCTACATAATCAATTACAATACCGTTTGAAACATTGAAACTTGTTTTAACACAAGATATACCTAATATTGTTAGATCTTGAGCTACTCTTTTTCTAGTTTCATCGTACTTGTTTTGATTTAAAACAGTCTTTATTACTTCCTCTTCAGCTATTTCTACACTTTGCTTGTAGCTTAGTTGCATAAAGAGATCTAACTCTTCTTTATTATCTGGTAGTTTATCAGGTTCTGCAGAAGCGTATAAATTTTGACCAAACTCAGCATTTATTTGATCTATATATGCTTTGTTCTCAATGTCTCTTAAAGCGTTAAAAGCATAGTTAGTTCTTTGTTTTAAAGCAAAAGGATCAGTTGCCATTGCTTTTACTTGATAACCTTTCTGCGTCATACCGTTAACAACTATATCTACAAACTTAGATATAACAGGTACTGGTTTCCAATCTAAATTAAGATAAGACAAGTCGCCATTAATAGCCAACTCATCTTTATATTTTTGTATAGACTGCTCACCTCTAGCGTATAATCTTAACTGATGAAAGTTATTATAATTTGTTTGATACCTGTTAGCATTAGTTCTTCCTTGATCAAACCATTCTTGTTCAATGGCTCTTGCCACTTGAATACCATACTCTAACGATGCTTTTTCCACATCGCTAACCACTTGGCTTGGAAAAGAACTATTGGTATTTGTGTATATGTTCATTTACGTTATAATTTTTGAGGTACTACCATCATTATTGTATCTTTTTATACCTAGATTAACAGGTTGTCTTTCTATTCTGTTTATAGGTACATACCTATGTTTATTGCAAGCCATTAAAGCTAAACCTGAACTAATAGACGCATCGTGACTTGTTCTATTGTTTATATTAAATCTAGCCCAATCTTCTAGTGTTCTTTGGAAATACATATCTCCGTAGCCAGTATCAGATAAACCAATATGAGATTCAACATAGGTTTCAATAGCAGCGGCATGCGCTTGCTTTATATCTTCACTGGAGTTAGGTATTCCACCTATTTCTCTTTCTGTTACAGATAATTTATTCCAAATCTTATCTGGTCTATTCATTGAAAAACCTCTATAACCTCTTCTTTTAAAATGATATAAAAGTCTAGGCTTATTGTTTTCAGCTAGTATTGGCATACCATAAAAAATACAAGCCATCAAAACTTCTTCAAAAAATATCTCAGCAGTTTGTGGTCTTGCTATGTATTCTAAGAAAAAATGATTTGGTGGAACATCTTCCATAGAAAATTTAGTTAAACCGTGTAGAGATCCATTTGAACCTCTTTGATCAACAGTACCTGATATATCGTAACTATCGCATCCAAATGCACCAAGCTGTTCATTTCCTGGCCATTTAGCACCATTCTTTATTATCACTTGGTTTTGAAGATGTTTAGGTGGTACCCAGGTTATTTTAAACCTTCCATCTTTGTGCGGATTAAATACTACTCTAGTATCTGGCATACCGTTTTCCCATGCAAAACTACCAGTTGTTACTACAGAGGTATTCCTAAGATCTTCATTGTAATCTATTTGTTGGTATATTTTTGTAAGATTAAACAGTGATTGCTTAGCCTCATCTCTAAATGCGTGTTGTTCAGTTCTTGGGAACTGACGGTACATTTCGTTTAAACCATCTTGGTCATTCTTTAAACCATCAACTTCATTTTGCCAGTGTTCTATAACACCATAATCTACTAACGATCCATCCGCTGCTTTAACGGGTTTCTCTGGAGTGTCGAAGACAGGTATTCCATAAGTATCAATGAATCCTTCGTAGTTCCATTCCATAGGTATGAACAAAGAATATAATCCTGAACTAGTCTGTCCGTTGCGGTTTCTCTTGGTAACGTCTGAGTCATAATAAAGTTTTTTAAAGTTTTCACCTCCTTTATCTAAAGCATTTGATGTTGATCCCATCATACACTTACCAATAATTCTACTACCAAGTCTTAGAGTTGTTTTTGTAACCCTCCAGTTATTTAATATATTATCAGGTCTCTCCCATTTACCTGATTCATCATGTACTAAAAGTTTGAGCTTTTCACCGTCGTAGGAGTTATCACCGGTGTTTTTCCAGTCGATGGTCGTATCAAGTCCTTGTAATTCGTTTTTGGCAATGGATACCTTATCGACGGACTTTCTGGTGATTTTAGACGCGGGTACACGGTAGGCGAGCTCGGTCTTCGGTCTGTCCATTCCGTCCTGAATTGGTTTGAAGAAGAAAGGATAGTTGATTGATATAGGTACCACCTTATCTGTAAACATCTTCTTAGCATCTGCGCCTGATTTTGATAAGATCCCGAATCTCGCATCAGAAGATATTGTTGCCATATGAACTGCTGCTCCGCTGGCCATGAAGCTAAAACCGGACCTCCTATTCTTAAGGTAGCACATTCCGAAACATCTGCTATCTGCCATGCAAGCTTCCCAGAAGATGAAGAATAATCTATTTGCTTCCCTAAAGTCTGGCTGCCCAACATCAATCTTGGTCCACTGCAGGTACATGTAATGAGTGCCAGTGATGTAAGTAGGAATGCCTTTATTATAAAACGAAAAACCTTTTTCCCTGTACTCAAACTCTTGATCAATATATTCATACCATTTGTTTTTAAAATGATCAGGAAAAGTATCCCACTCAAAAATTGTTTTAATTTTTGATAACTCCGTTGGAATTTTATGAGACTCCCAATACTGATCTAATTTATTTTCAGATCTTGAATAAGCTTTATCTATGTAAGGTAAAGCTATTTTTAATCCTTGTATTTCATATATTTCTCCAATCTTTCCAGTCTTGCTTATAACAACAACATCGTGTTCTTTGTTGTAACCATATTCCCATTTTTTATATCTATTTTGGGTTTTTATGGTTTTAGACTTAATATGATCAGGCAGTACTTTGTATAGTGTTTGCTCGTACATTACTTAGATCTACCTTCAGCGAAACCTCTGAAATTTTTTTGTGGTGAATCAGCAGATTCATCATTTAACAATTGTTCTTCTTGTTCAATACGTGAAAGTATTTCAAAAGCATCAAATATTGCTAATTTCTTTGTAGCAGCAGCATTTTTTAATCTATCAGCTGATATGTCATCATCTGAGTCAACTATTTTTTCTCTAGCTACTTTTATTAATTCCTCAACTGCTTTTTGCCCAGCTAGGATTATATTCTTCTTCGTTTCCTTGGTATTCATATTTAATTACAATATCATTAGATTTCATACAGTATAATCTTTCCTCATCAACTACAAATTCAAATTCGCCGCCAGGAGTATAACCCACAAGGTCCCCAGGATTGATTTCTAGCGCTTGTAAGGAACTATTACCGTATTTAAGTATACCAATAAGCTTTTGCTCTTTTTCAAGAGAGAAGCTGTCTTTATTTTTAATTGGAATAATAAAACATCTATCATTAAATGTCTTCCATTTTTTAGGTTTTCCATATAAATATATTTGATCTGGTGCAACAAAATATAATCCATCAATAAACATTGATCTACTATCTTTTTGATTCCCTTTCATATCATAAAACCTCCTAAATACGTTGTGGTGAATAACCACAATATCTCCAACGCTAATACCCGTGTCATAAGCTAAAGGAGTTGCTACTACTTCAGCATAATTACTTACAGATTTATAGCTCTCTATTGACGAGTTTGTAACAAGTGTTTTATCGCCAACTTTCTTTTCGTTGTCATAGCGCTTGCCGACTGGCTTCACAATGAAGTCGTAAATACTTCTCATTAGTATTCTAGATCATACTCAACAGATATTGCCATGTTAGAATTAAACTTCTTCCATGGCATTACCTCGTTGCTTTTCTTTATGTGAATGTTATAAGAGCTATCTTCTTCGTCGAATAATATATAGGCTATCTCGTGACCACCATAAACAGATTGACCAACAGCATAGTGCATAGCGTCATTCTTGTAGTCAGAACCTATACTTATTTTTCTTATAACAGAAGCCATTACTCTTCTTCTTTAACAATTTCAGTATAAGTACCTGTTTCTATATCAATAGTAATAGCACCATACTCTTTCTCAAGTTCAGCTTTAAAAGCTTCAATTTCCTCGTTTAGTCCAGCTTGTTTATGTAATAAACCATGCTTTTGAACTTCCACAAAACCAATATCTTTTAAAATATTAGTCAGGTCTTTTTGCTGTTCTTGAATTTTAGTTAATTGTTCTTTTGTAATTTCTTGTACTTTTTTCATTTGATTTGATTTGATTTAATTAATTGTTATTTATTTTCTTTTATTGCTGATCCAAAATAGTATCCAAATATTGATAAAGCAACACCTTCTACTATTCCGATCAAATGTATGAAAATTTCTTTATTTGATTCTGGCACTTGTGTGGTAACTACAGTATAAACTAAAAAAGCAAAAGCAGTTAATCCAACTATGCCAGTAAGATTAAACATCCAGTCTGTTCCGTATTTTCTTAAATTTACTTCTCTTTTCCTAGCAGAGTCTCTATCTTCTACTTCTAACCTATAAAGTTCTACCAATCTATCGTGTGCTTCAGCTTTTTGATCGTCACTTAGATTTGGGTCTTTATCTATTAACTTTTTAACTACTCCTAAAAGACCTTTATCTGGAAGCACATCACCTACAACGTCTATTATAGTAGAACCAGCTCCTAGTAGAAACTTACCTAATCCTGTTTCTTTAAAAGGTTTTTTATCTTTCATTATTTGTATTTAAATTGGGCTTTAATATCAGGATTTTCTTTTTGAATTTGCTTTGAGTAATTATCAAATTGCTGCGGCGTAATTCCTCCAGCGGCATTGTACGTTGGAATAGCACCACCTTCTTGCAACCTATTAGTACTTCTTTTAACATATTTAGAAAACTTACCAAGATTAACTCCTGTTGGTGTAGATATTTTTTCACCATGCATCTCATTAATAGTGTTAGCTAAATTCTCTGTTTGAGATTCAGTTAATTTACCTTTACTTTTTTTAGTGTTATCACCAGGTCCTTCGTTTATTTTACTCAAAGGACTTGAGTATTTCATTTTAAACGGCATAGTTATTTAGTTTTAGATTTGTTATAAGCTTCTTTTTCCCAAGGAAGGTTTTTAGCTCCTTCTTCCATTTGTGCCCTTGAATATTTTTTACCTTTCCAAAAAACAGCGCTATCATTATAATCAAGATCACCTCGTTTCATTTGATCGATGTGAACTTTTTCGTGATTAATTACATCTTGCTTTTGTTTTTCGTCAGTAATATTTTTATTTATAAGTATACTACCATTTCTATCGGCTTTACCTAACACTTCATCACCTAAGTCTACGTTATATATAGGTGTATTGTCGATGTAATATGGTGGATTACTTAGTTTGAACGCCATTATATGGGAACATGTTGTTTAAAGCTTCTTTTCTTTTTTGGCAACCACAAGGGATATTAAGACCCTCTGATACTTTATCAACAACAGATTTAATACCAGTTGCTGTAGTTATCTTTTCTATAGTGTCACCTAGTCCCTTGGATTCCATTACTTAGAACAGTGCTTACTCATCCAAGATCCAGTCATCTTCATAGGAGAACAACTCATTTTAGCAGGTGATCCATACATAGACATTGGACTATCATCTTTCATTCCTGCTTGAGCATTTTTAGCATAGTTTTTTCTAGCTGATGCATTAAGTGATTGGTTGCTTGCTTCTTTAACGTCGTAAGCTGTTTTTTTACTAATGTTTGGCATAATTATTTCTTTTTTGAGATTCTTTTTTCTATTCTTGTCGCTCTTTTATTTAACCTGTTGTGTTTAGCTCTTGCAGCTTTACCTTCCATTTGACCTCTAGAACCAGCGTTGTAATCAGATTTTACTTTAGCTGCTTTGTTTTTAGTTTTAGCCAATCTCACTTCTTTTCTACTCTTTGAAACTTCAGTTGATTTAGTAGACTTAGCTTCTTCAGTTTTGGTTGTTTGTTTTCCTGAATTTAAAAATTTAGCAGCTTTTACTCCTGCTTCTGACGTTGTTTTTGCATTAGATGTTTTATTTGCGTTTGAAGTAAACGAACGAGTTGTCAGTGGTTCTGAGGATACAGGTGTTTTTTTATTTGTTTTTTTAGGTGAAGTTTTTTTATTTTCAGTAACCTTCTTTTGTCTAGGAGCTGAGGAAGGAGTTGTTGTTTTTGCTTTTGGTTTTGTTTCAACAGGTGTCGTGTCAGCTATTGTAGGTATAGTAAAACCTCTTGGAGTCGTAGGACCTTGAACAGTACCAATTGTGTTTGTTCTAGCAGAACTTGGTGGATCTTGGTATGTAATTCTTTTCGTTACTCCTTCTACTTTTACAGTTCCTGTTGTTTTATCTCCAAGTGCGTTTAATGGAGAACCTTTCATTTTAAATGGCATAGTTTTATTTTTTATATATTAATATTAGCATTTCCACTTACGTCTTGCAATGTCGTTTGGACAATCACCGTTTTTATCTGGATTTTTACATTTTTTAATACCAGCTGATCTAGCGCAGTATGATTTTTTTCTACTACCACCTTCTGGTTGAGGTGCCTGTAAGTTTCCACCAGTTTCCCTGTTGTACTTTCTTCTCTCAGCAGCAGACATACCTGCTTCGTATGGTTTAGTCCTTAAAAAAGGAGATTTACTTTGTACGTATGCCATTATATTAGTTTGTATTTTGATTTGCCATTTAATTTGTAAGCCTTCATAATTCTTCTTCTATTTTCATCAGAAGAAACATAACTAACATGCACCCAGTCAGGATTATTATCGTTTCCAAATTCCCAAATTAATTGATCGAAATCTAAGTTATCTTTTATATAATTAAACATTTCAGCATTTGTCTTATGACCAAATGTATCATCTAAGTCAATAGCTCTACCTTCACAATGTTGTGATCTAGAACTTCCGCCAATAACTGAGTTTAATTCTTTGCACCTATAAAAAGAATTAATCTTTATAGGTCCTCCAACCCACTCTCTAAGTGGTTCAAAAACAAGTTCAGCAATTATCTGCATGTTAACCAAGTGATATGGCTCAGGTGTATTGTCTATATCAAGTCTTAAAGCAGTTCTTGAATAAACACCTTCTTTATCAGATATATGCTTGCTAATCATTTTACTTCTTCTTATACAAGTGATACCACTTATTAACAGTATACCCTATAGTAACTAATAATAACGTGATCTTCAATACAGGCTCGATACTTGTCATAGAAACTAATAAAGATATTGCGTTAATGATGTACAGTTTAATATCAGCCCCTGCCATTTCCCTTAGCATAAGTTTTAGACGTAATAGGTCCTTCTGAATAAGGAACATCAGCCATACTAACTTTCATACCATTTTTTCCGCTGCTAGATCCTTTGCCCATTGGAAAACCAGTAGTGTCTAACGGTCCATCCCATAAAGCATTAGCTCCTGTTGTGCCGTGAGCTTCTATTTTACCTACAGCTGGTGTTATAGTTTTTTTCATAATATCTTTTATTAGTTTAATAATTATTCTTTGTAACCTTCTACCCTTGCCTTTATGACATCTGCTCTAGTGATTTTACCATCACCAGTTTGATCTTTCATAAACATAGGGGTTCTATTACCCATAGACATTTGTCTTTGCTCTACATCACCGTAAAGACCTTGAGCAGCTGTTTGAGTAGTATCATTAAAAACAGGTTTAGCTACACCAAGTGTATTACTAGGCGCTGGTGGAACAGCAGTTTGCTGCATTGGCATACCAGTCATAGGGTCTATCATTTGTTCGTTTGGATTGTACATATTATCTATCTTTATCTTTATTTACGTTATCAATTGCAGTCTTTAGAACGGTATCCATATAGGTTTTACCCTTCATTATTTTATTTCTTCTATGACTTGTAGGTATATCTTCTTCACCAAGCATAATACGATACATTCTACTTATAAGTTGCTTGCACTTAAATGAAACTTTATATATATGATATTTTTGAGTGGTGTGGTTTCTTTCTCTCCAAACCGTAATCCACCCTTCTTTCAATAATCTGTTCCAGCGCGTGTTATCCCAACTATAAGCATACGTACCGATTTTATAATCTTGTTTGGTGAAAAAACCCATACAATCAAAGTAGATCAGTAACTCTAAATCTGCATCATTTAAGTCGTTGTTTCTACAAGCCCATTGCCTTATTATTCGGTAATGTTTTAACAAGTTTAATTCTTTAATATCACTTGCTTCTAGCCTTTTCATAGAACAACAACTACATCCTGAATTTTTATAATATGGTAAATATCTTTATCTACCTCTATTTTATGCCCAGCATGACGATCATAATAAATTTGATCACCCTCTTTAATACCAGCTGTTTCATCACCTACAGAAACAACAGTAGCCATAATATACCTAATGTCTTCTCTTTGGTTTTCAGCAAGAAGTAAACCACCTTTTGTTTCAGTGGTACCTTCTTTTACCTTTTCTATTATTAAGTTTCTACCTATTGCCTTCATTAATCCTTAAGTTATTAATTACACAATCCGTAGATAAAATAGTTGTAGCGACTGAAGCTGCATTTTTAAGCGCGCTTTTAGTAACTAGTAGCGGATCAATAATCCCGTGTTTGATCATATTAACCTTTTTACCAGTTATCACATTTAGACCCATTCCTTTGCCTCTTTTAGATTCTTGGTATTCTATACCTGCATTTTCTAAAATGGTCTTAAATGGCGCCTTAATAGCCTCTAACAGCGCTTCTTCACCTATTGTATTAGCTTTAACTGTTTCCGATGCGTTTAATAGAGCGATTCCACCGCCAGGTACAATACCTTCTTTAATTGCGGCTTTAGTTGCGCAGATAGCATCTTCAACCCTATCTTTCTTTTCTTTTAATTCTATTTCTGAATTAGCACCTACTTTTACTATAGCTATTTTAGCTGCTAGTCTTGCTAATCTTTTTTCAAGCTTTACTATTTCGTAAGGCTCTTTAGTTGTGACAAGTTTTTCTTTAATACCTTTTATAGTATCTTGAACCTCTTCTGAAACTTCTCCAACTTGTAATATTGTTTCTTCGTCTGTAGTTACACTTTTTATACAATTACCTAGGTATTGAGGATTAATTAAATCTAAATCATCTCCTAAGTCTTCGTTTATAATAGTAGCACCAGTTAGCATTGCAAGATCATCTAATGTTTCTTTTTTAGCTACACCGTATGTTGGCGCATTGATAACATTAATCTTTAAATTACCTTTAACTTTATTCATTGCTAAAGTTGCAAGTACTGGTTGGTCTACGTCTGCAATTACAAGTAAAGACTTATTACCTTTTATAACAAACTCTAGCACGCTTTGAATTTGTCTAATATTATCAATTGGTGATTCAACTAATAATACATAAGGGTTTTCTAATTCAGCAACTCTTTGACTTTTGCTTGTAACAAAATGCGAGTTCGTTAGCCCTTTATTATATTGTACTCCATCAACTATTTCTACTGCTGTAGTACCATCTGACGATGTTTCCATCATAACTACACCTGTTTCATCAACAGATCTAAATGCGTCACCTATTAATTTACCAAGCTCTGCGTCATTGTTTGTAGATATAGTAGCTATTTGATCTATCATATCTCCTTGTATATTAACTGAAATTGATTCTAAGTATTTAACTACTTTCTCAACAGCGTTGTCTATACCAATTTTTAAATCCCTTGAGCTAATTTTATCAGCTACATTGTAAGCTTCAGTTAATATAGCGTGTGCTAACACAGTTGCGGTTGTTGTACCGTCTCCTGCTTCACTTACGGTTTTTCTAGCAGCTTCTTTTAAAAGTGTAGCCCCCATATTTTCAACAGGATCTAATAGTATAATACTATCTGCTACTGTTACACCGTCTTTAGTTATGATTGGTCTTCCATTTCCATCTTCTAGCATCACACATTTACCGCTAGCCCCGAGCGTGGAGCTAACGGCTTTTGTGAGTTTTGTGATACCTTCAAATACTTTGTCCTTAGCTTCGTTACCGAAACTTAGGTTTTTGACAATTGCGTCTGACATAATTTAATTTAATTTGATTGAAGTAGTATTTTATTTAAAGGTCTTAACGACTTTAGGCCCGTCTAAGAATTCCAGCTTTTTAGCGTAATGCTCTACTGTTGAATCAATAGCAGCTTCAGCACCAGCAACTGTTTCTCTTCTGGTTACGTCGTTCCAAGTATCTTCTTTTTCTAGATCTTGGTATTCGGTTTGAAAAAAACCGTTTGGTAATTGGGTGATTCTCCAGTTAGTTTTTTCAGCTATATGCTTCCATAACTTTTTGGTTTCATCGGTGATTTGTGGTTCACTACTCCACGAATGAGTGCGGTAAAAAAGTGTCATTGGTTTTGGTTTATTGTTAATAGTTATAAGATTACGTGTTTTTTGGTTTTTTTAAGCAGTATATGTTCCGCTAGATGTATAAGTTAGTATTGTGTCAGAACCATCTGTTGTAACCGTAGGGCTTCCTGTCGTAGTTCCTGAATAGTTTGCTGTTGGCATACGAAGAATAACTACTCCAGAGCCTCCGTTTCCACTTGTACCAACAGAGCCAGATAAAAGACCTGCAGAACTTCCGCCACTACCTCCACCGGTATTTGCCGTACCAGATTGTCCATCTTCAAAGCCACTAACAGAATAACCTCCATTACCACCGCCGCCAATTCCACCACTACCAAATTGATTATTTCCTGCTCCAGACTCTGGGCCACCAGCGCCTCCACCGCCTGCATAATAGACAGAAGAGCCAGTTATACTAACTAAAAGACCACTTCCGCCATCTCCAGGCCCATTAGAAGAATTACCTTGTTGTCCAACACTTGAAGCACCACCGCCTCCTCCATTTACCTCAGAATAACCGCCTAAATTTGTACCATTTCCACCAGCATAACCTTGACCAGACGTTCCAGTTCCAGGTGTTGAAGTAGTCCAACAACCACCTCCAGAACCTCCGCTGCTTCCATCAAGGTATTGAGAACCTCCAGGAGTATTTCCAGTAGCTCCACCGCCACCTCCTATTGAAGTAATTGTAGTTATGTCTAATCCAGATAAAAAACTATCAGAACCATTTCTTGAAACCGCTGTAGTTGCGGGTACATTATTTCCAGATGCCCCAGCTCCAATACTTATTGTATAAACATTAGATGGATTAAATGTTATATTATTTTCAGAAACAGAACCACCTCCAGACGTAGAACCGTAAGATGTTCTTAATCCGCCTGCTCCACCACCTGCACCATAAGTTATACCTCCTGCACCGCCGCCAGCAACTACTAAGTAATCTACCGCATAAGGTGGGGGCGGAAGCGTATCCAAAGTTAGCCACTCTGTGCCATCGTATGTTTCCATAACATTGTCAGTGGTGTTAAATCTAATATACCCAGCTTCTGGCGATACAGGACGTTCTGCCGTAGTTCCTTTAGGGAATACAGTTGCACCTGTAGACGAATTTAAATCTAATAAATCTGGGTGGTTTATTTTTGTAGTCGCCATATTATTCTTCTATAATTACCTCTTCCCAGTTAACTAACTCTTCATTCCATTTGTACAGTTTCCCGTCTTCTGGATAAGGCACTGGAGAATCCCAAAGACAAGTGTCTTCGTTCAATGTCCAGCTATTAAAAGGTTGAGGTGGAATAAAAGCATCTCTTGTCGTATCGTAAGTATACCCAATACCAGCGTAGTTTTTTCTAAGTGCCTTAGACTGGTCTTCACTTGGTTCGTTAGCGTTAGGCTGGTAATGTACTCCTCCTCTTGTGTTGTAAGAAGTCTGAATCCATTGCCCTGGACTATCGTCTACGAAGTTGTTAAAAAAATCTGCTTCAGCTACAATTACTCTTGTAACTATTCCGTTTGAAACTTTTGCAAAGTGTCCCATAGTATTAAATTAATTATGCGGTGTATGTTCCGCTAGATGTATATGTTAAAATTGTATCTGTTCCGTCTGTTGTAACTGTCGGCGAGCCTGTGGTTGTTCCACTGTAGTTAGCCGTTGGCATTCTAAGTATTACTATACCAGAGCCTCCCTGTCCTCCTGATCCACCACCTCCACCTGTGTTTGTAGTACCAGCTGTGCCAGCTTGATTCATAGGATTATTATTATTACCGGTACCACCGCCTCCAAGCCCAGGGGAGCCAGGAATTGGGGACCCAGAAATACCTCCCCATTTATCTGCACTTCCACCCCCAGCATAATAAACAGGAGTGCCTGTTATTGAAACCTGCAAACCGTTTCCGCCATCACCACCGCTATTTGTACCCCCATTTACTCCAACTGCAGCCGCACCTCCCCCACCACCTCCAATATAATTTGGAGAAGTTGCTGCAATACCTCCTGCGTATCCTTGCCCTGTAGTACCAGCTCCGCCGTTAGGACCAACGTACCAAGACCCGCCTCCGGATCCGCCATCCGCTCCAGTGTTACCCGGAGCACTGTCATTATTTCCTCCAGAACCACCACCAATAGATTCTATTGTTGAAAAAGATGAATTGGCACCATTAGTTCCTCTGTTAGGTGTATTAGCATTGTTCCAAGTGCCGGTAGTGTTTCCGCCTGCTCCAACCGTTATAACATACTGTGTGCTTTGTGTTGTAATCAATGTATCTTCCGATGTGGCTCCCCCTCCAGAAGTTGACCCGTATGAAGTGCGCAACCCTCCAGCCCCACCAGCTGCTCCTCTTGAACCTCCACTTCCCGCTCCTCCTCCAGCAACCACTAAATAGTCTACTGAATAAGTAGGTTTAAGATTATTAATCTTCCTCCAATCAGTACCATCAAAGGTTTCTAATTTAGTTTCGTCTATTTCAGAGTTATGTCTTAGTGTTCCTTCTACTGGGTTAGATGGTCTTTGTGCTGTTGTTCCAACTGGCAAACCTAAAGCATCAGTATCTGAACCTAAGTCTAGT
>Ga0209137_1001195_pt1 | contig 25276 bp, 12 predicted proteins | sample SaaInl5LU_22_DNA_FD_184642 | JGI IMG/M metagenome (GOLD analysis project Ga0209137, IMG submission 184642) | Marine microbial communities from expanding oxygen minimum zones in the Saanich Inlet - ESP_105LU_22_DNA (SPAdes) (version 2) | ecosystem: Environmental > Aquatic > Marine > Intertidal...
GATCCTAGTGTTGACAATTTTATATTTGTATTGGCTAAAGAATTTATATTTACGAAATTTCCACTTAAGTTTAATGAAGAACTGTTAGCAACTAAAGTTATCTTATCAGTATTGACACCATATTCTATCAAAGTACTGCCAAATGCATTTTGCCAATTAAACCTAGTATACCCGTCTAAAACAGTACTAGTTAATACTAAATCTTTATTAATGCCACTTATTATACCGTGGCGTAATTTCACATAATTCTCAAAAATGTCATCTCTGCCTATATTTAGTCTCGCATTAGTTTCTATGTCACCATCTGTTAAGCCTTCTTCAAAACCAGAATCACCCAACCATATAATCGGCATATTTAGATCAGTTCCAACTTTAGGTTTTAGAATACTAACTTCATTATTACCATCATTATTTGTATCTACTACAACAGTATACCATGGACTATCAGTCGAGCCAGCTACACCTTTTTCACCAATTGGTCCAACTTCACCCTTTTGACCCTTTTGTCCTGTCGAACCGACTTGACCTTGATCACCTTTCTGGCCCTTAGGTCCAGCAGGCCCACCGCCATTTGCTAAGATTTGATCAAAATTATAATTAATCTTTTCAAACTTTATAGAGTCCGAATCGCTTGGGTGTAATATCTCTTGAATGTTAATTGCCATTTTATGACTTTATTTTTATCATAGGTTTGATGTCGTAAGAATATCCTAATCTTTTATTATATATCAACCTAAAATTCATAGGCTTTTGTTTGTGCGATTTATAAGTAAAATTATTGTCCGGGGAAAATCCGCCATCACCAATTAAATTAATATCTACCGTATTTACAATACTCGAAGCACTGCCTTTAAATCGTTTAGTGTATAGTTGAATAGAATCAACAACAAACTGTGATATAATATTTTTATTGATATAAAAATTAGCATCGTCATTCAATGTAGTCTTATCTCCTGCAGAATTTTGTGCATTTACATATTGTTTAATAGCATTTAATACACCATCGGCACTTAAAATTCTAGTAGCAATATCAGTTACATAAAAATCAGCAATGATTTCATTTTCGTCTTCAAACAATAATACCTCAGCTTCGTTTATAGAATTACTTAATATTTCATCTAATTTTTCTTTACTATATATAGCTTGATAGTTAAATGAAAAAAGATTATATTCATTTTTAACTTTCATAGCGGTTGATGCTAAGTAAGATCTTTCTTCTGTGTTGTCTACAGTTCCTGGAACATCTTCACTTTTTCCACCCGAAAGAGATCTAGTATAGTAACCAAAATCCCATGAAGATCTAAATACATTAACATCTTTTTTAGAAATTGCAATCTCATCGATCAATGGATATAATGGTAATTTATCAGAAGATTCAGACAATTTGGTAATACCAGTGGGATTAGTTTCATTTATTTTATGATAAAAATGATTTTTAATCAATCCCCATCCACCGTCATGTGTTCCGCCGTCCTGTATAAACCCTATATTAAACGTAGTACCACATCGATTATATCTTTCATAATATGATTTAGCAGTAGTTAGTTCGTAACCATTTGTAAGAGAATGTTTGTATAATACTGATTCAAAACCAGTTTCTCTTTGATCCGCGCTTGCTTGAATTCTATTAGATTTAAAGTGAGTATACATGTCTGTAAACGTAACAACTGGTCTAAAATCTACTGTATATGCACCGGCATGTCTAATTAAGAATGGATAATACGAAGCGTCATCTTCTCTAGTCAAATTATACCCGATAATACCTTTAAATAGTTTATAACTTTTGGGTTTATCATTATCTTCTTCTACAGAAAGAGTTGCATATTTAACTATTTCAGTACCATCTTCAAAATTAATAGTAAATCTATTATTATTAATTTTACCATCTTCTTCGACTGTAGTATATGTAACACTATCATCGTTTAAGTTAATCATGTCAGCTACGCTGTTTATAGAAATCTTATTTAAAATGGTTTCATGTATATTAGTACCGCCATCGACGTATGAATATTTTATTCTTCTTTGTATGTTATTAGGCAAATACGCTACGTCTAACACATCGTTTGGATCACTTACATTAACTGGAGGTCCAACAACTTTAATGGTACTTGAGTTTTCAATAGAATATACTCTAAACTTATAGATAGTATTACCAGGTGTAGTTGGATATAAATCCATCAATACATCACCATACAATCCGTTTTCACCTAAAGTAATTTGATTTTCAAAATCAGGGACACTTCCGTCAAAATGATTTATACCATCAATCGTATACGGTGAATCTTCAGAAAAATCTGCAGTATTCCAACTTAACGCACCGTCAAATGGTGTATTAGCATAAGTATAATCCTCTATTGTGTGATCATATATGATTTTGTGTTTTAATTCATATAACAGTTTTCTGTTCATATTACCTTTAATCCAGTAATCACCAAGATTTAAAGTAATAAAGAATATTACAAACTTAAACTTTTTATTTTGTATTACTTCAAATTCAACATCATTATTAGCAACATCATTATTGGTTTTTAATAGAATACTAAACTTATATCCATTAAACTCACTGCTTTTTACAAAGTCTAGCGCTGTTTTATTAGCAAATTCTTTTCTATTTTTTAAGACAACTTTTAGACCTTTAAATACAGTACTCGCAAAAGCATCGGTATCTCCACCGCCAATTAAAGTATATTTCTTTTTAAGGTCAGTCTTAAAAAACGTATTGTTAATATCATCTGGGTTTAAATAACCTCTATTGTAATCACCGAATGTATCATAAATACTCTGAATATCATCACCGTTTAGATTCTTTTCAAATCCTTCAGTAATCATAAATTTATCAAAATAATTATTCTTAGTACTCTTAAATAAATTTGGAGTTAATTCAAAATCCTCTATAAAATTAATATATGAGAATGTGTTGTTTAATTCATCATATCTTAAATAACTAGGTTTCTTCTCCATATAAAACCACTCATGTGTCATATCATCTTTACTGCGTTCAGTGGCACTTAAATCAGGTGAGAAGTTTGTTCTACCGAATGCCTCGTTAGTATTTAGATAATAAGGTTGATCTCTAACTGTTAAAGAATCTTTTAAAACCCATTTGTTTATATTTGGAACTACTCTCGAATTAGTAGCAAACTCTTTTAATTGATTTTCTTTTAGTCTATCAAATTCACTAGTTATAATTTCAGCAGAAATATCATCAACAGATTCTTCTGATAAAATACCGGATAAATTAGAGAAATAATTAATAGGTTCTAATGGATAATTATCGCTAAAAATATCATTAGCTGATAGTGTTGTATTATATTCTCCGGTAATTGGATCAATATTAAGTATAGCGTTTTCATATGGTTCATATGCAATATTTGCTCTAGTTTCATAATCTAATTCTTTTAGATCCGAATTAGCAGTATCATAAAAGTCAAAGTTCATATCATATATGTTATATGCTGAAAATAAACCAATTTTTACAATATTTTCACTAAATACTCTCGCCTCTCCATCTTTAATATCAGATTTTAAGCTTAATATTAATTTTGATCTAGTAGAATTAGGTACACTTATATCTTCTACAATATCTATTACTTCATTAAATATACCAGCATATTTGGTTTCTAAATAATCTCCTACTGAAATTTCACTTAATGTTGTATTGTTTATGTAAACTGATTTACTAGTAGAATTACCTCCGTTTAAATAATGAGCATTCCACTTAGAAAGAATATAACCCGCACCTTTTCTTAACTTTAAAATATTATTAAAATCAATGTTGTCAACATCTATAAAATCAATTACATTTTCTTTGTTAACTAAAACAACATGTTGTAATAACCTATATCCAGGAACTCTAGCTTTAACCCAAAGATCAGATCCAATATTATAAGCATCCAAAGGACTATTATCTGCATGAATAACTCCAGCTAAAGCAGCAGCAATATCACCTAATGTGCCTTGGTTAGAGAAGAATTTTCCACTATAGGTTCCTTTAGGCAAAGTATAATTAGCAGAATATGTTCTGTTTTGAATATTAATATTGGTTTGAATTTGATCAACTCTTATAATAGAACTTATAGCTCCAGTTACCACCATATTCAGATCACCTAGGTTTGTTTCAACCTCAGTTAGAATAATAGATTGTGATTGATGATCAAAACTAATATGGTAATTACCGATAGTACTAGTTTCGTCGTAGATTTCGTATTTATCCGGATCACCTATCGCCGATTCAATATTATTTTTAGTTCCTTCGAGCGTAGAACCTAACAATAAAGAATTATCAAATAAATTGTGAGTTCCTTGTGAATCTTCTAATTGAATATTAATAAGTTCTCCAGCTGTTTGTTTAATAAAAGTAAATTTATAAGACTCCTCTCTTGATGCTACCACAGCAATTTTATCGTTACTTTCGGGTACATCTACAATAGACATTTTAACAAAATCGTAGCCTCTTTCGTCATTTTTTATTAGATCAACAGATTTTCCGGTATGTGATATACCTATTGTATTAGGAATATTTCCAGTAGAATCATCAATCTTAACTTCTAGATTTAAAGAATCATAAAGACCTGAATTAGATATCTTATAGTACACACCATTAATTAATACATAACCAAGTGTTGGTGTAGTACTCATTTGCCTGTGTGTTGGAATTGCGGTTGTTGGTTTATTTGGATTTACTAAAGATGTTACTTCTGTAAATTTAACAATATTATTAGATATTGAACTTATTTCACCAAAACCTGAATCTATGTCGTCCACATAAAGACCGAAATACCTGTTAATGCTATAATCACCAGAATCATTATCATCAAATAAAAATTCTAAGTTTAAAAGATTAGCACATAAAATATTGTTTCTTCTAAAACCGTCTGTGATAAAGTCATTGGCTTCAATCAAAGCTTTATCAGTCTCTATAAAATCTCTGTAGATATATTCACCCTTACTAGTTAATTCACCAGAAGATAGATCAATACCATTATAGTTAGTAGTTTCATTTTTATCAAACGAAACTGTAATAGGTGATTTAGGGAATGTCTCTTGTTGCACATGTGACCTGATGTATTTACCTAAGTTTGATTTTTTAGATAAATCAAAAGTCTTGATAATTTCAGCGTTCCTTAATATCTCTTGAATTCTATTAGCATTATCTAAAGTAACACCAGATGCATCAACGCCCCCTGGGTTTTTAACTTTAAATATAACAAAATTCTTTGGCATATTATTATCAGCCCAAATAGGTGCAAACATTCTATAACCCTCATCGTAGTTTTTAGAATAATTATATGTAGTACCATATTGATACTCTTCCTCTATTTGTTTATTATATGAATCTAATACCGTTAAGTCCGACTCAGATCTTTTAGTTAAATAAACAAGATCAGATGTGGTGCCATTTTTCTTAAAGAAATTAGCAACATCGGTTGAGTAATTACCATTAGGATTTATTGGACTCTTTTTGTATTTTATACCAGCTAAATCTTTACTGGCACTAATACTTTCCATATAAACTGAACCGTCTGAACTTGTAACGAGTTTAACATTACCTGATAATTTAGGGTTAGTTCTTAATAGAGGTTTAGCTACATTGTCTAATGTATAGTTAGTTTCTGTTTTAAAGTTTGGTCCAGCAGAAACAGTTTCATAACCTTCAACAAACGGGAAAGTATATGTAGTTGTAATCTTTGAATTATCACCTATAATACACGAACTAGATGCTATACTTTCATACACATCAACCTGAACTTCACTGCTTAAGCCTATTTCAACACCAGTTGAAACAACTGGTCTTTGTTGAGATGTGATACCCGAATCCTTAAGCAGAGTAACAGCATCGTCAATATCTTCTGCGATTATTTTAACACTATACTCCAAACAGCTATCAAAGCCGCTGGTCTTGATTACATTACCAAATGATAAAGTATCAATAAATGTTTTTATATAGCTATCAGCACCGCTAGAAACGCTTGTGTGTAGGCCATCAATAACATATATCGGCCAGAATAAAGTCTCTGTATTATTACCAGCACCTGGTCCTTCTATTTCTGGATCTAATGAATAAAAACCATAAAATACATTTACATCATTTACACCAGGCTCTGGTCTAGATATTGTATTATTAGTTATATTGGGCTTTATATAAGTTGAACACTGACCCCTGGATACTATGTTTGATCCAGAAACAGTAAGTCCATTTGAGTCATAACCGTACCATTTTAAATTAGCACCATCGCCTGGATTTTCCCAAATTAAATAGCCAAAACCGTCATTAAATACATTTGATTCAAATAAATCCAATTGGTCTTCATTAGTTGCCCCTAATTCCGTTTTATAAATAGGCGTATTAGATTGAGCTAATCCTAAAATATCAGTAAATGGTGCAACACCATCTGGTCTAACATACCATAAAGTAGTTCCTATAGCAACTCCATTACAAAATTTATTTATAGTAGGATCTGATAATGTTGTTTTTTTAACGCCTTCTAAACTATATGTAATATTAATAATATCTTCTTCACAAAACCATTCAAGCGTGCTATTAGAAGTTAAGCCCCAATCATTAACCAAAGATCTTTTATAATATAAACCGGCTGGAGTTTCGCTGTAAATACCACTATCAATTAAACCTATTGTACTAGTACCTCCAGTACTCGTATATAGATCTGAATAATATTTACTAATAAACAACGGTGTGTTGTCAGATACTAATTGGGCAAGCGTTTTTTGAGACGTGCCTTCATACCACAATGTTATTTCTTGATAATCTTCGGCACAATGCGTTATTGTATTAGTTGCATACAAAACCGCGGTAGAACTAGAGTTCACTAAAATAGTACACGGAATAATACCATTAGTTACAATTTGACCGCTATTATTAATTTTTAATACACTCGTGGCGTTATTATCCGAGACGGTAATATACACATCTGTCGCGTTCGGTGGCGTAAACTTATTTAATAAAGTCTGATCCTCAAAAACAGAATCACCATCAGATAATTGAGAAACATTATTTGCTTGTGTGGTGCTACCGTATCCAATCGTCGGTGTTGGAGCAATACACATTGCATTAGGATCGCTACCAAATGAACTTATCTCAAAACTAAATGTAGGAGAATATTCAACCGTAATATTGATAGTTGTTGGCGCAGATTCAGCACCTTTAGAATCAATCGCTTTAATTACCCAACTATCAGTGCCAAAATAACCTACATTAGGTGTATATGTAACTTTTATAGAAGTGGCATCATCTGGAACAAATGATATAGTTCCATTAGGAGTTGCAGTTATTTGTGCAAACGATACTGAATCACCATCAGCATCTGTTGCATTTATAATAAACTCACTAGTGGTGTTTTGTAAAACACTTGGACTAGTTGTTGTTATAACTGGTGCAGAATTCTCTGGATTAATAGTTATAGTAGCAGGTGCAGATGTTTGATTTGCATTATCTGTTACTGTAAACGTAAATGAATCAGAACCTATCTGCGCTGAAGTATGTATATAAGTTACTATATTACCTACAATGGTATATGTGCCTCTAGTAGGCGGTGTTACTATATTATATGTTAAATTATTAGTATCAAAATCGTCCGTACCAACTAGCGTTATATTCAAAGTACCATTCCATGCAACACTATATGTTGCAGGTGTGGCAGTTGGGGCCCCATCAGGCGTTGCTGTTGGAGTTGGAGGAATAGGGGTTGCAGTTGGTTCTGGCGTTGGCTCAGGAGTTGGCTCTACAGTTGGCTCTGGCGTTGGTTCTGGCGTTGGCTCAGGAGTTGGTTCTGGCGTTGGCCCTACAGTTGGTTCTGGCGTTGGCTCAGGAGTTGGTTCTGGCGTTGGCTCAGGAGTTGGCTCTGGCGTCGATACCACACACGTCTCAATAGATGTCACCTCACCGTTAGTATCGATTTGTAAAGCGATAGAATCATCGCCTAATTGCCACCAACGATCTTGTCCATTAAATTGTGTCCCGATCTGTAACACAGGAGTCGTAAATAGTTGTGTACCTATTGATAGATCGAGACCATGAAATAATTCAGTTGTTCCGCCAGTAGCCCCACATGCTTCTACAGCAGTTGAATAACCTAGATCAGTTTTTAATACGATTGATGCCATTTAGTTAAATCTTTTTATACACAGTCCGTCTGTCTGTATTATATATCCAGATTTATTATGTGGCGAATCTCGTCAACTTTGCGGCTCTAATAGAATTTAAGTTTTTACCCTTAGGACTATATTTAGCGAATACTTCTAGATCAAATGAGAACTGTTCATCATATTTATCAAAGATATCTAAACCAATCTTTTTAGTATATGTCAAGTTAGGGAATTTTAGTTTAGCCTGTCCACCAATTCTACCAATATCGCTAGACGCGTCATTGCCATAATAATCAGTCATTCTATATTGGAATATGACATCAACAGATAATGCATTGGAATTATCTAATCTAGCTACTCTACCCCTAATTTCTTTTTTACTCTGTTTGCTGTCGCCACCAACGCTCAATGTATTTAAGTTAATTGGTGATAAGAATAAGAAAGCTCCACACGAACGACCACCTAAAAGGTATTGATCATTGGCATCAAATGACATTTTAAAAGTTCTATCACCCTCTGTTATTAAATTAGAAGTTTTTTGGAATGCTAATTGTTTAGTAGCTTTAATTGAATCAACGGCAGATGGTGAAAAAGAACCTCCAATCAATTGACTATTAAATACAAACGAAGTTCCACTCGCATACGTCGCGCTTATAGGCATCGTGTATATTGCGTTATTAACCATTGATTGTATATTAGCCTTTTGCTCACCATCACTAACAGCACTTTCGTTTACTGCAGTTTCTTGTGCATCAGCATATAAGTTTTCTAAATCAGGGTGGTCTTTATGAATAAACAGACCGTTGTTGTAATTTGCAGAACCTATTGATGCAGATGATGAAATACTACATACATCAACCTTAGCCGATGAAAATTCTCCGCTTAAGTCAGTTACTCCGCCGTTATTGTATCTACCAAAAGTTCCTGTCCATATGAAATCAACAGATGTACCATTCCCGGTTGGAGCAATTAACTGTACATCTGAAGTCAATGGTTGGAATGCCGCGTAATTTAGTGAGTATTCATAGTTGTCTAACGAAGCAAGGCTAGTAGATAATAGAGACTCTGTTATGTATAATGGGTTTTGATTAGAAACATCCATAAATCTAGAGTATACAAATTGCCCACGTCTTTGTGCCGATTGGTATGGTGCTTCAGCCAATAAATCATAAGATTGAATTGACTTAGAATCTATGTTTTGGTATTGAATAGGAACCAAATCATATTTACCTTCTGATGTGTAATAGTTATCTGAGCTTATTTTATTATCAGTATCGTTTGCACCGCTATCATTTAATGTAACACCAAACCCGTTATCTGCAATTGCAGAACCCGCAGCAGAAGATCTGTATGCCGGTAGATTTCTATCACCAACCAATCTAGAAACTAATTCTAATTTAGTAGCCTTGGTGTTTTCTAATAAAAGTTTAAATGTTTTAGTAACAATATGCCCTTTCTTAACTGTTAAACTTGCAACCTCATCTGCATAATATCCGGCGAAGATTTGATTTTTAGTACCGTTATTGATAACAGTAACCGTACCATCCTCATCCATGATTTTAACAACCAATTCACCGACTTCAACCTCAACTGTACCCTTAAGAGCAGCTATTTGTGCTTCTAATTCGGCAATCTTATCATATACCGAAATTGGTTTTTGCTCAGCCGAAAGAAAACCAGATGCAATACTAGTAGCACTGTGTGTATAATATTTTTCATTAGCACTAAAACTGTCATCAATATGTGTGAACACTCCCTTGGATGTTAATTCTTCTGAAATTTTAACAGCAGCAGTTTCTGCAGCATTTGATAATAATAAAGATTCAACATTAGTTGTATCAATTTCTGCAATAGGGAAATCAATAGTGATTGCTTCTGACCAATCAGAATAAATTGGGTTAGCAGGATAACCAGCTTCAGAAACTGATTTAACTCTGATCTCTACTAATTCACCCTCGTTGATCGCAACATCTAATTGGTTAAAGTTAACCTCTTGTGCATCTTCAACCAAACTATCTTGCCACTCAAATTTATTTGTAGATGAGTTTCTATATCTGTCTCTAGCTTTAGTTTTAATTTCATTCCAATTTGAGAATACAGCTGTTTTCTCTCTAGTGCCTTCAGTAAACGGAAGTTGAGTAACTTCACCTGCTTTACCACTAGTAGACAAGTATCTATATTGTATAACAAATTGTACAATATTTTGATCTACTGTGTCTGCAACTTTTTTTGCACTAGGTACAGACCAGAAACCTCTAACTCTGTATTTAGGTGTAACATTAGTTGCATTAGTACCTGATGCCAAAGATTGAATTTGATTAACAATACTATTATAAAGATTAGTTTCGCTAGTTCTCTCAGTAATAAGAGAGTTTAATTCATTTTTGTCTTTATCCTTTTGAATATTAGATTCATATTTCTTAGTAGAAATCTCAGATCTCTTTTTAACAATAGTTTCATCTAATTTCTTAATCTTTTCTTCAACGTTAACCTTATCAGCCGAAAGTTTCTTAATCTTGTCTGCTGCGTCATTAGCTGTTAGATGCGAGTTAATTTGTACTACCTTAAAGTTGTTAAGATCTAATGTTGGAGCGTCTGGAGTAATACCCTGTGCAGCCGGTGGGATAGCATCCTCTTTAAGGGCACTGATGTATCTACCAAAGTCAGCAACTTCAGTTTTATAATAGTCATCAAGCCTAATTTCTGAACCATCGGCCTGAACTAATGTCAATTCATTTGTATATAAGCCAATACCAGGTGACCAGTTTTCAGCTAAGATTTTTGAATCAGGATCTATCGCCTTAACAAAGACTAGCATTCTCTCGTTAAATCCTACATTAAGATCAATGTTTAAATTAGCAGCATCATTTTTATAGATACCTAATTGATTTGCACCAATTTTAATAGATTCATACCCTTCAATTGTTAACAACTCAACCTGATTAGCCGAACCATCAACTCTCGTGATTTTATACCTAGTATTCTTAGTACCACTTTGAACCATTAGCTCATCGCCTACTTTTAATATCTCAGTATCTTTAAGGTCTTTAGTAGCATCTGTATATGTTAATTTATCAAGCGTATATAATTTTATAGCTCTTTTAGTAGTAATACTATCAACTACAACTTCTCTCTTAGAATTATTAATTTTTAGAACATCAAACTTACCAGTAAACTGAGCATTTCTATATGGCATGTCACGAGTGTCCTCGTCTAATGTATATGAAAGATTGTTATTACTAATTTCTTTAATTACAGTTGAGTAATTTAAACCCTCTTTGTTTTTGTAATTAGCATTGAAAAATTCAACCGATACCGCACTAGTAGAATCGATTAAGATTCTTTTAACTAGGACCCTTTCAGTATTATTAGGAATTTGACCACTAACATTAATACTAGTAGTTAATAATGGATTTAAGAAATCCTCAAAGAAATAGTTTGCTTTAGTTGCAAAATTTACAGGTCTAGTAAAACTAGTAATATCATTAGCTGGCGTTTTAAGTGTAGAAGTAATAATATTTTGATAAGTACCATCTGGTAACTTAATCCTAGTATTACCCTTACCTAACCCAGATAATGATTTTAAATTCGTGTCTAATCTCTCTAGTTCTCTCTTCATGTAACCAAACGATGGCACATAAACAGTTTTAGTCCCATCAGTAGTTAGTATCTCAAGAGGTACGTCTTTCTGATCGGTTGTAATCGCCTCATTAATTCTCTCAAATGTCTTTAAGGAATTTGTATTGATTTCAAGTAGTTTCTTGAGCGAATTAGAAATAGAGTTGTTAGTATTCATATTATCTTAAAATATCGGCTTCAAATTGATAGTTTGCAGGATCAATGCATACTAATTCAATATATGGTTTATTTGTTATTAATTGTGTTGCATCTATATCGGCTATCAATTGATCATATCCAGTAGTTCCACTAGTCCAGATTTTGATATTATTGCCTGACATATTTATTGCATCAAATGTAATTTTAAAAGTTTGTCCGCTTTTCCATGCGACTAAACTATCATCAATGTATATATTAAGATCACTTTCAGGATCAGAAATTGTTCCATCTGGTTTTCTAATTAATCCCTTAAGACTTAATCTATTTGTAAACAGATCCAGCCTAGTCCAAATAGCAAATTTAACTGAACCGTTACCAACATCACCTGCATCAAACCACACGCTGTCAGATAATTGAGTAGCTACCGCTTTACCTGCTATATTCCATAAGTAAACATTATTTAACGCATAGCCATCTACTGTGCTGTTAATTTTAATTTTATTAGGAATGGTCTTATCAACTTCTGTACCCTTGCCGGCAAATAAAACATCAGTGTTATATTGTAATTCTACTGGAATAGTGCCATCAATCAGAGAGTTAATTTTATTATGTGCTTTAGTAATTAGATCTAAAAGCGAATTTGAGTCCGCTAGTTGAATTGAACTATCTTGAAATTCCTGTTCCAATGACGCAACTCTATTTAATAAAGAAGCACTTTGCTCAGATGCTGTAACCAGATTTTCAATACCGTCAAGTCTTTCGCCTATTTTAGCATATCTATTATTGGCTTGTAATAAAAGTTCTGTTGCGTTTTCTAACGCAGTCGTAGTGTCCATGAATAAATCCATAGAAAACGTTGTAAAGTCATTTACACTAGTTTCTACACCAACATTATCAAGTGATGAATTAAATTTTAGATTTAATTTTAACGAGAATGCGTTACCATTAAGGCCAGTAACCTCATTTGGTTTATATTTAATCTGTTCGTTAATTTTAGAACCAGGTCCATAAGAATCTTGAATATCATCAAGAATTAAGATACCATATAAGTTAGTCGCTCTATTGGCTGGCACTGACTGGCTATAAATGTCATAGTATACAAGAATGGCATTAAAAGTAAACTGTTGACCCCTTTTAGCAAAGTCAAGTAATGATTTAATTTCAGGATTTGTGTTAATCTCCTCATATGCATTAGCATCAAACTGAATACCTACACTGTTGGTAGCATTGGTTTGAATGTCATAATAAGCTCCGCTACTTAATGTATAGTTATCAACAATTGCATTAATATTAATATTAGGATCAGGGTGTGTTTGACCCTCTCTGCCCTCGATATAATCAGATGCATATAATTTAGTAGCTGTAGTATTATAGTTTGTTGGCTTAAATAAAACAGTAGGTGTATAACCAACCGAAGTAGGAACATTAATATAAACCTCGTGATATGTATTACCTTGATATGCAACATCATTCTCAACATCAATAGTTCCTAAATATTTAACAACTCTATCATAGTTCTCACTAGCAAATACCCCATTAACCTTTTCAGTATAGTTACCTAATAGAGTTTGATTAGAATCTGCCGTAACAAAATCAATAGCGCCCAACGAAGATAACCATTTAAAGAAAATCTTTTCAGAATCGGACTGTAAAAGAATTGGATCATAATCGTCATCTTTTAACAAAAGCTCTTCCACGTTCAATGCATAGTTCTGGAATGTCTGTGCGAAATCAACATTCGGCATGCCAGCAACATAAGCTTGACCTGAGGGCTGCTTAAGATTTAATTCAAAGTCTATTGTGTTAGAACCATTAACCGAATCAGTAAAATCTGGAAGATCTAACAAAGCATATTTGCTAAACTCAAAATTTAAGTCTGAACTATTAAAGGCCCTAGTCATATCTCTCGCAGAAGATGCGAAAGCATACATTGTGCCACCCATGGGCTGCGGTATTCTAACTAGTGGAGTTGCCATCTATTAATTAAATTTTGTTTTTATACTATGTTAGTATTATGTGATGAAATAACATACCATACGTTATTAAAACATCTTAATGTTACTGTTGAGTTTAAACCTGCAAGTGCAATAGTGGTTGCCCCAAGTGAGCCTAAAATAGATATAGAACCAGCATCTGTATTAATAACAGTTACCTCTTGACCATCCACTGCTTCTGGTAGAGTGAAATTAGCATCAACAAAATATGTAATTGCAGCGATTGAGGTTGGTGTAACTTGTGTAGTTGGTATATCTGCAGTACCTAATACCCCACTTTTAACTAATGTTCCATTAAGTTTAGCAACATTGCTAATAGTAACTGGTGTATTAAACGCAGCTCCTAAACTATTAACAGATAATAAACTTGTACCGTTTAATAAAACTAACAACTCTGCGGTCGTTACTTTAGATACTCCGCTTAAAGCTAAAGTTGTTGGGTTTAATAGAGCCGTAACAGAAGCTAACTCATCATTTAGCAACTCAAAATTACTATTGATGATCGGTCTCGATGAAGATACTGAATCAGTACCTAAAATTTCAGTGATGTTTGCCATTTTATTGTTTTTATTATTTTACTTTTAACATGTTTCGTTTTACAACGTTTTTATTGCCGCGGGTGTCTTCCGCCTCTAATTGAATTGAATAGTATCCAGGTTCTTTAAAGATGTAAGTCAGCCACATATTATTATAGTATATATCAGTGATTTCTGGGTTAGTTATATTTGTGACAGTCCATTTGGCATTTTTTCTACCAGGGAACTTTGAAATATCAGTTGAAATCGTAATATGTGTTGATCTTTCAACTTCGGCATAGTCTGTAAACACTCGAGTGTCGTCCCATGTTGGGTTAAAATGTTCAACGTGGGTCTCACCAGATACATTTGAACTTGAAGTTGGATTAATTTTAATAATAGAGACAGTTTCAAAATCATAAGTTCTTGAATATTCCCAACCAACAGCTAAAATAAATCTAAATACATCGCTAATATCGTTATCATCTAGATCTTCGAAGACTGCATTGTAGTTAAACTTACTTATAATAGGATCCGTACTGGCGTTTAATTCATCCATTATTTGTTTCCATCCATTTACATCGTTAACTGTAGTTGGTGTTGCATTTGTTATAATATGTTGTCCGGTAGAAATTACACCTGTTTTAGGGTCTCTATATTCAATAACTAACGTCTCGCCTTGGCGAATATCATTAATTTTAAAACTAGAAGCCAAATCCGGACCAACTCTCATAAAATTCCAAGCTAAATGTTTGCTATCGCCATATGTAAACGTAGATTCATCCCACGTGTAAGGTCCTGTAGTTTCACTAAAACCATTCTTAGAATAAATATCCATATATCTTCTAACAGTAGAGAATCTTATACCTTGATCTTCTTCAAAGTGAATATAGTTTGCCCTATCTAATGTTAGATATAACGTAGCAATATCTTCGTCAATCGTAGTAAGATTATCCTGTGGTGAATTCCAATAACCACCTGATTTTGACCATGGTATTTTTTTAGCATCCCATGATTGATCTTCTAGCCACTTGTAAATTCCGTAAAGTTCTAAATTCTTTAATTTAATATCTATAACGTCATTCATTCTATAATGAGATCTATGTCCAAATAGGTCATACGTCCTCATCTCCACATTATAAGTGTCAGCATATGGTAATATCAATGGAAGTATTAAGTAGTCATCAATGGCTCCCCTGTATGTCTGGTTGTAGCCTCTGTCTTTACTTGTAATAACCCATTCAATTTCATAAACCCATACCTTCCACCAGTTATCCCAAGTTACCTTAAGATTTGAATTGGCATCCACTGCATCTTCCCATGTGAAAAGAGCTTCGTCCCAGATATCATCAAAGGATTCTGTTCCATCTAAAAGAACTGGACATCCAATTGGAATGTTAGGGTTATAAGAATGAAGTTCTCTATCATGATATGTTTCATAAAAAGTATTAATTATACTCTTTAATTCAATTCTATTTGCAGTGGTTAAATCATCTTCATTACCGATTCCTAAATTTAAGAATAAGTTATAATTATTAGTATCATCATTTTGGTCCAAAATAGATTTAAGAACCATTGACATGTCTTCAATAAATAATTGTCTATCGTTAGGGAAAACATTAAACTTAATATCATGACCTTCACTGAAAAAACTAATCGGGTTTTGATTGTTCCAAACGTTTAGATTTCTCTGATCAAAATAATCACCTTCGGCGGTAATATCTATAATCCTCGCTTGTAGTGGTAAGTACTCTTTTTGTAATTTATTCTTTAAACCATATAGTTTAATTAAGATTTCCTCTGGCGTATAATCGAATGTTTCTGTTACATTAGGAATATCCCACTCGTCAAATGTACCATTAGGTTCATTCAATCTATAAACAAGACTAAATTTACTAGTCTTCTTCATTGTATTAGATGGTAACTTAAATGCTAATCTTTTTCTAGTAGCCTCACCTCTAACTGAAGAATGCGGAACCGGAACTGCAAATAATTTACCGAAATTCTTAACCGAATTATCTATATTTAACCAGTATTCTTTTAATGTAATTTTATCATAACCAAAAAAGTCGATTGCATTTAAAACCGCTTTATATGTACCAACAAATGGCTTAATATTATGTAACTCTAAAAGTAACTCTTTTCTTTTTCTGTTTAAAAGAATATAATCAGGCGACATTTCGCTAATATCATGATCTTTAAATAACATAAAATCAGCTTCACCTAATGTTGCTCCAAAATTAGAAAGTAAAACTTTAAGTCTTTCATCCTCGGCAACCACTTCACCATAAAATTCAATTACAGCAATAAGAGTTCTAACACCATCAGACAATTCATATAAATTTAAGTTTCTAATATGAGGTCCCTCTTTGGTAGAATTTAACGCTATATTAAGTTGAATAGCTACATTACTTTGAGCGTTTAAGTGTTTAACACCATCTGTGATTTGATCAATATTTGAATTATCAATTAAATCAGTAACATATGTTTTTAATTCTTTAACAACAGGAATATTACCAGTGTGATCTATATCATATAGAGTAATATCTTTGCTATCTCTGCTATTAAATTCTTCCCACTCAAATACAAACTTGGTTGGATTAGCAGTTTCTGCGAGTGGAAAATTTATACTTGGATCACCATTAAATATACACTCTTCTAGAATAAACAGATTGACCGTCTCGTATAAACCAGCAGAAACTTCCGCCAAGTGGATCGTACCTTGATATACCCCGAGGTTATCTGTCTCGAAGTTTAAATCATACTCTAATCCCTTAAAAAATCTTAAATTATTATACATTATCTAGTTTGATTGTCGTCTTTTTTAACGGTATAATTTTTGTAATTCTTTAAATACCTAGTTCCTTTTAAAAGGTTCTTAATAGCATCTTCTAAAAAGATTAGAAAATCTTGCATTGTTTGATTTCTTTGGATGTGACCAGAAAGTGATCTACCTATAAATTCACTAGGCGGCAAAGCATCATAGTTATAACCAACATGAAGTCTTTCGTCCTTTCTAGCTTTAGTAGTGTCATATCTTTTAACACGCTTATATCCAAGTAAATTATCAAATAAACCCATTATTTAAGTGCTTTTCTATTTCCAGCCTGCATTCTAGTGTATATTGTTCTAGGAACTGGCTCTGCATCAAAGTTTATACTAACAGCAGCCTCAGCATTAATCAAAACATCATCAACGATTTCATCACCGTCTCTGTCTTGCCAACCACCTCTAAATACTGCAACTTCTTCTTTTTCCATTATAATGTCACCCCATTGATCAAGGCCTTTAACGGTATAAGGTATTTCAGTAGTATCCGTAACAGGTACTACTTTAACATCTTCAATTCTTTTAAAGTAAACATATTTTTGTTTACCATTGCCAACAGTTTCTAATGTCACTGGCTCTTGTGGGGCAATTGTAACATTAACTGATTCATAATAACCTAATCTTCTAGCAGCCTCTTCAGTTTCTGAAATAAACCTAACATTAACAGCATCGATACCTTCAACCTCTTCTAAGATATACACAATATCTGATTTAGGTAATTTATCTCTTCTTGTAATGTTTAATAAGTAGTCAGATACTTTAGTTCTAACATCATTATAGATGTCGCCTTTATCGTAACCTTCGAAATATCTAATATTAATATCAATACTATAATATCTTATTTGCGGCTTAACAAAAACAACCTCAGTAGTTACCATTTGTTGACCACTATCTTCAAGAACTTTATGCATTGCATCATATTCGCCCTGATCTAAAAACATCTCTTCTTGCGGTATTGTAAAATAGTCTTGGTTTTTAGCCAATTTCTTTTTAATATCCGGTACTGCGAAAATATAGATAACATTATCGTCATCTAAATATTGATCATCAGTTGTATTATACGCATCTATATAAGAGAACATGTTATATCTCGATAGGAAATACTCATAATTGTCTGGTGTTGCCAAGACAAATGATTTACTTGCCATCGGAGTCATAATCTTAGTGAATTGTGTATTCTCTCTATCACTACCCATTTTTGGTGATGAAGTAATAGTTACATCTAAGAATTCATTTAAGTCATGTTCAGTTCCATTTGAATCTGTTCCTTCAGCGTCCCACTTAATAGTTAAATCCGGTGAATCATCCAAATTACCAGCTAAACCACCATGTTTTACATATTCTACTTCAATAGTTGCACCAGCAGGCGGTACCATACCAAAACTACCATTACCAAAATAAATGTCCAAGCCTCCACTAATTCCTGTTTTAATTAAGTATGCTTTTTCATTTGAACCTAAGTCATACAATGAATTATGTTTGGTCCAAAGTTCACCATTAATACTAACTGTAACTTTACTATGATCAGTAATACCACCGGTATTAATACTAAACGACTGTAATTTATTACCATCACTAGTTACGGTTTGTTTTTCAAATTTACCTTGAATAATAGCAGTCTTAAATGAATTGTAATTTGTCTTTTCTAATTTAAACTTATCTTTAGAATTTAAAAGTGTATATGTTAGGCCATTAATATCAAATTTAAGTTGAGCTCTTGAATCTATGTTTAACGAATTGCCAGCTACTTTACTTAAATCAGCCCCTGGTTTCCATCTAAATTCAATTTCACCCGTTGCTGCAAAACCTCTAGTTGCATCATGACCAGTCAATCTAGCCATACCATAAATAGACTCAGGCTGTTGCGCAGTGTATATGTTCTGCTCTACAACAGAATCTTCAATATAGAACATGATTAATTCTACCATTTCTGATAGAACACTAATTATCTGTGCAAATGGAGATGCCACGGTAAATAGAGTATTCGCTCTATTGTACACCCTAGAAATATAGGTTCTCGCATCGCTAGTAATATTATCAGCGCTGGTTCTAATTGTACTTAAAAATTTTAATTCGGCCATTATTTTTCTTTACTTTTTTATAGCATACTTACTTTAATAGCATATCTACTATCTATCGTAATATCTATATATGCAATATCTCTAACTTCACCTCTCATAAAATCAATCTCAGTTTTGATGTTATATTTTGTCGCAAGTGGACAGTAGTGATTTATTTGATCAGTTATTCTAGATCTTAAGTTGTGTTCATTTGCTCCAAAGTCATATATAAGTTCCTCTAAACTACAACCAAAATTAGGAGTACCCATTACTTCTCGCTTATTAGTGAATAATAACGTTTGAATCTGTGTGATTAACATTTCTATTTCACTATTAGTCTGAACCTGGGTTTCATCGTAATTCGGATCGCTCGGATATTTTATATATAGTTCCATTTATCTATGTATCTTATTTATTTATGAGTGCATCATCCAATCAACTCCCTCGTCTCCTTTAATCTCTTCGTCAATAGCTGATAACTCGTCATCTCCCATGGATTTGATAGCATCATAATCAAAATCAACATTTCCTGGCAAAGCAAATTTAAAAATACCTAATTTAGTACCGATTGATTGTTTAATTTTAGCGCTAACATATCTAAAGAAAATTTCATCACTATACAATGCACAGTCTGGAATAGTCTCATACACCTCAAGAATAACATCGCCTTTAGGTGTATCACCTAGGAATTTTAATTCGCCAGTCAAACTTGAATAGTTATACGATATGGGATTCTCTAGAATCTGTCTTGATAAATCTGCCATTGAAGCGTTCAACACGTAGTATTGTAATTCTTCTGCAGCCTCAGCCATCCCAGAACCTTCATACATACCTCTAAATAGCATTCTTTCCATAGAAAAGTCAGAACCAGATTGGAATCTTAAATCCATTCCAGCACCGCCACCGTTCCACCCAGAAGCTAAGTCATATAAACCGTAAACAGAGTATACTCCACCACCTCCATCTAAACCAGGGCCTGGTAAATTAAGTGCTCTGTGCGATTTAAAGTAATCGGTACTAAATACATTACTTGGTATATGATAGAAATTCTCTTTTACAGAGTACTCATATTTTTTATAGAACCATTTTTTAGCTCTCTTAATAATATTAATGATTTCTTTTTGTGGTAGATTAATAGGAACCATACATGCTCCAGTAATATCATCTGCCACTTCATCTAAGAATAGATTTAAACAGTTAGGATCAAAATACCTTCCAGTAGTTAAATCATTATTTGAGCCGCTTATAATTTCACCCATTTTATTTTATTTTATTTTTTTACTTACAACAATTTCTGTTTCTTCAAACCTAGCATCTTTGCTAGTGAAGCCCTCTCTAAATATACCGCCTATCATTTTACCTCTAAACATAGTGTCTCTACCGGCAACATAGCAGTTAGTTAATTCACAACTACCATGTGTGTAACTGGATTCAACTTTAGAGTCTTTCACTTTAGTAGACCTATATAAACTACCCCACATAACAGCAGAACCTGTGATATCGCAGTTATAAAAACTACAATTGGTTAAATTACCAGCAAGTTCACAATCAATAAATTCAAAATTTTCTAAAAGATAAACAGTTGGAAATTTACCATCTTTAACCTGTACTGCACCATAATCTGAATCGTAGTTTATAACACCAGCAGTCATTGATCCATTTACAATAAGATCCATAACTCTATTTTTAAACCTTTCCCATTGTACTCGTATAATAGTTGGATTATCTTGTAGATCAACCAATATTTGTATGTTTGGCCAATTTTCAGATACTTTAGAGTAGTCTTTAAGCATATCCATTACAGGTTTATTCTTATTTAGAATTCTCTGTAATTCAATTTTATTTTCACCAGTAAAACGAGGATCATTACAAGAGTTCCACATTTGTAGTAGGAAACTTTCAGTTAGGTATAGAATATTATCCGTTTTTTTCTCATAATCTGCACCACCTAAATATCTAAACTCAAGATAGTTCTTTTCTTTTTTAGAAAAGTTTATACCATAATATTTTGTATCGGCAAATTTAAAGTTATTTGACGCAACTTGGTTGGGATCAAAATGAAATGCTTCCCATTTTGGCATTACCCATTTAATACTTTTAGCGTATGCTGATTTTTCTCTGTTTGGAAAAAACTTATAGATTCGTTGCTCATCAAAGTCTAAGATAAATTTAAGAACATTCATCTTGGAGATAAGTGCAGGATCTTCTAAATATTTTTTATCGAAAGATAAATTAATGTGGATTGACGCCCTGTCGTTGGTATATCCATTTTCAGATATCCAATTAAGCATTTTAATTACCATAATCCTAGCGTTTCTATACGGAATAGGACCTGTAACTAACTCGATAAGGCCTTTACCACCAGACATATCTGGTTCCATTTTAAACTCTTCAGCTGAAGGTTGAAACTCAGAATGTGCCTTATCTTCTAACCTAATTTTTCGATCTAGAAGCTTTGCCAATGATTTTTGGGTAGCTTCTAGATCGAAATTAGAATAGAATTCAAACTCAACACCCATAAGTGCCGCGTTCAAAATTGATTCTCTTGGAGAATCTATAGTTAATTTTTGCATATTAAGATTATGATATTATCGTTTGAATATATATCACACTCTCAATGCGATAGTTATTAAGGCATTTTCAAAAATACTTTCATTGACTCAACATCAATTCTGGTAATTTGTACTGTGATTGGATCACCGTTCTTAAATACACTCATAATTTCTTCACCAACTTCACTCACGTGTAGTAGTCCAGTCACACCTTCTTCAATACTAATAAATAAACCGTAGTCTTTTTTAGTTTTGACAGTAGCTTCAACCACTGAAGGAATTTGATATCTAGATTGAATATCATTCCATGGATTAACTGTAGCGTTAGCTTTTTGAGTAAGTGTGATCTTAGTATCACTAATAATATCTTTAACGATAAATGTGATTTCATCACCAGGTTGAATCTGTCTAGCTTTAAATTTAACAAGAGTTTCCTCATCTAAGTCGTTATTGTGAATCATACCGGTCAAACAACCATTAAATTCAACAAATACACCATACTTAGCACTACCTGTTACATTACCTGTAATTTCAGCACCTTGATTTGCTTTTATATTTTCAATCTCGTTTGGAATTAAAGCTTGTAGATATTTTCTGTGAGAAACTACCAATGTGCCTCTGTCTGGTGAGAAACTTACAGGAACAACATAGATTTCAGTACCAATAATAGAACTAAAGTCATGCAGTTTATTAATACCTGCTAATGAACCTGGCATAAAGCAATCAATTCCTTGAATGTTTACCATATAACCACCATTTTCAATCATGTGTGTGACTTTACCAACCCATGCAGTTCCACCAACTTCAACGGCTTCTCTAAGATCCATAAAGACTTTATGTTTTATGCCGCCGTTAATCGATCCGACAACATGTGAATTGTTATCAGCCGAGGTAATTAAAACTGCTGTTTCTTCACCCGGCTTTAAAGCTTGGATTGCCGCCGGTTCCTTATCATATTTAACATATATAAGTTCTCTGTAACCAATATCGACACTAATAAACTCTGAACTAATACCATAAACCGTTCCGGTATGAATTGCTCCAACACTTACAGTAGTTATTATATTACCCAAAGAAGCATCATGCGCAGTAAGCATGTCGTACATTTCTTGAGCATATGATTCTCTAGAAAAGACTTTATCGCCTTTCATGGTTTTAATATGTGGGTTGGGTTTTTTGGTTTTTGATGGGCAACTAGCTTCATAAGCGTCCCACATAAAGTTTCCTTCTTCATCGTAATAATCATCTGATTTGTCACCATCATCTGATTTAAGATCTTTTAAGTTTTCGACTGTAATGTCTAGTTCTTCAACTTCTACAGTATTGACCTTAGTTTCGCCAATTCTGATCCTTTTGTTTTTTTCGTTGTTCATTTATTTTTATATTAAAGGTGTAACATATTATATATCTATTTATTTTTAGAAGACTACCGGCACAAAACCCACCATCGGCACAGGACCGACTGGCGTTGGTATACCTCCTAAATAAAGTAGTTTAAATTCTAATAAGTGCAATGCGTATGCCGCAGCAACAGCAGTAGAAACTGCAAGTGCAGGTGGCTGCGGCGCCGGAATTTTACTAAAAGTTTTACCAGTATTCCAAGCTTTTCTTAAATTGTTAGCCAATCTTGTTTTACCACCGTAGTATATTGGTATATAAATACCTGTTAACGGTGGTGGAATTAAAGCCGGTAACGTAGATGGACTAGGAGCAAATGGCTTAACAATACATGCATACCAATATGCTATAGTTATCTCTGCCATTTCTTCATACGGGTCTCCACCTGGCCATGTATAGTTTATATCAGCACCAGCCTCCAGTGCATCACATTCCTCTGCTGCTTTTTTGGCATCTATAACTTGTTGTCTTTGAAACTTAAATAACGTGCCGGCATTTAATGGATTAATATTGATTATATCTTCAGCTGTTTTAACATTCCTTATAGCATTAGGTATTCTTGTCCAATGCACATCGTATTCTAACTTTTCGTATTTATTTTTAATATATGTAGTATCTTTCTCCCACCATGTTATTTTCTTATTAGTACTAACATTAAAAGTCTTTTTAACGCCAGGATCATATGAAAACACCGACACAACATCATCAGTTAAAACCTTAGGTCTTTTACTAGGAAAGTCTGGTAGATTGTGTTCTCTGTTAAATGAAACTTGTATCTTCCATTCATTTAAAGGACATTCTGGATTTTCAACAGAATCATATGGCCAGGGCCTTTGTATGTCATTAACCCTACCATTTTTTACCCTTCTTTCTAAATCATCTACCGTCTCGGTCAAGTTCTCCGTAACTACCTCATATATTGGATACGCTGCTTCAATCGCATTTAAAAACATTAGGCTAACACCATCTAAAACTTCTTGCCAGTTAAAATTAACCGACCCGATTGCTTGTTTAAATTTATTTGTAGCATGTGGATACGGCCATCTATTTCTAAAATTAGTATTACCTAATAATACCTGACCAGAAGTCATATCTTTATACCTAGCTTTACCTAAACTAGTAGCCCATAAAATATAGTTCCATTTGTCGTCAGCGTCCGTAAATGTTTCATATTTTTGCAGAAGTCTATTAACTACAAGTTGAATAAAATCACTTTGGGTTTCATTACCATCTAAACAATGAAATTCAAAGTGAATAAACTTTCTAAGCCCAAGCGCAGCATTGTCTTTATTAGAATTTATAAATTCAATTAATTTTTTATCCTGCTTTTTTTGTTCTTCAATAGGATCTGGTTCTTCAATAGGATCTGGACAAAAATCAGCATAATCGGGATGGGACTCTTTGCCCATTTCAATTATATTACCGTCTTCATCTTTTTGATCTAATAATGGAATATCACCTTCTTTTAATATTCTTTCAAACACCAAACCGTAGCCCTGTTTTAAAATAAGTTCTGCCGCTGGATTATTAGTGTGTGTTGCACCAAATGGTGTCATTGCTAGTCCCTTTACTGCCCCTAGATATCTTTCCGCTACTCTTACACCAAAATCATACCGACCACTTAATGGGTTTAAATTAATAGCATTAACCATTGCAGTAGGATCAGTTGTTAAGTTAGCATTAACTGGATTTCCGGGTTTGATAGATTCTATTAATTCTGAAGATGGGGGGAAAATAGGCACTTGATCTTTACCGACTTTTGGTAGATCATACGAAACTAATGCACCTCCAGGTTTAGTAAACGATTGTCCTGCTATATCAGACGCTAATGCTGGTATGAATGTTGGCCAAAGTGCAGGCATGTTTATTTATTCTTTTGTTGATAGTTGATATGAGTGCTCGATAATTTTCCTACTGTTGTTGGAGTTGGTGGCATTGGAGGTCCAGAAGGACCCACGCCCGTTGGATGGATATGTGCGTTATAATCATCCAACCACATTTGTAACCAATCTTGTAGAGATTGGCCCCTAACTGCTGGCTCTGTTTCA
>Ga0209137_1001198_pt1 | contig 25218 bp, 24 predicted proteins | sample SaaInl5LU_22_DNA_FD_184642 | JGI IMG/M metagenome (GOLD analysis project Ga0209137, IMG submission 184642) | Marine microbial communities from expanding oxygen minimum zones in the Saanich Inlet - ESP_105LU_22_DNA (SPAdes) (version 2) | ecosystem: Environmental > Aquatic > Marine > Intertidal...
CAGCCAGTGGTAGGGTCAATCAAATGTGAGTAGTTCTGACCACCAATTCGGAAAAAATTGAAGTAGTCGCCCGATGTGGCGACACCCATATTCTCTAATACGATGGTGGCGGCCACATTAGGAGCACCCGCCTGCGGAGATCGAACCGCAATGCGCCAGGCTTGGCCTTGGGGGTTTAAGCCTTGCACTCGCAGCTCACCGCCTATTTCCACCATAAAATTCTCGATGCCGCGGCTCTGCAGTAATTTCGCAAGACTGTCGACGCCGTATCCTTTAGCAATGCTCGAAAAATCTAACGACCGAGGACGTGTTTTCATTAGCGTGCGCGTCGATGAATCAAACGCTAGCGCCTGATATCCCACTTTAGCCCGCGCTGCCTCCACTTCTTCAGTGCTTGGTAGCTCGTCGTTTTTAAACTCGGGTCCGAAACCCCACAACAATATAAGAGGTTCGATCGTGACATCGTAAGCTCCACCCGACAACCGTGACAGAGTTAAGGCTTGATCGAGCACTTCAGCAAACTCGCTAGAAAGCTCAATAGGTTCTCCCGGCGCTGCACCAGATACCCTATTGATTTCAGAATCCGCGATGTAGGTCGACATAGACTGGTTAATATCTAACAACTCAGCCTCAAGAGCAGCTTGCAGCGTCGAAGGATTATGATTCAAATCCGGCGGCAAGTAGGTCAACGACCAACTCGTCCCCATGGTGCGCCCACCCAGTTTTTCAAAAGCCGGTTGCGAATCACAACCAGACATAAAAAGCGCCCAGACCAAAAGGCTGAGCGCTGTTATGACCCGGCTAAGCTTAGCCACCGAAGTCATCGAGCATAATGTTTTCGGGCTCAACACCTAAATCCATCAACATCTTGATAACAGCGGCATTCATCATCGGAGGCCCACACATGTAATACTCGCAATCTTCAGGGGCCGGATGATCCTTAAGGTACTGCTCGTACAACACATTGTGGATGAACCCGGTCAAACCCGTCCAGTTGTCTTCGGGCTGTGGGTCCGACAGCGCAACGTGCCAATCGAAGTTTTCATTCTCGGCCGCCAACGCGTCGTAATCTTCAACGTAGAACATCTCGCGGAGCGAGCGCGCACCGTACCAGAACGAAATCTTGCGTTTAGAACCCAGTCGATTCAATTGGTCAAAAATGTGTGAGCGCATGGGCGCCATACCGGCACCGCCGCCAATGAACACCATTTCGGCCTCAGTATCTTTGGCAAAAAACTCACCGAAGGGACCCGATACTTTAACTTTTTCGCCAGGCTTTAGGTTGAACACCCACGACGACATTTCGCCTGCTGGAATACCTTGACTACCTGGCGGCGGGGTCGCAATACGAATATTGAATTTAACCACGCCCTTCTCTTCAGGGTAGTTCGCCATTGAATAGGCACGAATAATAGGCTCGTCGGTTTTTGAGTCTAGGTTGAAAAAGCCAAAACGCTCCCAATCGCCACGATACTCTTCGCCGATCTCGAAGTCGGAGTACTTCACGTGGCCAGCAGGACGTTCGAGCTGGACATAACCACCAGCGCGAAAATCTACGTTTTCCCCTTCGGGCAGCTTAAGCACAAGCTCCTTAATAAAAGTGGCAACGTTGTCGTTTGATTCAACCGTCGTTTCCCATTGCTTCACACCAAACACTTCTTCTGGGACTTCAATTTCCATATCCTGCTTAACCGCAGTCTGGCAGCTCAAACGCCAGCCTTCAGAGGCCTCACGACGATTGAAGTGGCCCTCTTCAGTGGGCAACATCGCCCCACCGCCTGACTTCACAATACACTTGCACTGTGCGCAGGTTCCGCCGCCTCCGCAGGCGGATGCCAAAAATAAATTCGAGTCTGCAAGTGTTTGCAACAGTTTTCCACCCGCTGGAACCGAAATAGTTCGCTCGCCATTGACCACAATGTTCACGGCACCGCTATTCACCATACGACTGCGAGCAACCAGAATGACCAACACTAGGGCAAGTACAATTGCCGTGAACATTCCTACGCCAAATAAAATGGTATCCATCGATTGCTAACCCCTTACAAGTCGATTCCGCCGAAAGACATAAAGCCCAACGACATGAGTCCAACGGTGATGAAGGTAATGCCCAAACCGCGCAATCCTTCTGGCACGTCACTGTACTTTAGCTTTTCGCGGATCCCGGCCAAAGCCACGATCGCTAGGGCCCAACCCACTCCCGAGCCCGCACCAAATACCACCGACTCCGCAAAGCCGTAGTCGCGCTCAACCATAAATAAGCTTGCTCCAAGGATAGCGCAATTCACCGTAATAAGCGGTAAGAACACACCCAGTGCGTTGTACAAAGCTGGAACAAACTTGTCTAAAAACATTTCCATGATCTGAACAATCGCAGCAATCACGCCAATGTAGCTTAATAATCCCAAGAAACTTAAATCGATATCAGGATAGCCAGCCCACGCTAACGCACCATCAGCCAACAAATAGTTGTAGATTAGGTTATTGACCGGCACCGTAATGGTCAGTACCACGATCACTGCAATACCCAAGCCTAAGGCCGCTTGTATTTTTTTCGAGATCGCCAAAAAGGTACACATGCCCAAGAAAAAGGCCAAGGCCATGTTGTCGATGAAAATCGAGCGAATGAATAAACTCAAATAATATTCCATTACACGCCCTCCTTCGCGACGGTGTGCTTGGCGATCGAGTACTCGGTGTCTTCGACTTGCGCGGGTTTAACACTGCGCAAGATCCAAATAAAAATACCGATTAAGAAAAACGCGCTAGGCGGTAGTAGCAGCAAACCATTAGGGTTATACCAGCCACCCTCGGTCACCAGCGGCAAAACTTCAATACCAAATAGTTTGCCGGCACCAAATAGCTCACGCACGAAGCCTACGGCTAATAGCACCACACTATAACCCAAGCCGTTGCCTATACCGTCGAAGAAGCTCGGAATTGGCGGATTCTTCATGGCGTAGGCTTCTGCGCGCCCCATAACAATGCAGTTGGTAATAATCAAACCCACAAACACCGACAGCTGCTTACTAATATCGTAAGCCACGGCTTTTAAGATCTGATCGACCACAATCACTAAAGAGGCAATAATAATCATCTGCACAATAATGCGAATACTCGAAGGAATCGCGTTTCGAATTAACGAGATGAAGAAGTTCGAAAACGCAGTAACTAGGGTTAATGCAATACACATCACCACAGTAACTTGCAACGAGCTGGTCACCGCTAACGCCGAGCAAATGCCCAAAATTTGCAGTGCAATCGGATTGTTATCAAAGATGGGTTTAACCACCGTATCCTTGAACATGCTCATACTAGGCCTCCCCTGCCTTCAAATGAGTCAAGAACGGTTGAAAACCATCCTGCCCCAGCCAAAACCGCACCAAATTCGTCACGCCGCGCGAGGTTAAGGTTGCGCCCGACAAACCGTCGACCTTCCAATCGGCGTCAGCACTATTGGGATCAACCGCACCTTTTGTCAACGCAATAGCAACCTCGTCGTTTTTATACACCTGCTTACCGGGCCAAAACGCCTTCCAGCGTGGATTGTCGACTTCACCGCCCAGTCCTGGGGTTTCGCCGTGCTCATAAAAACCTAAACCCACAATCGTGTTGGCGTCCGATTCCAGAGCCACAAAACCATAAAGGGTCGACCACAGACCGTAACCGCGCACGGGCAAGATAATTTTATCGATGCCCATATCGCTTTCGACTAAATAGACCAAAGAGTAGTACTCGCGGCGCGAGATTTTGGCCATATCCTCAGCATCGTCAAGCTCAGCGGACTGCTTGGGGTCCTTAGACGCGGCTCGCTGATCGAAGCTTGTAGGATCGACCTCGTCAGTAAAACGACCCGTACGCAAATCAACAACGCGTGTCGAAATAGTTTCGAACTGGCTTTCTACCGACTGCGACGCGTCATATAAGCCTGCGGCCTGCAGGATATTTCGCTTAAGATCACGAGTTTTGTTCACCTCTTGTGCGGGCTTCAGAAGTACCGCCGCCGTCGACACAACAACAGAACATACTACACAGAGTGCTAGCGCAACCCCTATGACTTTTCCAATGCCATCTTTACTAGACACGCGCCAACCTCCGTTTGATGTTTGCCTGCACGACAAAATGATCCATTAAAGGAGCAAATAAGTTGGCGAACAAAATCGCCAGCATAATTCCCTCGGGGAACGCAGGGTTTACAACGCGAATCAATACGGTCATAACGCCTACCAAAATGCCGAATGCCCATTTACCACCGTTCGTCATAGCCGAAGACACGGGGTCGGTTGCCATAAACATCATACCGAAGGCAAAACCACCCATAACCAGGTGCCAGTACCAAGGTGTCGCGAACGCAGGGTTGGTAGCAGAGCCGATCATATTGAACAAGCCGCTCAGTAAAAACATGCCCAAGAACACGCCGGCGACAACTCGCCATGCCGCGATTCGAGTAATCAAAAGCACTGCGCCGCCGATCAACACCATTAGAGTGGATGTTTCGCCAATGGAGCCGGGAATACCACCCATGAAGGCATCCATCCACGTCCACTGCTGGGTAATCGCATCCACGCCACCGACCGCGTTTAGCGCTAGCGGAGTTGCACTGGTGTACCCATCGACAGCAACCCAAACGGCATCACCAGAAAGCTGTGCGGGGTAAGCGAAATACAAAAACGCACGTCCCGTTAACGCTGGGTTCAAGAAGTTTTTACCCGTGCCGCCAAACACTTCTTTACCAATAACCACACCGAAGCTAATACCCAAGGCAGCTTGCCATAGAGGCAGGTCGGGCGGGCAAATCAATGCGAACAGAATGGAGGTCACGAAGAAGCCTTCGTTGACTTCGTGGCCGCGCTTCATCGCAAACAACACTTCCCAAAAACCGCCAACCGCAAAGGTCACGAAATAAATGGGCAGAAAGTGCACCGCACCGTAAACAAAGCAATCCCAAATACTGCCGGGATCGCTACCCGCGACTGCGTACAACACAGCACCGCGCCAGCCTTCTAGTGCTGCACCTTGACCTGAGGCAATGACTTCATTGGCATTGACGCCCAAGTTGTACATGCCGTAAAACATGGCAGGAAAGACCGCAAACCACACGGTAATCATGATACGTTTAAGGTCTACGCCGTCGCGCACGTGTGCCGTTGATTTGGTCACGTGACTTGGCGAATAGAAAATGGTGTCGACTGCCTCATAAAGTGCGTACCAGTTCTGGTATTTACCACCCTCTTTGAAGTTAGGCTCAATTGAATCTAAAAACGAACGCAAACTCACCGATTAACCCTCCTGCTCTATAAGCGTTAGGTTGTCCCGCAAAATCGGGCCGTACTCGTATTTACCTGGGCACACGTAGGTACACAGCGCTAAATCTTCCTCATCAAGCTCCAGGCAACCCAGTTGTTGAGCAACCTCGGTGTCGCCCACTAGGAGTGAGCGCAATAACTGAGTAGGCAAAATATCCAAAGGCATAATGCGCTCGTAGCTTCCTACCGGCACCATGGCTCGCTCAGAACCATTGGTATTAGTCGTCATAGCCAGAGGCTTGGCACCGAAGAAGCTCGAGATATAGATACCCATGTTTGAGTGTCGTTTCACACCCGGTGATAACCATCCCATAAAGGCGCGGTCACGACCCTCTGCTATTAAGGTCACCTGAGTGTGGTATCGGCCTAAATAGCTTGTGGCACCGCTAACACTGCGACCACCCAAAACCGACCCCGACACGACTCGAATTTCCTCCGCACTCTGTTCGCCAGCACACAGCGCAGTTAAATCGGCGCCAAGAAGCGTTCGAACCAGACGCGGATTACTCGCCGCTGGGCCTGAGAGCGCCACGACGCGCTCGCTGTATAGTTGCCCATCTAGGAACAAACGTCCTACCGCGATCACGTCTTGGTAGCCTATGTGCCAAACCTGACGCTGAGCGCTAGCGCCTGTAAGAAAATGGATGTGGGTTCCCACCAATCCCGCGGGATGCGGGCCTGCAAAGGTCGCTAGCTCAGCGTTCGCTGCTGACGGTTCAGGCATACTTGCGCCCACTGCGGCACACACATAAGTTTTGCCACTGGTTAACTTGGCCAAAACATCAACGCCCAAGGCAAATGCCTCGGCTTGCTCGGCAATGATTGGCGCAGGATCCGCAGCCAGAGGTTGCGTGTCTATCGCAGTAACGAACACAGCCACCGGCTCAGCATCAATAGCGGGCACCTTGCTGAAGGGGCGCGTACGCAATGCCGTCCACATACCAGAGGCGACCAGCTTATCGACCACAGCTTGACGATCTAAACCTCGCGCTTGGGCTACGGTCATTGCACCAAAATCAATTCCTGGCGCATCGGTGGCCTCGATTACAACAGACTGTAGAACGCGCTTGGCGCCTCGGTTAATTGCGCTTACGGTGCCGGACGCCGGGGCCGTGTATTGCACGCCGGGCGTTTTTTTATCGCTGAAAAGCACCTGACCCCTTTGCACGGTATCGCCCTCGCGCACTTCCATGGTGGGTTTCATGCCGTGGTAGTCAAATCCAACGACGCCCACATTGCGTGGCGCTACAAAGGCATCGATGGTGCTTGAAGGTGTACCCTGGATCGGGATGTTCAGACCCCGTTTGATTTTAATCATCGTAGAGTTCCGTGGGAGTTTTACTAATCATTGTCATGCCCACGAGACTTAGGCGGTTTAAAACCAAAAGCGCCGCGAACAACCAATAAATGTCGCGGCGCATTATAGCGGATGTAGCATCGTTTTCGCCAGCGCCACATCCTTAATACGGACAATTTATCCGATCAATTTTCCTTGGGATAGGTTTTGTACTTAATTCCTGCCATCTGCTCCAAAATACGATGCACCTGACAGCTGTAGCCAAACTCGTTGTCATACCACAAGTACAGTACCGCTTGATTGCCATTCACGATGGTTGCTTGGGCATCGTAAATACAGGCGTGGCGTGAACCTACAAAATCGGACGACACCACTTCGGTCGAATTCGAGTAATCAATTTGTTTACGTAAAGGGCTGTGCAACGCCATATTACGCATGAACTCGTTGAGCTCTTCTTTGGTGGTCTCTTGCTTTAACGTCAAGTTCAGAATAGCCATCGACACATTAGGCGTAGGCACTCGAATCGCATTACCGGTAAGCAAGCCGTCCAGTTGCGGCAATACTTTGCCCACAGCTTTTGCTGCACCCGTTTCCGTAATTACCATATTCAGTGGCGCGCTGCGACCGCGACGATCAGCTTTGTGGTAATTGTCGATCAGGTTCTGATCATTGGTGTACGCATGCACGGTTTCGACGTGGCCAGCTTTAATGCCAAACCGGTCGTCAATACACTTCAGCGGCGGCGCAATCGCATTTGTGGTGCAAGAAGCTGCAGAGATAATGGTGTCTGAATCTTCAATAGTATCGTTATTGATACCAGCCACGATGTTTTTCAATGAGCCCTTACCCGGCGCGGTCAAAATGACCTTAGCAACACCTTTGCTTTGTAGATGTAGCGACAAGCCTGCTTCATCTCGCCACACACCGGTGTTGTCCACCACGATAGCGTTGTTAATTTCGTAGGCGGTGTAGTCGATGGTGCTGGGGTCATCGGCGTAGATCACGCGCACTTCGTTGCCGTTTGCCACAAAGCTTTGACGCTCTTCATCCACGCGAATGGTACCGTTGAACGCGCCGTGCACCGAATCACGACGCAATAGACTCGCGCGCTTTTCTAGGTCATTGGGAGCTTTACCCTTGCGCGTTACGATGGCACGAAGACGCAATCCCGCACCGCCATCGGTTTTGTCGATCAAAATTCTAGCAACCAGACGACCGATGCGACCGAAGCCATACAGCACCACATCCACGGGTTGATCCACAGGCTTATCGGTTGCACCAACCAAATCGTGCACCGTTTGCTGCACATACTCCTCAACGGACAACCCCTGCCCCTGACCACGATCAAAATAGTTCACGGCAATGCGCCCAACATCTATGTGTGCCGGACCTAAATTCAAACCCGCCAACTCTTTAATGACCGGATAGGTCTCGAATTCAGACAGTTCGTTTTCTTCCACCTGGCGCACATATCGGTGCGTGCGCATGATCTCTAGTACCGATTGGTTCACCAGTGACTTGCCATAAACGTAGGTCTTGACGTTCTTTTCGCGCGCCAGTGCGCCTACCAACGGAATCATACCCTCGGCCAGCGCCTCGCGCTGTTTCCAATCACCAAAGTAATCGTCGGGGCGTTTACGTTTTCTGCTCTCTGCCATGTGTCGTCCTGTGTTCGCTGTTAGTCTGTCTTGGATGAGATGTTCAATGTTGTTTTGTTATTTGTGTATTATCGGCGCAACCCTATCGCGGGCGCAAGGACTCACACCCAAGACTGGGCATCAGATCAATTGATCGTTACACTACATACTTCGAATCTGGCCCCAGATAATCCGCTTACAACACTCGGCACGCTATGTTTAAACACTTAATTTCGTCTTCGCCCTGGCCCGAGAAAGCCAGCACTCGCACGGCTGTTGGGCCTTTTTATGGCAGTGCCGAGGCTCGCTGTGTTGCCGAGCTTGCTTCCCAGCACGAGCGCATCGTGGTTTTTGTATCTGACACCAGTAATGCGATTGCTCTGGAGCGTGAACTTCCGTTTTTTTTGACTCAGGACACCGAGCTACTGAGTTTCCCTGACTGGGAAATTCTGCCCTACGATCATTTTTCGCCTCACCAAGATATTGTTTCGGAGCGGTTGCGCACGCTGTATCGACTCCCCAAAATGACACGGGGCATTTTGATTGTGCCCGTATCCACCGCAATGCACCGCTTACCACCGGTAGACTACATTGCCAGCAATGCCCTGCAGCTGGGCATTGGCGACCACTTTGACGCTGTCGCTTTCAGACAACAACTATTAAATGCGGGCTATACCGCGGTAGATACTGTTTACGAGCACGGGGAGTTCGCTTTGCGCGGCTCGATCTTGGATGTCTTCCCCATGGGCAGTTCAATCCCCTACCGAATTGATACCTTTGATGCCGACGTCGACACCATCCGCACCTTTGACCCCGAAACACAGCGCACAATTGAAGCCATAGAACGCATTGACTTGCTACCCGCGCGGGAATTCCCTTTGACCAAAGGCGCGCTGAATCAGTTTATGATGAATTGGTATCAGGCCTTTGATGTGGATCACGACGCTTGCCCCATTTACGCTGAGGTATTAGCCGGACGAGTACCGGGCGGGACCGAGTATTTTTTACCCCTCTTTTTCAAGGAAACAGCCAGTCTGTTTGACTTTTTACCTCCGGGGACCGCCTTGGTAACCGTGGGCGATCATCACCAATCGAGCCAGCGCTTTTGGCAAGACGCAGTAGATCGTCACGAGGAATATGGCATCGACCCAAGGCGCCCGCTACTGCCACCGCAGGCTATTATTTTGCCAGTCGATGCGTTCTACGGACAACTTAAACGTTTCGCTACGCTAGAGCTCAGACGCAATCCCGATGCACCAGTGCACTTTCACACTGACTCTAAGCCCCTCCCTAACTTTATAAGCGATGCCAGCACATCGCCGGTAGAGCCTTTGGAACGCTGGATCCAAGAGCATCGCGCGGGTACCTTACTCGTGGCCGAAACAGCGGGGCGACGCGAGGCTCTCATCGATGCATTAACGCGCATTGGATTGCAAGCACAGGCCTTTGGCGACTGGCAAAGCTTTGAAGCCGCGCCAGTGCTTCTTGGAATTGCCACCGCCCCAATAGATCGCGGCATGTACTTTGGCCCCGACGCGCCCTGCTTAGTCGCCGAAGCCCAGCTATACGGGCAAAAAGTGGCGCAACGCCGACGCCGCAGCGACATTCAACACAGCGGCGACGAAGCCTTTCGCCATATTAACGAGCTGCATGAAGGCACACCGGTGGTACATTTGGAACATGGTGTCGGGCGCTATGAAGGCCTGCAAACGCTAACGGTAGCCGGCGAGACCAATGAATTCATTACCTTAATTTACGCCGAGGGCGCCAAACTCTACGTGCCCGTTGCCTCTCTGCACTTAATTTCGCGCTACGCAGGCGCCGATGGCGACTCAGCCCCCCTTCATCGACTGGGTTCCGATCAATGGGAAAAAGCCCGCAAGAAAGCAAGCGAACGCGCCTCTGACGTCGCAGCTCAATTACTTGAAGTCTACGCCAGACGCGAGGCCCGTAAGGGTTTCGCGCATGAGCTTGACCCCCTAGACTACGAACGCTTCTGCTCTGGCTTCCCCTTTGAAGAAACACCAGACCAAGCCCTCGCCATTGAGGCGGTTCGCAACGACATGTGCGCCCAAAAAGTCATGGACCGCCTAGTCTGCGGCGACGTGGGCTTCGGCAAAACCGAGGTAGCAATGCGAGCCGCGTTTATCTCTAGCCAGAACGGCAAGCAAGTTGCCGTGCTCGTGCCGACCACCCTGCTTGCTCAACAGCATTACCATTCGTTTTGCGACCGCTTTGCTGGGTGGGATGTCAAAGTCGCAGTCGTGTCGCGGTTCAATAGTGCCAGTCAAAATAAGGGCATAATGGCAGACCTAGCAGCCGGCAAAATCGACATCCTGGTAGGCACTCATAAATTACTCTCACCCGACGTAAGGTTCGCTGACCTCGGACTTCTGATTATTGACGAAGAGCACCGATTCGGCGTGAAGCAAAAAGAGACGTTAAAAGCACTTCGCACAGAGGTCGACATTCTGACTCTAACAGCCACTCCAATTCCAAGAACGCTGAACATGGCCCTAGGTGGCATGCGTGACTTGTCGGTCATTGCCACGCCCCCTGCCAAACGCTTGTCGATTAAAACCTTCGTGCGCGAGCACAACACCAGCATGATCAAAGAGGCGATCCTGCGTGAAACCTTGCGTGGCGGCCAGGTGTATTACCTGCATAACGAGGTCAAAACGATCGACGAAACGGCGCGCAAACTGCAAGCCATGGTACCCGACCTCAAAGTTGCTGTCGCCCATGGCCAACAGCACGAAACGGAACTTGAGCGCATCATGTCGGACTTTTATCACCAGCGCTTTCACATTCTGGTGTGTACGACCATTATCGAGACCGGCATCGACGTCCCCAACGCCAACACGATTATTATGGATCGCGCCGATCGATTGGGCTTGGCTCAATTACACCAGTTACGTGGCCGCGTCGGGCGATCGCATCACCAAGCCTATGCGTATCTATTGTGCCCACCTCGCTCAGGGTTGACCAAAGACGCCGAAAAACGCCTTGAAGCCATCGAGGCTGCTGGCGATTTGGGCGCCGGCTATTTACTGGCAACGCAAGATCTTGAAATTCGTGGCGCCGGCGAATTGTTGGGCGATGATCAGTCAGGGCAAATACACAGTGTGGGCTTTTCACTGTATTTAAAAATGCTAGAGCGCGCCGTCGCTGCACTCAAACGCGGCGAGCTCCCGAACGTTGACACCCCACTTGAACAAGGGTCCGAGGTTAATCTGCAGAGCTCAGCGCTTATACCAGATGATTATCTACCCGACATTAACACACGCTTAGTACTCTATCGTCGGGTGGGTGCAGCGCAGACGCAACAACAGCTGCGCGACTTACAGGTCGAAATGATCGACCGGTTTGGCTTGTTGCCCGAGCCCGTTAAAACCCTATTCATTACTGCCGAAGTAAGAATTGAAGCAGAGCAAGCGGGTATTAGCAGCGTTGATGTTGGGGAAACCAGCGGCAGTTTGCAGTTTATGGACAACACCAAAGTGGACCCACTCAATCTTGTGACGATGGTGCAAAAAGACCCTAAACGCTATCAGCTCGCGGGCGCCAATAAATTGAAGTTCCAGTGCGAATTAACATCGCCAAGAGACCGCGCAGACTTTATTATTATTCTATGCAAACAACTGACCCAAAAGCGCGTCGCCGCGTAAACTCTGCGCCATGCCATACAGTCTTGCCGAGGCGTTCTCCTCTGCGCGCAGTACTACTGGTGGGCGCAGGGCTGTGTTTGCTCTGGAATGCACCACACAGCAGCGCGCAAGATGATGCAGAACCCGAAAAAACGTGGTTCCAGATCGAAATTCTAGTACTGACCCCCAACAACCCGAACGCCCTAGACGGTGAACAGTGGCCCCTGCACCCTCCCCTTATTGCGCCTGATCGTTGGCGCTTGCAACCCTCTAAGGATGTCAGCAACGAGCTACAAGCAGCCTATCAAGTAGAATCTGCGTTAACGCCCCAGGGCACCTTTGAAGTGGATTGGTCAAAACCTACGACCAGCCCCTGGGGAGGCTTAGACGAAGCACTGTACCAATACCAACCCAGCGACTTATACAAACCTGCCCTGCAATTTGGGCCGGAGCGGCTCGATTATAAATTGGGTTTTAGCACTTTCTCTAGCGAGCGGATGTTTGTTATTCCCAGAGACAATCCCAATCGATTAGATGCCATGGTGAGCGCGCAAGTACCAATCGATGAGTCAACCGCTTTGGGGACAAGGCATATCTGGCTGGATGAAGACGTTCGTGTGCCCACACCCGAGCTTGCGCGTGCGAAACAAGGTCTAGTGGATAGCACCCAGTACGACGTAAAACACTATCTGCGATGGGCCGAACAGCTCGGCGACGCCGATCAGGTCTTACCTGTGCGACTCGATACCGCCGATCAGGGCCAGATTTGGCCGGAGCTCCAAGGCGATATTACGGTTTACGTGTCACGCTACCTGCATATTCAAACCAATCTTTGGTTGAACACACACGGGGATTACCTGCCCGAATGGCAAATGCCGGCCCCGCCGAAAGCAATAGACCCGGTGCAGCACATTGGGCTTGACGTGAAAAAGACAAGAATCGAGACAGCAGAATCTACCTTACAAGAAGTGACCCCATTCGGCCGTCCCGATTGGCGCCTAGAACCCGGGATTAGCAGGCAGTTTCGATACCTAGAACGCAACCGACCCGACTCGACCTTGCCCAACGCGCTGGTAGATACTGAAACCCCCTACCCCTATCGACACGCCATTGCCCTGCAGCAAACCCGACGCATGCGCAGCGGCGAGGTGCATTACATCGACCACCCCGCAATGGCGCTGATCGTGAGCATCACGCGTATTGAGGGCGAAACACTCGCCGAATTCAAGCGCTGGGTTCTGGCCGAACAGGCGGCTCCCACCCAGCCATAGACTCGAGGTGCAGCGTTTGCGTTGGAAAGGCCACATCCGCACCCGCCGCGTGAACAATATCTAATACCTTCAGCAACACATCTTCTTTAACGCCATGGTATTCGACCCAGTTAACCGTTTTCGTGAAGGTGTAAACAAAAAAGTCTAACGAAGAGGCCCCAAAGTGATTGAAGTTCACGATCAGGGTTTTATTGGTATCAATATCTGGATGATTCTGCAGCATCGACCGAACGCTGTTCACGATGTCTCGAACCGCACTAGCGTCCTGGTAGCGCACTCCAATGGTTTCGTAAATTCGGCGATTAAACATGCGTGAGGGGTTTTCGACTGCAATTTGACTGAACACCGAATTGGGAATATACAAAGGACGTTGGTCAAAGGTTCTAATGCGCGTTAAACGCCAACCTATATCTTCTACAGTTCCCTCGATCTCGCGGTCTGGTGATCGAATCCAATCACCCGGTGCAAAGGGTCGATCCAAGTAGATACTCATACCGCCAAAAAAGTTAGCAAGTAAATCCTTAGCAGCAAAACCCACGGCGATTCCGCCTATACCACCAAACGCCAATAAACCCGACACGCTCACACCCAGAGCTTGCAGGGCTGTCAAAGCCACCAAAATCCATAGAGTGACGCGTGTTAGCTTAGCTATGGCATGCAAGGTAGCGACCGAGGTGGAATCTAAGGTCTCTGATCGACTTCGCACATACTCTACTTCCGCCCCCAATATGAGACGATGCAGGGCCCACGCAATCACCAAGATCAAGGCCAGCCGTGGCGCCCAAGATAGCCACTCTTCTGCCAAGGGCAACCACTCTACTGGGACCCACTGCCAGCCAAAAAACGCCACCAAAGCCACATAAGCAGCCCGTGCTGGCGGGTTGATCGCGTTCACAATGACATCATCCCAACCCAAACGCGTAGCTTGCGAGGTAGATACCAGGCGCGCCAAAACCAAATTCAGTACCAGATACCCTAGCAGCGCCAACGCGCCAAAAAGACCGGCCTCGGCCCAGGCATTCTGTGGCACCCATGCCTGCAAACTTTCTAGATACCTCAACGTCTTCCCCTCAACCCGAATCAGCGCCTAGTGTATACAATGAGTTGCGCCACGCCCACAGCTGTATATAATACCAGTTACTGGAAAAATACACAGGGGTCGATATGATCAAGCTTACTCAGCGACAACAGCAAGTGCTCGATTTTATAAAAGGCCACATGCAAAGCACTGGCATGCCACCCACTCGCGCCGATATTGCCCGCTCGCTCGGTTTTAAATCTGCCAATGCCGCTGAAGATCATTTAAAAGCGCTAGCGCGTAAAGGGGCCATCGAGATGATTCCAGGCGCCTCGCGGGGTATCAAACTGCCCGAGGCAACGTTTGGCCTGCCGGTCATCGGTCGAGTCGCTGCGGGCAATCCAATATTAGCGGAAGAGCACATCGAAGAGCACATCAGCATTCCGGCAGATTTCTTTCACCCTGCCGCTGATTACTTTTTAAAGGTACATGGAGACTCTATGATCAACGCGGGCATCTTAGACGGCGACTTTTTGGCTGTGAAGCGCACCAGCGAGGTCCGCAATGGCCAAATCGTGGTCGCGCGCATAGAAGACGAAGTCACTGTAAAACGACTCGATAAAGAGCCCGGAGGGTACACGGTCAGGTTGATCGCCGAAAACCCAGACTACGAGCCTATCGTCGTCGATTTGCGAGATCAAGCCTTCGCCATCGAGGGACTAAGCGTCGGCGTGCTTCGGCGTTAGTGAATGACTCGAGGCGCTGACGCAGCGGCCTCTTCGGCTTCGACTTGCTCTGAAATAGCTGCCACCGCTTGAATACCCGCCTGGATCATCACTTTAGCCACTTCTAACGTTTGATCATTCATGTAGGCAGCACTTTCATCGGAGAACTTAATCGTGACCAAGGGCTCTGACTTGCCCGATTCGTCGGCGCGCTGCAAAACAATATCGCCGTTAGAGAGTTCAGCAATTTCAAGAAAAGACGATGGCAAAACGGATCCTCGGTGTAAGTGCGGTATAAGTGTAACAGGCGCAAGCCTTGGCCGCCAAACTCATGCGGGTTCAACATTCATCAAGCACATCTCTGATGGCACTCGCAGAAGCCTGCAAAAACATGTAAGCCGAGTGCCACTCGCGATAATCGGGGCCTTCGGCCTGAGAGGCTAGGTTTAGGCTATTGCTGCGTACAGAGCGCGTCGCCGCGGTCTGAACAGCATGGTAAAGCGGCGCCAAGGTACCAGACTCTTCGCGAGCCATAGCCTGCACGGTCTCGGGCAACACCTTGCCCTGAGCGGGCATAGGCAACTCTTCGATTGTCCTTGGAGCACGTTCGGGTGCATTGGCGTGCCCAGCCCCTTCTAACAATAAATAACCGTAAGCACGATTTAAATGGTGCTGTATTGCTGGCTGATAGGAATCTTGCAACACACTTGCGCCAACGTGCTGCGCGTCGCGATCGCGCCGCCAAGCGTCAAGCAAGACTTTAGCGCAATACAAACTGTGATTTACCAGACCTCTGCAGCTGCTCATGCGTTTACTTCTTACCCGCGGTCTCTACCCACCGGCCACTTTCATAGTGCGCTCGCCAACCCGTAGGCTTACCTTTGACTTCGGTCATCAGATACTGCTCTTTGGCTTTTCGACTGTAGCGAATTTGCGCAAGATTCCCGTCTAGGTCCTGCTCTGGACCCTCTAACAAATAATGGTACTTCGCATCGATCTCAGTCCGATGAGGTTTGAGTTCGCTAACCAATGGCGCCCTAGTTTCGCGATTCTTGGGGAACTGCGATGCCGCTAAAAACAGGCCCGCAGCGCCATCGCGAAGCACGTAGTGATCGTCTACTTTGGAACACTGCAGCTCTGGCATCGGCACGGGGTCAATTTTTGGTGGTGCGACTTCACCACTGCGCAGCAACTTGCGCGTGTTTTTACACGCATCGCTACTACAGCCAAAATATTTACCAAAGCGCCCGGTTCTAAGCTGCATGTCGGCGCCGCACTTGTCGCATTCAATCACCGGGCCGTCGTAACCCTTTAGTTTAAATTGCCCTTGTTCTACCTCGAAGCCCGAGCAATCTGGGTTGTTACCGCAGACATGTAACTTACGTTTTTCATCTATCAAATAGCTGTCCATTGCCGCGTTACACAGCTGGCAGCGCCGCTTACTGATCAACAAACGGGATTCGGCTTCATCGTCCGCATCGGCACTGATGGCCTCGTCACCAGACACCAAGTTGATAGTGTTCTTACACCTTTCTTTAGGAGGTAATGCGTAACCAGAGCAACCCAGAAAAACGCCCGTCGCGGCGGTTCGAATCTGCATAGGTCGGCCGCATTGGTCACACGGAATATCAGTCATTGTAGGCGCATTAGACTGCATACCATCGGGTTCAGGTGCTCCGGCTTGCTCTAATCGATCACTGAACTGGGTATAAAATTGATCTAACAAGGTGCGCCAATCGAGCTCGCCTTTGGCAACATTGTCCAAACGTTCTTCCATGGCGGCCGTGAAACCGTAGTCTAGCAAATCGTCAAAACTGCGCTGTAACCTTTGGGTGACGATATCCCCCATTTTTTCGGCGTAAAAACGCTTGTTCTCTAGCTTGACGTAACCCCGGTCCTGAATGGTCGAGATAATCGAGGCGTACGTAGAGGGACGACCTATCCCTCGCTTCTCAAGTTCTCGTACCAAACTCGCCTCGCCGTATCGCGGCGTGGGCTTAGTAAAGTGTTGAGTCGGGTCCAGCTTGGAAAGGCGCAAGACGTCACCAACCTTTAAGTCTGGCAGGACCACATCTTCTTGTCCTTTTTTTGCAGCAGCCGGAAGCACCTTGGTGTAGCCATCAAACACCACAACACGCCCTTTTGCGCCAAGCTCATACCCTGCGGCGTCAACCGTCAGGGTGGTCGATAAGTACTCTGCTGGTGGCATTTGGCAGGCAACAAACTGGCGCCAAATCAAATCGTATAGGCGCTGCGCATCGCGCTCCATCGCATTCAAGTGGGTCTGAAGTACCTTAACGTCCGACGGTCTAATGGCCTCGTGAGCTTCTTGAGCGTCCTCTCTGGCGCTGTAACTCTTCGGTTTTTCAGGTAAATAGCGCGAATCAAAATTGGCTTCGATGTACCCTCGACATGCGTTAACCGCATCAACACTAAGGTTCGTTGAATCGGTTCGCATGTAGGTAATATGACCCGCCTCGTACAAACGCTGAGCTAAGGTCATGGTCTTTTTCACCGAAAAGCCCAATCGCGTGCTTGCCGCTTGCTGTAAGGTCGAGGTTATAAACGGCGCAGGTGCTTTCGAGCGCGTCGGCTTGCTCTCGCGTCCTTTCACTGTGTAGTCGGCTGTATTCAGCGTAGTTACAGCGGCCATTGCCTCGGTCTCTGACGCCGGACGGAAGTTTTGCCCCAAATGCTTACGCACTTCAAAACGCGTCTGCTCACTTGCGGCAGATAACAGATCGGCATGAATCTCCCAGAACTCTTGGGGGACAAAGGCGCGAATTTCTCTTTCACGTTCCACAATCAAGCGCACCGCAACAGACTGTACGCGACCAGCAGACAAGCCTCTTGCAATTTTTGCCCACAACAAGGGCGATACCATGTAACCGACCACGCGGTCGAGAAAACGTCGTGCTTGCTGAGCGTTCACTCGAGCAATATCAAGCGATCCGGGATGCTCAAAAGCGTCTTGAATGGCCGTCTTAGTTATTTCATTGAACACCACTCGCCGGTAACGCTCGGGGTCTCCGCCTATGGCCTCTTGCAGATGCCAAGCAATGGCCTCCCCTTCGCGATCCAAGTCGGTCGCCAGATAAATCGTGTCGGCTTTGGCTGCCAGCTGTTTAAGTTCGTTTACGACTTTCTCTTTGCCCGGCAGAATCTCGTAGTGTGCCTCCCAGTGTTTTTCTGGGTTGACGCCCATCCGTCGAATCAGCTGATCTCGGGATTTCTTTTGCTGGTATTGAGCTTTCTTATCGGGAGACATTTTGCGCGTTTTAGCCGCTTGAGCCGCGCGTTCTTTAGGGTCAGTCTTAGACGATGCACTGCCGGAGGTCGGTAAATCGCGGATGTGGCCAACACTGGATTTAACAATAAAGTCATTGCCCAAATATTTGTTAATCGTCTTGGCTTTCGCTGGTGACTCGACAATGACCAGTGTCTTACCCATAGCTCTCCTTCGCGAATATCTCGATTGCGTAACTTTCGTCTACCTAAGGGTGGCCATATATAGTGATGCAAAAGCCTGCGGTCAAGAAAAAATATGAATAAGTAACAACTTTGTTCAAGCGAACTCGGTCTACTCTTCGGACGGACGCCCTTTTTCAGCGAGCGATTTTAAACAGGCAAGCGCTTGGTGCAGCACCTCTTCCCCGCCCCTCTCTTGCCAAAAAAAACCGACGCTTCCGGGTGTGCTAGACACCACATCAAGCCCCTCTGGCAGAGCGGCCAAGTCTTCGGGAATCTCTTGGTCCCCTGTCAGGTTGACCCAACCCCCTTGGGTCCGCAACCATGAGCCGATAGGTACTTTAACCTTGGGCGCCAAACGCAGCCCATAATAAACCCAGTAGCGGCGGTCATCGGCGGAAATGTGTATATCGACCTTACGATGCGCGGGCAATTTGCGCAACTCTACGTACAAGCCCGACAGAGCAGCCTGCTCTCGAATATGCGCTAATCGGCGCTGTCGCTTCGTTGGCCAAAAGTGCGACAAGGGGGCCAATGCCAACAGCAATACACCGCCAATTATCCAAAACGCCATATCAAGTCCTTGATCTGAATCAGCAGCAATGATATCAGTATTTGCTTCCAAACACGCTAAGTGCGATAGTTTAGCCAAACCCGATTATTGAGAAAAAACATGTCCAATTACAAAAAAATCCTGATTGCTATCGATTTGAGTGAAGAGTCACTGCAAGTTGTAAAACGCGGATGTGCCATGGCGGCAGAAAAAGCAGCCGAAGTGCATTTGATTCACGTTATTGAACCTTTAAGCTTTGCCTATGGTGGTGACATTCCGATGGACTTCTCAGGCATTCAGGAAGAGATTAGCGAACAAGCTCGAACCCAGTTGGCGCAAGTCGGTTCGGATTACAGCGTCGACGCAGATAAACAGCACACCGTATTTGGCCGCCCTGAAGTCGAAATTCATCAAACGGCAGAGGAGCTAGGAGCAGACCTCATTGTTGTGGGGTCGCACGGTCGCTACGGCCTAGCATTATTGATGGGATCCACCGCTAATGGCGTACTTCACGGCGCAAGCTGCGATGTGCTTGCCGTTCGAGTCGGCACTTAAGCCAACCACTCTTGGAGCTTAGCCAGGTCGAAAGGCCAGTTAAGCTCTGCCTCGCCGCGCGCAAGTACCGGTATCGTCCAACCGTATCGTTTCATTAGCTCATCTGACTGCGCGATATCAATATGCGTTACGCGGATATCCGCCCGGATTTCACGTGCTTGGGCAATGACCACCTCGGCCAACTCACACAAATGGCAGCCGCTGGTGTGATACAAAATAAGATCCACAGGCCCTCCTGACTCGAAAGCATTTGCATTATAGGGTAGCATCGCCTCGCTTACAGAGGGCTAGCTAATGCGTGATTCTACCGACTACCAAACAAAAAAACAGGCTTTGCGCCGCTGGTTAACAGTGTACGGCCGAAACCCGGTGGAAACCTGTTTACAAGACTCGACATTACAACCAAAAGTGCTGCACTTGGCGGACTCTAATCAAATGTCTGAGAAACTCGAACGACTCACGCAGTTAGCCAACAAGCGTGGCTGTGAGATACGATTCCACAGCCGGGATGCGTTAGCACGCATATCTAAAAACAAGAAACAAGATCAGGGCGTAGCGCTTGATGTCGAGTGCCGCGCCTTCAGTGATTTGAGCGCTTTTTTACACTCGAGTACAGCGCCTGCCTGCAAACTGATTCTGCTGGATCGCGTCACCAACCCCCAAAATTTAGGCATGATCCTGAGATCCATTACCGCGGCGGGTATTGACGGAGTCATAGTGCCCGAGCAAGGCTGCGCGCCTTTGGGGCCCTTGGTCGCTAAATCCAGCGCTGGCACCCTCTTTCACGCGCCAGTCTTACGCTGTCATTCGAGCAGCGAAGCCCTCGATTTAGTGCTTCAAGCCGAATTTACCTGTTACACCCTCAGCAGCCACAGCTCCGCTGATTTTTTCAAAGAAAACATTCCAAGCCGTGCCGTGTTTGTATTAGGAAATGAAAGTGAAGGAGTAGCGCCCGACATCGAGGCGAGATGCCGAGCGAAGGTAAAGATTCCAATGCATAATGGCGTCGAATCTTTAAATGTTGCTATTACAGCGGCGTTAATTGCCTATTACTTCGATAAATAGGACATGCCTTCTTCCAAGCCTTTTAGAGTCAAAGGATACATATGCCCCTCTAATAGCTTGTGAGTGATAGCCGTTGATTGGGTATATTCCCATTCGGCTTGAGGCGTTGGGTTAATCCAAATCACCTTTTCATAGGTTTCCCGTAAACGGCGCAACCACACCTCGCCCGACTCTTCGTTCCAATGCTCGACCGAACCGCCGGGTGACACGATTTCATAGGGCGACATCGCGGCGTCTCCGACAAAAATCACTTTGTAATCGTGGCTGTATTTGTGCATCACATCCAATAGTGCAGTGCGCTCATTATGACGGCGGATATTATTTTTCCAGACGCTTTCATAAATGAAATTATGAAAATAAAAGTACTCTAGGTGCTTAAATTCTGTTCTAACCGCCGAAAACAGCTCTTCACACACCCGCACATGCGGGTCCATCGAACCACCCACATCAAAGAAGATCAGCACTTTAACGGCGTTATGACGCTCGGGCACCAGCTTAATATCCAGCAAGCCGGCGTTTCGAGCCGTTGAGCGGATGGTATCATCTAAATCGAGCTCTTCGGCTGCTCCATGACGGGCAAATTTACGCAAACGACGCAGAGCCATTTTAATGTTTCGGGTACCGAGCTCAACACTGTCGTCTAAATTTTTGAAGTCTCGACGATCCCACACTTTAAGTGCTTTCTTTTGGCCCCCATTAGGCCCCACTCGCATGCCCTCTGGATTGTAGCCTTGCTGCCCGAAAGGTGATGTCCCTCCCGTGCCAATCCATTTATTGCCGCCTTCATGCCGCTCTTTTTGCTCTTCGAGCCGTTTTTTGAACTCTTCAATCAGTTTTTCCAAACCGCCCAAGGATTCAATTTTGGCTTTTTCTTCTTCTGTTAAGCTCTTCATGAACTCGTTGCGAAGCCAGTCATCAGGAATCATCGCCTCGATGACACCATCTAGGCTTTCCAGCTCTTTAAAATGGGCGCTGAAGGCTCGATCAAAACGATCAAAATACTTCTCGTCTTTGACCAAACACGTTCGACTGAAAAAATAAAAAGCATCCATGTCGGCAAACACCAAATGCCGCTTCATGCCCTCTAACAAATCTAAAAGCTCCCGCGTAGTCACGGGAACCCCGGCGTCTCGTAGGCCCTGAAAAAAATTAATTAACATAGGTCGCTGCTAGCGAGTTTCACGCCGATGCATAAAGGCAAGTCGCTCGAGCAAGTGGACATCTTGCTCGTTTTTCAACAAAGCGCCGTATAGGGGCGGAATCGCTTTGGAATGGTCGCGATCTTTAAGAATCTCATCGGGGATGTCGTCCGCCATTAACAACTTCAACCAATCGATCAATTCAGAGGTTGACGGCTTTTTCTTCAAGCCTGGTATATCGCGCACATCGAAGAAGACCTCAAGGGCTTCATTAACCAAGCTCTGTTTGATGTCTGGATAATGTACGTCCACAATTTCGCGCATGGTGTCGCGATTAGGAAAGTTTATGAAGTGGAAAAAGCAGCGACGCAAGAACGCATCGGGCAGCTCTTTTTCATTATTGCTGGTGATAATAATGATCGGTCGATGCTTGGCCTTGATGACATCGCCCGTTTCGTATACGAAGAACTCCATACGATCGAGCTCAACCAACAAATCATTGGGGAATTCGATGTCTGCCTTATCGATCTCATCAATCAGTAGCACCACCTGCTCATCCGATGAAAAGGCTTCCCACAACTTACCTTTCTTGATGTAGTTGGCAATGTCATGAACGCGATTATCTCCTAGCTGAGAGTCACGCAAACGCGATACCGCATCGTATTCGTAAAGGCCCTGCTGAGCTTTTGTCGTTGACTTAATGTGCCACTGGATCAGTTGCTTTCCAAGTCCCTCGGCCACCTCCTCTGCGAGCATGGTTTTACCAGTGCCGGGCTCACCCTTAATGAGCAGAGGGCGCTGCAATGCGACTGCCGCATTCACTGCCATTCGCAAATCGTCTGTGGCAACGTATCGTTCTGTACCTTGGAATTGTTTCACCGAGCATTCCTTGTCTGTCTGTTTATTCGAAGGATGAAGAGGCTACCGCGTGTCTGTCTGGCATGCAAGTGCGGCGAGGCTACTTAAACCGAATCGTTTTCGTCACTATCGACCCGCATCTCCATTAAGGGTGCGTCGCGCGATTCCTGAGCCTTTCTCGCAGCCGCAATACGGCGTTTTCTGTTAGCCTCGCGCCACGACCGCACCGCCCAAAGTAGCAGGCTAAGACCCACCAGACCCGCAATACCGGGCAGTAGCCACACTGGAAGAGCCGACACCGGTTGTGTCTCGACCACCTTAGTAATGACCTTAGGCGCTTCAGGCGGGACCTGAACATCGACGTACATTGGAAGCTCTCGCACTAAGGTATCCGCTTCAACCCGCACCGTAATTTTATGCAACCCAGGCCTTGAGAAAGCAGGCATAGCAATTCGATATTCGCCCTTACTTGGCGCGGAATACAAGGCTCTAACATCGATTACCTCGGTGTTATTACTGGGGTCGATAATCATGACTTTAATCGAAAAAACTTCGAGTAAATCGGGCGATGTAATAACGCCTTCACGATCAACTAAGCGTAAGCCTAACTCGGTCGGCTGATCTACGGGCAGCGAATTCGGCAATGGGTCGACATCGATTGATAAATCCGATATCACCGTAATACGATTCTCTTCACTGCTAGGAGCCACCAACCGCCAGCGCCCCGCCTTCGGTGAATCTACCGTCACTAAAGAGAATTTTTCGTTGTTAAACCAGCGCACACCCTTATGCGCCGAATTGGGATCTATGGCCGCATTATCGGGGTCAATAAGCTCAACGTTGGCGCGCTGATCTGCCGCTGAAAAAATGAGCGCGGTCAGCTGCGACACGCCATCATCAATTTGGAACTCACCGCCTTCAATCGGCACGCGCGCAGTAGGCGCCACCATTTCTAGGGCTTGAAGGAATACGCGGGTAAGAGAATCTGCACTTTCGGCTTTTTCAGCAAGCCCTTGGGTCGATTCTGCAAGCTTTCTTAGAAACGCCCAGTCGGCCTCATTGGACAAGGCAATGGTGTGCACAGGGACACCTGTTTGCCCCAATATTGGCGCCTGTTCCTCGAGCAGTAATCTAGCGGCATTAGCATTTGCAACGGCTGAGCTAGCGACGTCTACTTTACCATCGGTTAGTAGCACCACGCTGGTGCGGAAATCGGGATCCAATCGATTAATATCATACAAGGCGGCTTCGATGGCCGCCGGTATGTTGGTGCGCTGCCCCGAATTATCAATGGCGCGAACGCTCTGAACCGCTTTATCTCGCCAGGCATCGTCAATCACCACGTGCGGCAACAACGTCCGCACACCATCGCCAAACAACCAAACACCCGCCTTAGAACCCGGGGGCAACAGACGAACAATAAGTTCAAGCGCCGGGGCACGAAGATTGTTCGGATCAGACTGCTTCATGCTGCCCGATACGTCGATCAATAACCGCACATCGGGGTGACCTCGAATAGGTTCCTGAGCCTGAACAAAGCCGCCCAGCAACACTGCTGTAAAAAGCCAACAAGCTTGCCAAAGTGTTCGCATTAAGACCTTTCCATCTTCAATCGTCGTCGCCCCAACCAAACCCAAATAAGGCCATGAAAACACCCTAACACGGCGGCAAGGCCCACCGCCATGCCCAAAGGACGAAGTGCATGAAGCGCTGTATCTACACCAAAAAACACCGTCTGAAATACTGCAACTAACACGGCTGGCGCTAAGGTGTCGGCGTCCATGCTAGCATAAGCTGGCGTCAAAAGTACGGCGGCCCCTAACCAGAACAGCAGGGCTACCCAAAATCGTCCCCACTCGAGCTTGATGAGCCACCACACCATGACTAGTAGCGCAATAAGCGCGGCAGCACTGTATGTCGCAAGGGCGCTGATGTAAGAGCTGGTTTCTAACACTGGTACTATTCAACCCACGTGATTATATGTTCATCGTACCCGTCTGGATGAACAAATTCATCTGAAATTGCACGCCCGCGAATAGATATTCCAGCCGTATGCACGCTGTCGCGTTGACCACTCTCAAGGTAATGCCACGAGGGCAGAGGTTGACCTTCAGACCGCAACCGATAGGCGCACGTGCTTGGCAACCAGTGCAAACTCGAGACCTCGTGCTGCTTAAGATCGATACAGTCAGGCACGCGCTTACTGCGATCTTCGTAACATTCGCACTGGCAGGTGGTCGCATTCATATACTGGCACCTGACTTTGGTGTAATACACCTTCCTCGTGCGCGCATCCTCGAGCTTATGCAAACAGCATTTAGCGCAGCCATCGCACAGCGCTTCCCACTGCGCTTCGCTCAGTTCCTCGAGACGAAGGTCGTTCCACCAGCTCACGAGTACAACGCCTCTAAGGGGTCTTCTTTCGGGGGCAACTGCAAGTAAAAGCCGCGTTCTTGAAGAGACGCCAAGACCTTTACGGGATCGGCGTTGGCCAGTTTCTGGGTCGGCCCTATCATCAACAATAAGGTTTTCCGTAGAGAACCTAGAGGCTTGATTAAAGCCTCGGGTAAATCTTGCAAGTCCGCATCTTTGGGCACGTAAAGGTAATACCCCGGCTTGCGTTCACTCGCGTAAATTAGCGTTAGCACTGTCATCAACCTAGTCGCATTTCATGCATTA
>Ga0209137_1001206_pt1 | contig 25175 bp, 24 predicted proteins | sample SaaInl5LU_22_DNA_FD_184642 | JGI IMG/M metagenome (GOLD analysis project Ga0209137, IMG submission 184642) | Marine microbial communities from expanding oxygen minimum zones in the Saanich Inlet - ESP_105LU_22_DNA (SPAdes) (version 2) | ecosystem: Environmental > Aquatic > Marine > Intertidal...
CTTCCGGGTCGCTTCTCCATGCAAAAGCCGCGGAGCTAACGCTAGACACTGGAATTGCCGGTCGCCCGGATGCCCTGAACCCGGTTGAGCTCCTGCTGGCAGCGCAGGCAGCCTGCTTCATCAAGGGGGTTGAAAGATTGGCCCCAACGCTAAATTTTGAGTACACGAGTGTGAAAGTACTGCTCACAGCAGAGCGTCCTGACGATGAGGCAAGGCTGGGTTCAGTTAGTTATCAGCTAATCATTGGCACCCAAGAGTCTGATCACAGGCTGGAACTTCTGCACAAAAACCTCAAGAAGCAGGGAACCATTTACAACACCCTGAGCGCTGGAACCAGGCTCACTGGAACCATCTTTGGTGAAAGCGCGGAGCACTGAGAACAGCAACGACACCTTTCTAGTTCCCACAGTGCCCTCGTTGCAGCTAGAATTGTCCACCTTGGAGAATTCGCCTAGTGGCCTATGGCGCACGCTTGGAAAGCGTGTTGGGTGCAAGCCCTCAGGGGTTCGAATCCCCTATTCTCCGCCAAATAGCTGTTTTTACCGTTTTCTAACAGGCTGCCGTAAAACAGTCTTGAGTTTCGCAGCAGGTGTCTTTCTTGGGTCGCCAATGTAAATCTCGTGATGCTTGAGTGTTTCCTTTAATCCATTTGCAGGTAGCCACTCATCGTGAAGCTTCAATAGCGTGGGGGTCTCATCGTCGTAAGAACCGATGTGCATGATCTGGACAGCTAAACCCTCATTTAGGCTTTCGAGTCTGAGTCTTTCTGCTCTGATGTCTGGCTTCTTGGAGCGGACAGTGCTGACTGCCTCTTTGAATTCTTTTTTACCCAGCCAGTCAGGCACCAAAATCATCATTGTCCAAGACCACTTGTTTTTGCGTCTTGATCTAAAGTCATCAAAGCTGTCAGACCACCAGAGCCCTTCTAAAGGAGGAACCACGTAGTCTTTTCCAAGTTCATTCTTGCTGTGAAATTTGAGGGTGTAAGAAACGGAGAACAACGCTTGGACGGCTTCTTGGTATTCAACTACTTTGTTTGGGTCGCCCTGTCCGTCCGCCATTAGGTACTGGAGCTTCGGGACCTTGACCAAACTGAAGACACCCGATTTTGGGTTGTAAAGCTCTTTCAGCTCTTTTTTGAAGTCAACTTTCACTCTCCAACGCTACAAGAAAACGGGGCTCAAAGATTGAACTGACCTGAATGGCGCAGAGAGATGGCGTAGAAAGTGATTTCGCTAACCCTGACCCTTGTAAACATAGGGGTAGAAGGCGGGTGGTTCGAATCAAGCATTCTCCGCCAGCAACTACCTTGGTTGCGAGACTCAAAAGGCTCTTTCGAGGGGGTTTGTTGTATTGTGCAGGTGTGTGCACAGGGTCTAGTCCCTACGGGCCTTCATCAGGGTAGCCTAAAACCATGAAGCCGACCAACGACAAAAAATGAGGGAAGGCCAATGCCCGCCTGGAAGGTGACACCCAAGGTAAAGAGCGCGTCGTGCTGGCCGTGAAACCTGGACAACGAACGCTTTGCCTACATTAATCTCGGTGCGGCAGTGCTTGACCTGATCACCAGGTTCGCACTTGTTAGGTGAATTTCAGCTTGTTTTTTCTTACCAGCAATCCGGTCGGCTAGGTCGGCTACAGCAGCCTGGGCAAGTTCTTGTGGGTCCTGATGCACAGTGGTGAAATCCAAAAATGGGAGACGAGCGACTGTATCGTCATATCCAACGATTGAAACGTCGCCTGGAACTTTGATCCCAGATTTCTGGAAACTGTATGCGAGCCCCAAGGCCACCTGATCATTTGAACAAACAATGGCTGTGGGCAGCTCGACCTGGTCCATAAATTGTGCCGCTGCTTCCGCACCGGCAGATTCAATGTAATCGCCTTCAATACTTACTACCCATGGCTTTAGGTCAAGGTGGCTCATGGCATCCACATATCCCTGAAGTCGGAACTCATGGTCGAACATCCTAGGCGTATCCACATAGGCAATGGCTCTATGCCCCAAGGAATTGAGGTACTGAGCTGCGTCATAGATGCCACTCTCGCCATTTGAAGCTATGACGCCACAATCGACCCCTTCAATACGCCTGCTTAGGCTCACAAAGGGCAGCACTCTTGAAATCTTTTGAAGCCGAGAAATTGGCAAGGCACTGGAAATCAGGATCGCCCCGTCGCAACGGTGTCCAATGATTTCGTTCAATGCATCTTGATCCGTGCGAAAGCTAGAAATTGCGCTGAGTATAACTTTGAATCCATGCGCTTCTGCTGATTTATAAATAGCAGGAAGCAACTCCTCTGATGAACTGTGAGATGCGTGATAGGCAACACCAATGTACTTTGTGCCTTCGCGGCGCAGAGCCTGGGCAGCCAAATTTGGCTGGTAACCAATTTCCTCGGCTGCCGTAAATATCTTCGCTGCGGTTTCAGCGCTGACTCCAGGGGCGTGTCGAAAAGCGAGCCCTACCAACTGGCGAGAAACTCCGATGTGCGCAGCGACATCGGCCATTGTCGCATGGCGCTGATCGGCTTGGGGTCGCTTCGTGGGCACCTAATTATCTTAGGTTGCTCTCGGGCAACAGGAGCGCCTTCTAAAGCGATTCCAAGACTCTATTAGTCCAGTCAACCGCAGCGCTATTGGGTAGGGTGCCTGTATGGGCGTCGTGACGGCCATACTCACCCACTCTCTTTGCGCCGAGTTCAGCAAGCTTCTGATCTATGTGTTCGCTACCTTTACTGTAGTTTTCGTAGCTGCTGTCCCCTAGGCCAAACATTGCGTATTCGACTCCGTTTAGATCGGGATTCTGCGACGTAAGAGCTTGAAGCAGCGGAACCCCACCGCTTGGAAGGTCACCCTCTCCATGGGTGGAGCAAATGACCATATAGAAGGATTCTGGCGAGAAATCTTCAACATCGAAATCTGTCATATCAACAACCTCTACCTCGCGATCCGCAATCTCAGCAGCCATGTCTTCCGCTGCAAACTCTGCGTTTCCAGATTCCGTGCCGAACAAAATAACAATTTTTCTATTCATTGGTTCTACCGCTCCTTTTACTAGCCTTTGTTTTCAGGTCCATAATTATTTGGTCGCTGACCAGCTTTGCATCGGAACGGTTAGCGGGAATTGTCCCTTGAGGCCCCCTTCTAAACCAACCCACGCAATACAAGCCATCAGATAAAAACCCGGTTGTCAGATCCGTCTCATCCGTCATAAGGCTCTCCCTGCGAACGACTGAATCCTCGTGCTCGACAAACCCGATGGCGCTGAAAATTGTTTGGGTAGCGATGGTGAGCTTTTCCAAACCGTCTTGAGAGGCAAAATCGATGAATTCAACGTCACCATCACCGCCAATCAAACTAGGAGTCCACCCAAAGTGGAAATTCACTACTCGATTAGCTTCAAGATTCGACTCGCGCACAAGTTTAGAAATTGCCTCATAGCGCTTATGAGCCTCGGGGTTTTCGTTTATGGGCTCGACGGCATCCGACCGAAATCTAACATCGTGCAGTTTTGCCAGCTCGTTGATCATCGCAACGTCGAACTTGGCAGCACCAACCAGGGAACGCCCAACCAGATGGACTTGACGCAAATCTTGGCTGGATAAGGTATTTGAGACTTCAGCTTCAACACCAAATTCGACGAGCTTCTCCGAACCCAGGAGACTTAACCTGGCAAGGTCAATTGCAACATTGCCGTTGCCAACTATGACTAGACGATCTCCGACACTGACACACTCAAGATCTTCATCCGGATGTCCATTGAACAATCTTGTGATCTGTCCGGATCCATAAACCCCAGGCAAGGCCCACCCAGGAATGCTTAGAGGCCGGTCCTGGCTCAAGCCGATTGCCAGAACTACAACGTCAAACTCTTGCCGAAGTTCTTCAAGAGAGGTGCTCACACCAATTTCAATTCCACCCTCAAACTTCACCCCATCACGTTCGAACAGTCTCTCGAACTGAGACGAGATGGCCTTTGTCCCAACGTGATCAGGCGCTACTCCATATCGCAACAGCCCAAAAGGCACGGGAAGTCGGTCAAACATCTTTATGAGCGAATCCGGAAAAGCTCTTCTGAGGAACTGTGCCGTATAGCAGCCGGATGGTCCGCTGCCAACAATGGCGAACGAAGGACTGTAGTCACTAAACATCAAACTTGCTTTCTGTCCGGCACTAATTGCAAATACACTAGCACGTGCTAGTCTAAATTGAATGCAGCTCTGAGAGGATTAACCGAATGGAAACCGAATTCCACGCCGCAACAATTGAAGCCCCAGTGACGCAACCGCCAGCCGGGGCCAATATTTTCTACGACCCGCTTTCTTACGCAATTTATGACCACCCCTACGATGTTTACAAGCAACTAAGAGATCACGCACCGGTATATTGCAGCCCTCGACTCGGTGTTTACGTGCTATCTCGTTACGCTGACGTGCAGGCGGCTTTCAAGAACCACGAACAGATGATTAGCTCGTTGGGAAATGACATCGATGGCACGCATGACTCATACGGTAAAGGCAACTTGGTCGCTCAGGACCCGCCACGTCACACGGCGCTTCGCCAATCTGTTCGTCGAGTTTTTGCTCTCCGGGAAATTCTGGCTAAAGAGGATGGGATACGAGAAATAGCGCGCAAACTCATCTCTGACATGAAAGCAGCAGGTGGTGGTGACTTTGCAGTCGAATATGCCCTTCCCTTCGCGTTCGCAATATCAACACGGCTCATTGGGCTTCCTGGAAGCAAGAATGACATAAATTGGTTGATTGATCACCTAGCGCGCTCCATGGAGAGAACCGTTGGCGAATTTGGCGTTCCAGCAGATGCCGCGATGTCAAACACTGAAGCCGAAGAGCACATTCATGAGGTAGTCCAGAAGAGATTTGAGCAGCTAGCAGCAGGTGCGGACCCAAATGTCTCTGACGTAATTACCCAAGTTGCGGCCGCCATGGAAAAAGGTAAGGTCGGGGCTGATGAGGTGGTGGGTCTTACTCATCTTGTTTATTCTGCCTCGACAGATGCTCCGTCAGCTCTTTTGACGAATTGCGTTGCAGTCCTGGATAAGTATCCTCAACTCCAGGGTTTCTTGCGGAAGCACCCTGAAATGATCAATAACTTCATTGAGGAAGTCCTCAGATATGACACACCTGGACAAAACGTGTCGAGACAAACAACGGCGGATGTGACTTTTTCCGGTGTGACAATACCAGCGGACTCAAGAGTCATGCTCCTGCAGGGTTCGGCGAACCGGGACGAGAGAGTTTTCAGCAATCCCGACGAGTTTGATGTCACTAGAGATTTCACAAAGGTCACAAAGGTTATTTCTTTCGGCGATGGAATTCACGCTTGCATGGGTGCGCCGCTGGCCCGCTTGATGGCTCGCATCACTGTGGAGGCGCTCTTGGAACAGCCTGACGAGATTCGAATTGTTGGATTTCCTGAGCGCTGGGTTAAGCAACTAGTTAGAGGCTTCTCAAAGCTACCAATTAAGTTCGTCTCCCCTGGAACCGATTTCTAATCAGAAACTAACCGGCTAACGCTTGTTTCACAGAGTTCTCAATTGAGTTTGTGATTTTCAGAACAACCGCTTCCGCGCTAGAAGGATCGAAATTTCTCGGGTCGGGTCCAAATACACCCCAAAGCACATGTGAAGGGTCATGTCGGTGGAGCCCATAAGGATCTCCATTGGGATCATTAGCGGGAGCCTCGTCGATACTTGGAAGTTTCGTTAGATCAATTGTGTCTGGTTCAAATCTTGACAGGACGGTAGTCTCGAAAACACCTGCATGATCGGGACTTGGAGCAGCATCCAGGGGCATATTGATTGCTAGATCAATCACCTTCATGTGACCGCTTCCTTGACTCCACTGCTTGGCTATTGAGGAGATCATCTCAAGTTGTTCGGGTGCAAAATGGCCAGAGAATATCACGGCCACCTCGACGCCAAACTCTTCCAGGCGCGCAAGGGTCTTTTCCAACAGAGCCCTAATCTCAACTTCCTCATCCATCATGATTGTCCACGGATAGTTTTTGTGGCTACCACCGGTTCCGTAGTAAAGCGGCGGCATGACAACTCCGCCATGGATTGATGCTGCTAAGCAGGTAAGGCCATGGGCATTCAGGGCATCCAGTCCAAATGGAAGGTGCTCCTGGTGAAACTCAAAAGCGCCAATAGGGATAAAAACGACAGATCTAGCCTCCAAAGCATCTCGTAACTGCCCTGGGCGGATTAGCTCCATTCTCACATCTCGAAATTCCTTCACGATCTTCTCCATTCAGGCTGGACTGCTGATTTTGTAGTAATTTCTGGGCCAATTGAACTCTGCGATTTTGAGCGTCAATTCCTCCGGGAAGGGCTCTCCGTCTGAAAATGCAACGTTTCGATCAACACTTCGAGCATTACTCATCCCAGGAATAGTCGAGGAGACCTCTGGAGAGCTTAAGGAATAGCGAATCGCAGCCTCTGCTAGGGATGGGTAATAGGGTTTGACCACTTCTTTTAGTTGCTCAATTCTTTGGAGTGTTTCCGTGAACCGATCACCACCAAAGAGTTGAGCCTGAACAGAATTTTCCATCCAAGTTGCTGGAGTCTCCTCTGTCCACAAACCAGAGAGAGACCCGGAATCCATTGGAACCCTCGCTATTGCCGCCGTATTGGTCTGCGCGCAAGCGTCGAAAAGACCATCTGTCGCTGGACGTTGTTCAAAAATGTTGAAAATCACCTGCACCGAGGCAACAAGACTTAAATCGGCTGCGATTATTCCTTCATCTGGACGATAGTCGCGAAGAGAGACTCCAACCTGGTCTATTTTTCCCTCAAGCCGAAGCTCGTTTATCGTTTCAAGCCAATCCAGCGAGGTTGCCAAACCCGGAGCCCAGCAGTGTAGCTGGAGGAGATCCAGACGCTCTACACCTAAACGACGTAGTGAACCCTCAATAGTCTCGCGAAGGTACCAGCTCGGGTAACGACCACGCATATCAGGCGCATTTTCGTCCGGATCCGGCCAGCGAATGGGGCGGACTTTGGTGGCGACGTAAATTTTGCTTCCAGTCCATTCCTTTAAGGACCGACCAATTACCGACTCACTTCGGCCCTCCCCGTAGAGCTCTGCTGTGTCTACAAAATTTATTCCTTGATCATAAGCATGAAGAAGTGTCCTAACAGAGTCGCTATCATCGACCTCTCCCCAGGTTCCACCCAGCTGCCAGCCACCAAACGCAATCTCACTTACACGCCATCCGGTGTTTCCAAAACCCCTGTATTTCAAGCCAAGCTCCCAAGATCCGTAAATGTCGACTCTTGATTCTAGCACGTGCTAGTTTTTGCAATTGGGCGTGTTACCTAATCTGAGCACCGATAATTTGGATGATTTTTTCACATACTTCTAGATTTGCAATCGAGTCCGCATGTGATTCAAAAGGGGACTCAAGAAGTCCCCTATCTAAGAATTGAGCCATCGCAGTTGCCTGGTAGCAGAGCCCCTGATGTCCCCTAATTTCCGACTCATCCTTCCAAGTAGATACTTGGGCATAAAACTCCCTCGAACTGAGATCAATCCGGCTAGGGATGCAGAATTCTGGTCCAACATTCATCTTCGCCGCAGAGCCACTAATTTGACCAATTGCAGGTATCCCAGAACGCCCAGAGACCAGAATGTAGGCACGTGCCCCGTTAGCGTAGCGAAGTTGAGCAGACACCTCTTCATCGATACCGTCGGCATTTAGGACTCCCTGCGCAGTTATCTCGACTGGGTTGCCTAAAAAGGTTTGGCAGAGACTAACGGCGTAGATTCCCATATCAAACATCGGATCTCCACCGTTTTTAGTGAAGAGTCGAGACATCCAAAGGTTTGATTGGCACATTGAGACATTAACCATTTCGATTTCCCCAAGAGCTTGATTGGCGAGAAGTTTTCGAATGATGTCGTACTGGGGAAGATACCTTGTCCACATCGCCTCCATAGCTAGCAGGCCTGCGGATTGTGCCGTGCTGAAGACTTCCTTAGCTTCTAGAGAGTCAAGTGCAACAGGTTTTTCAATCAAAACGTGTTTCCCAGCAGCAATCGCAAGAAGGGCATGTTCTCGATGCTGACTGGGAAGTGTAGCAATGTAGACAATATCCACATCTTCGCGCGAGATCATCTCTTCGTATGAATCATGTGAGTCAATCCCAAACTTTTGCCCAAGAGCTTTGGCCTTGTTCTTTGTTCTAGAAGCCACTGCCACAATCTTTTGATTTGTGTGCCTTTGGACGGCATCTATGAACTGCTCCGCAATTCCACCAGCTCCAATGACCCCCCAGCGATATTCGGTTACGCTGCTCGGATCAATCACCTCTGGATTAGGGATAAAGCTCACGCTATCAGCCATTGTTTTAGCTTCCTTCCGATCAAACTAGCCATAGGCTCTGCCAGTTGGCAAGGCACACTCTTCCCGAGGGTAACCAAGCGACTCAGGCGTTTTGGAGCATTTTGCAAAGGCCCTAATTGAAATAGAGGAAAATTCAGGATGGATCTAGAACCTGGACTCACTCAAAGCTGGGCAGCCGCATGTTTGTGAAACATAAGGCCATCATTGGAGATCGAGAAATCAGATTTAGTCGACGACCTCTTCTTGAATCGCTGGGATCACCTTGAACCTGCTGCTTCTAATCCAGAACCTGTTTGATTGTGCCCGTCAAACTAGCTAGTTCAGCTTCGAGCTCCGCCATGGCCTCGCCACCAGCCATGAGGTCGGTGATCTGCTCTCTGGTCCTTTCGCCCTTCGCAAAGTCATCGGCTTTTTCGCCATGAATCAAGACTGCAAAGTGGTCTCCGACTGTTAAAGCGTGCGAAACGTTGTGTGTCACCAAGACAACAGCAATACCACGGTGCTTCGCCTGCATGATGATACGCAATACGTGGGCAGCCTCTTTAACTCCTAGCGCCGCTGTTGGCTCGTCAAGGATTAGTATCTTCGCGCCGAAATACACTGCACGACCAATTGCTGACACTTGACGCTCACCGCCGGACAGGCTTCCAACCAAGCGGTCACCATCTGTAACGCGTGTGATACCCATCTGTTGCATTTGCTCGACAACAACTCTGTTAGCAAACTTTCGGTCAAAGCGCTTGAATGGACCCCAGCCCTTGGTTGGCTCTAGGCCAACAAAGAAGGAGCGACCTAGAGACATCATTGCAAAAGTCCCGCCAAACTGGTGAACCGTAGAAATTCCTAGGCCAGATGCGTCTCGGGGGCTCTCAAACTTGACCTTCTCACCATCAAACTCAATGTCTCCTGATGTTGGTCCGTGAAAGCCGGACAGAACTTTAATCAATGTGGACTTGCCCGCGCCATTGTCCCCGAGCAGGCAGAGAACCTGCCCAGGATGAATTTCTAGCGATACGTCTTTTAGAGCCGCATAACTTCCAAAAGTCTTGGAGATGTTTTTCAGGCTCATTAGTGGTTGCGTCTTTACATCCATTATTTCGATCCCTTCGGTGCAATATTTGTCTTGACTCGTTTCACACTTGACATTGCGAGCTTCCGGTACGAGTTATTAGCGAGTACTGCAAGCAAAACCAAGATGCCAATGATTAGGTTTGACCAGTCGCCGCCCCAATCCGTCGAGTTCACACCAGTCACAACTATCGCAAAAGTGATGGTTCCGAGGATGACGCCGATCGGGGAGCCGTAGCCGCCGGTAAGCAACACACCGCCAATAACCACTGCAATGATGGTGAAGAACACCTTGTCCTGACCTGCAGATACCTGGGCACTCCCGTAGAGAGCGACGGTAGTCACACCGAACACTGCAGCACCAAATCCTGATGCAGTGAATAGTGCAATCGTCGTCTTCTCGACTGGAACTCCCGCGGCGCGGGCTGACTGTTCGTCTCCTCCAATTGCCCAGATCCAGTTGCCGTATTTAGTTCGATACATGATCCAAGAAATCACCAGGGAGAATACGATCGCCACATAAATCGCGTTTTCAAACGTAAGAAATATGCGGCCGCCAATGGTGTCTTTCACCCATTGGTCAGGCTCGTGTGCCTGCTGAACGTTACTTACGATTAATTTGGTGACACCAAAAATTAGTCCTCGTATGAAAAAGGACATCCCCAGGGTCACAATGAACGAGGACAGCTTGATCCGGGTAATAATTACACCGTTTAGAAATCCAAAGAAAGTTCCAGTCAAAAGACCAGCTGGGAGAGCAATCCAGTCTGGAAGTCCAAAATGGCCTCCAAGAAGCGCGTATGTCATTGCCGAAGCCGCAATGTTGGCGCCAACAGAAAGGTCCAGGTGTCCTGCGATCATTACCAAGGCAATGGGCAAAGCAACGATTGCAAGCTCGGCCGCGACATTCACCCAACCTGCTGTTACAAGAACGGCAGGAAAGATCGGCCACCCAAAGTAAAGAAAGAAAAAATAAACGAATATTGCGCCAACAAAGGCTGCAAACTCTGGCTTACGCGGAATGGATTTCAACTTATCTAACAAGTCGCTACTCTCCTATTTTTAGAAACTCTATAACTATTTAGTTGTGGGTGGGTGGGTGAACCCTAAAGCTCACCCACCCACTCAATCGACTTTCGTGAGTCAGACTCGGTTTAGCGGTAACCTTCGGCAACGCCAGTTAGTACTGCATCTGCGTTGTCCTTCGTGATTAGCGATGGCCCGGTCAGGATGACTGGGTCTGCAGGCAGGATTGCGAACTGGTCGTACATCCATGCCTGAGAAACTGCCAACCAACCTTGGTACCAACCCTGCTGGTCAACAGCGAATAGGGCCTCGCCATTCTTGATACGGTTGATGATGTTCTCAGAAACATCCCAGCCTCCGGTCGCGGCAGAGATCCCTGCTGCCTTCAAGGCTGAGTCGACAGCATCAGCATCTGCGGCCGAACCAGTTGCAAAACCATCGATCGATGGGTCCTTTGCTAGTTCAGCTTGGACAGCCGCAGTAATTGCCGCTGCGTCACCGAACGACTCAGGAGAGAGGATGATCTGATCGCCACGGATACCAGAGCTGGTTGCTCCGTCAACTAACCCACCACAGCGCTGTTGCCAGTTAATCGCACCTGGCTGTGTGTTTACACAGCGGACGTTCTTGTAGCCCTGAGACGCAAAGTACTCACCAGCGCGAACACCTGCAAGGTACTCATCGGTTCCGTAGTAGCCGTAAGCCGTGATGCTTCCGTCCTCAAGTGTTGGGAGACCAGAGTTGTACATAAACACCTTGACACCCGCTGCTGTCGCCGCCTCAAGGGCTGGACCCTCTGCTGCAGCATCCCAAACGGGAACTGCGAGCGAAGTGCACTCAAGCGCAACGGCCTGCTCAATTAACTTGACCATGTCTGGGCCAATGTTGTCGTAGTTGGGAAGTGAAATCCATGTGTACTCGCTCCCTGCCTGAATAACTGCCTGACCGGCAAGGTCAGCGCCGTTCTTCAGAACTGCGAAGAATGCGTCTGCTCCACCGATAGCGCAGACGTGGCGTGGGTTTGCTGATGAGCCAGTGACGGTTTCTGCCGCCGCCGAGCTCTCCTCGGTTGAACTTGTGCTGGAACCTGTTTCTGTTGTAGCAGCGGAGCTACAACCCGAGATCAAAAGGGTTGCCACTCCAAGGGAAGCCAACAGGCCCCTTTTCCTAAAGTTAATTTTCACTTCGTTGTGTCCTTACGTCGCTGTGAAGTTCGCAAAATCGATAATTGCGAACCGGCTGCTTATGCACCCTGAGATGAGAATACAGACTTTGTAAGCACATGAATACATAATTTGATAACAGATTTGTAACCATAGGTCCTGACAAAGGTTCTTTCGAAGATCCGAAGTGTTCGGCTAATCAGATTCTCAGGAACAATAGATCTCCTTGATTCACTGGAAGGGGCAGTTCTGCGAGGCACTGGGTGAGGAACTAAACTCCCTTTAACTCTGAGCCACCAAGTGTTCGCGAGGAACAGAAAACGCCTGACCTAAAAGCCTTTAGAGTTTGGAAGAGTTTGAGGCCAGGCGTTTTGTTTTGAGCGTCTAGCGCCCTGAGTAGAAATCAGGGATGGGCATATAGCTAACACTTGCTTTGCCCCCGGTATGGAGAGCTTCGAGCCCGGCCTCAACCGCTGAAGCCGCTAAGTAGCCGTCCCAAGCGGAAGGCCCGTCAATCAATCCTTGTGTGGCTGCATTTACCCAGCGCTGAACTTGAAGGTCGTAGGCCGCGGCAAACCTTGGCTTGAACGATGTATTTTCTGCCATGGAAATTTGCGACGCAAAGTTTGTTGTCATGCCAGAGGTTCGGCCAATTTCAGCCAGACCTTCTTCAAATATAGCCTCCGTGCGAACCTGGTAGCCGAATTGTGCCGAAACGTTCATCTCAACTACCGCCAGGACACTGGACTCCGTTTCCAACATGACCAGAATCGGCTCATTTAGGTGTGAGGGTGATTTGGTGTTGCGCTTGAAGTGTCGAACTTCAACCGATGCTATTGGCGAATCCGTGAGGTACCGCACCGCATCAATCTCGTGAACGACAGAGTCAAAGATCAACATATCGTTGTGGTAGCTCTCAGGAACCGTTGGGTTGCGGTGCGCGCAGTGCAGCCCTAGGAGCTCGCCTTGTTCCTTGTTTGCAATAAGCTCGCGGAGCTCCATGTAGCCAGCGTCAAATCTGCGCATGAAGCCAACTTGAATCAACTTCTTACCGGCTGCCATTTCAGCTTCCACAACCCTAAGAGCGGAGGCGGAGTCTGGAGTAAGTGGCTTCTCACAAAGAATTGGTAGACCTGCAGCCAATACTGGCATCAGAACTGGCTCATGGAATTGCCCAGGAGTTGCAATGAGAACTGCGTCTATAGCCTGAGCTTGAAGAGCGTCCTCAATGCTCGAATACCAAGTCGCCGATGGCGCATTTTCCATCGCGGCCCTCGCGCGACCTTCGTCTGGCTCAACCACGGCGGTTACCACCGCGCCAACTATTCGAGAGTTGATGCGAATGATATGGTCGGCTCCCATTAGTCCCGCACCAACCACGGCAATTCTTAGATCTGACATTAGCTATTCCTTGTCTCTTAGGTAAACCTGGCTGCGTTCGTGCAGGAGGCGATGTGGTCTTTAGTCCGCTTTGCAACCGGGAAGGGATAGTCGACATCACAGCCATACATATCCTGTTCGACGATTGCAAACATCTCTGAATCAATTTGAGCGGCCTTTTCTAAAATAGGAGCAAAGTCTGGAATACCTGCACCTCCCGGCTCTGTCATGACTCCCTTCGCCACGGCCTCTACAAAAGGCAAGTCGTTTTTCAACGCTTCTGCGAGAATGTCCGGTTGAACCTGCTTTAGGTGAAGGTACCCAATCCGATCTGGAAAGCTGTCGATAAGCTGCAAGTTATCACCCAAGTAGTATGCAAAGTGCCCGGTGTCCAAGCATAAGTTTGAATACCTTGGGTCAGTTTCTTGCAGAAATCGTTCCACCTCTTTATAGGTACCCACGTGGCTATCTGCATGGGAGTGAAATTGCTGCTTAATGCCAAATTCCTCAAGTAGGGCTTTGCCCAACTTGTCATGACCAACAGCGAGCTTGTGCCACTGATCGTCATCGAGAACTCGAGGCTCAAGAAGATCAGCCGTAGCATCAGAGCGCCAAAGATCCGGGATTACAACAAGGTGTTCGACGCCTAGTTTTGAAACTAAGCCGGCAACATCGAGAGCCTGGTCCCAAGCCCGTTTCCACTGGTCATCGCCCTTGTGAAAACCAGTGAAAACTGTGCCGGCGGAAAGTTTCAGGTCGTGCTCTTCCAGCACATCAGCCAGTTGATGTGGGTCATTCGGCAAATAGCCGAATGGGCCAAGCTCGATCCAGTGGTAACCTGCGGCTTGCACTTCATCGAGGAATCTCTCCCAAGGAACTTGCTTGGGATCATTCGGGAACCAAACTCCCCATGAGTCAGGAGCTGTCCCCACACGTATACGAGCATTCAAGCTGTGATCTCCTTTGAGGTCGCGTCAGATATCGGCTTGTGTACAGCACCGTTATCGGCTTGTGTACTGCACCGTGGTCCCTAATTTAGTCGATTACAACAATACTTTGTTAGTACAAGATAACATTTCCATAAATACTAATTGTTTTTAAATAGTCAGTTGGTACTTTTAACACTTCTGCGCCAAACACGAGCGCCGTACTAGTTGAGCGAGGAGCGCACGTGGTCATGGGCACAGCGACACGCGTAACCTCTGTTGAGGTTGAGACGAGGGTCGAGCTCTTTCGGAACGCCAGGCTGATACCCAGTCTCAAGCCAGAGACATGCTTGCCCCAAACTGTCAGGGTATTTTTTTGTGCGATAGGCCAAATCTGTAGACTCTTGATTTTTATTTGTGGCCGACCTCCTCTAAGAAACCTGGCTCCTGGGATTGAACGTGCTGACCCAAGCAGCGGGCTCGCTGCTGGCCGGTCCGACCCTCCCCAAAGACGAGCCTTCACGAAACTTGGCAAAGAGAATTTAGGGGTCCTTGGGCCAGTGATTGGGTCCTTTTCAAGCCTGGCTGGCGAAATTTCACTGTCCCTTTCTAATCCAATGTTCGCAAGGAGCGCCTAATGAAAATCGGTGTATACAACGCAATCCTCCACGACCGTTCCTTGCCAGAGGCGCTCAAGGTAATCAAAGACCTTGGTTTAGACGGCCTTGAGCTCAACACGGGGGGTTTCTTGCCCGCTGTTCACGTTGCTAATTTGGAGGAGATATTGATTTCCGACATGGCTCGTGATGACTTTCTAGGGATTTTCGAATCGGAGGGTCTTGAGATTCTCGGCCTAAACTGCAACGGGAACCCGCTTCACTCAAAACCAGACATCAGGGCAAAGCACTCCGGTGATGTTATTCGATCAGTGAAGCTAGCGAATCGGTTGGGTCAGAACCGAGTTGTGACGATGTCTGGCCTTCCTGGAAGCGAAAAAGGAGCCCGGTATCCAAATTGGGTTGTCAACGCATGGAACTCTGCACACCTCGAGGTAATTGACTACCAGTTCGGCGTGGCGGCTGAGTTCTGGAGAGAGGTGGATGGACTCGCCCGCGACCTAGATGTAGTTGTGGCCCTTGAGTTGCATCCTCAAAACGTTGTATTTAACCCCGCCTCAATGCGCGAGTTAGTGAGTCGGATCAACTCCACCAACATTGGGGTTGAACTTGACGCATCTCACCTATTCTGGCAGCAAATGGACCCAATTGCTGTGGTCGAGAATCTCGGGAGCCTAGTTGCCCACGCTGCTGCAAAAGATGTGCGCCTAAACCCACATGTGGCAATTGAAGGAGTTTTAGACAACAGCTTCAGAAGGCTTAGTGAGGATGAATTACGCACAAATCTCGGTGGCGATGAATGGGCGAACGAGTGGCCAAGTCCGTCGGCTTGGGACTTTGTCGCCCTTGGTAAGGGGCATGATTCGGACTATTGGGCTGGATTTCTAGCTGCCCTGAATCGAGTTGACCCAAACATGATTATCAACATCGAGCATGAAGATTTGTCAATGGGTCGAGTTGAGGGCCTCGAATTTGCTTCAAAGGTGCTTATCGAAAGCGCGAAAAAAGCTGGAGTTCTCTAGCAATCAAAAAAAATTGCAAGTACACAAAATTTGTAATAACATTACGTCATATACACCGAGGAGGGCGTGCGATCCATGACTGCAAAGACGAACACGCCATTTGATCTGATCTCCGTTGGAAGAATCGGTGTTGACATCTATCCTCTGCAGTATGGGGTAGGGCTGGAAGATGTCAGCAGTTTTGGAAAGTTTCTTGGTGGTTCTCCGACCAACGTAGCCGTTGCTGCCAGTCGCCACGGATTAAATTCCGCCGTGATTACAAAGGTGGGCCAAGATCCTTTTGGTCGGTTCCTGCAGCAAGAACTAACTCGATTGGGTGTTGACAACCGCTTTGTGGGGGTTGATCCGAACCTTCTTACTCCGGTGGTTTTCTGTGAAATCTTCCCTCCCGATGATTTTCCGCTTTATTTTTATCGGAGGCCCAGCGCTCCAGACATGCAGATCCAAGCCAGCGAACTTCACCTGGACGCGATTAGTCGTTCAGGTATTTTCTGGTTCACGGTGACAGGGCTGAGCGAAGAGCCCTCTCGCTCGACTCACCTTTCTGCTTTGGATGCCAGGGCTGGCAAGCGACACACGATAGTTGACCTTGACTACCGTCCGATGTTCTGGGATTCCCCTGAAGCCGCTCGCGCAGTGATAGACCAGATCTGGGGCAAAGTCTCAGTTGCTGTTGGAAATAAGGAAGAGTGTTTCGTTGCTGTCGGTGAGGAGGATCCCGAGCGAGCCGCTGATGCCTTACTAGATCGTGGAGTTGAAATTGCGATTGTGAAGCAAGGGCCCAAGGGTGTTATGGCCAAGACCAAGACTGAGAGAGTTGAAGTGCCGCCCTACTTCGTAAATGTAATTAATGGTTTAGGCGCGGGTGACTCCTTTGGAGGGGCCCTTTGTTTTGGCCTGAATCAAGGTTGGAACCTAGGAAAGATTCTGCAGTTTGCAAATGTTGCGGGGGCCATCGTGGCGTCCCGTTTGGAGTGCTCAACAGCTATGCCAACGACGGCAGAAGTTGTCGAGGTATTGAAAGAGAAGTTCTCATGGAACTAACAAATACAGCCACCTTTGAGTCGATTAAAGACGTCAGGGCTGAGAACCCAAGTGCCGTCAGAGATGCGCTAGAGGGCCGCAAGCGACGCGACTTGATTCGCGGCGACGGCAGACTCCTAATCATTGCTGCGGATCATCCAGCTCGCGGCGCGATTGCGGTTGGCCAGAACCCAACAGCAATGGGTTCGAGGCGAGAGTTGCTAGATCGATTTGCTGAAGCGCTATCGCGTCCTGGCGTTGATGGAGTCTTGGGAACCCCGGACGTAATTGACGACCTTGCTCTCATGGGACTGCTAGACGACAAGATTGTCGTGGGTTCAATGAATCGAGGTGGCCTTCGAGGATCCTCATTTGAATTTGATGACCGATTCACTGGCTACTCAATTGAAGCCATAAAGAGACAGGGCCTAGATTTTGCAAAGACCCTACTGCGCATTAATCTTAAGGACGCCGCATCAGTTGCAACACTTGAGGCGAACGCCCGCGCCGTAAACGAGGCCGTGAAACATGAGATTCCAATCATGCTGGAGCCGTTTATGTCTCACTGGGTTGATGGGAAAGTTGTGTATGAACTCACTACGGACGCAGTTGTGCTCTCCGTAGCAGTAGCCCAGGGTCTCGGCGAGTCTTCAGCCTACTCTTGGCTGAAATTGCCTGTAGTAGCCAACATGGAAAAGGTGTTAGAGGCAACCACGTTGCCCACCTTGCTTCTAGGCGGCGACGTTGATGGCGACCAAGAGCGGGCTTTCGACTCTTGGAACGGTGCACTAGCACTCCCGGGAGTCCGCGGTCTCGTCGTGGGTCGGAGCCTGCTTTATCCGAATAATGGAAATGTCTCTGAAGCGGTAGACATTGCCGCCAAGATGGTTCACGGGTCAAACCTTTAGAGGAGGATAGAGATGAAAGTTGTTCCACACTTTATTAATGGCGCTGAGCACCCAAGCCAATCAGGTCGCACTGCCGATGTCTTTGACCCCGCCCTTGGGCTAAAGACGAAGGAAGTAGCACTGGCCAATCAGTCAGAGATAGATGCGGCAATTGCCTCTGCTAAGAGGGCATTTCCGGCATGGCGCGACATGTCACTTTCTCGACGCCAAGCGATTATCTTCAACTTCCGTGAACTACTCAATAAAAAAAAGCCTGAGCTTGCAGCGCTCATAACAGAGGAGCACGGGAAGGTGCTTTCGGATGCACTCGGTGAGATCACTCGTGGCCAAGAAGTTGTTGAGTTTGCTTGTGGCATGCCTCACCTACTGAAAGGTGAGTATTCAGAGAATGCATCAACAAAAGTGGATGTTTACTCGATCAAACAGCCACTAGGTGTGGTGGGAATCATCAGCCCATTTAATTTTCCTGCAATGGTACCAATGTGGTTCTTCCCAGTAGCACTTGCAGCGGGTAACACCGTCATTCTCAAGCCAAGCGAGAAGGACCCAAGTGCCGCAATTTGGATGGCGAAACTTTGGACGGAAGCAGGCTTGCCAGACGGCGTATTCAATGTACTAAATGGTGACAAAGAGGCAGTCGATGGGCTGTTAGTTCACCCAGACGTCGCTTCAATAAGTTTTGTTGGCTCGACACCGATTGCTCAGTACATTTACGAAACCGCCGCCAGGCATGGAAAAAGGGTGCAGGCATTAGGTGGAGCGAAGAACCACATGTTGGTATTGCCAGATGCTGATCTTGATTTAGTTGCTGACTCTGCGATCAATGCCGGATTCGGCTCTGCCGGTGAGCGATGCATGGCTATATCCGTTGTGGTTGCCGTTGAACCAATCGCAGACTCATTGACACCTAAACTGACAGAACGCATGAGTCAAATTAAAGTAGGCGACGGGCGTCGTTCGTGTGACATGGGGCCACTTGTTACTGAAGTCCACAGAAACAAAGTTGCCTCATATATCGACATCGCTATTGAAGACGGCGCAGATGTCGTAGTCGATGGTCGAGAGATCAACCCGAATGGTGATGCTAATGGGTTCTGGCTCGGCCCCACGCTAATCGATAAGGTTCCAACTAGCTCAAAGGTTTACGAGGAAGAAATTTTTGGCCCAGTGTTGTCTATCGTTCGAGTCCAAAGCTATGAGGAGGGCCTCGCGCTGATTAATGGCGGAGCCTTCGGCAACGGAACTGCCGTATTCACCAATGATGGTGGCGCTGCCAGGCGGTTCCAAAATGAGGTTGCGGTAGGAATGATTGGCATCAACGTTCCGATTCCAGTTCCAGTTGCGTACTTCTCATTTGGTGGATGGAAGCACTCACTGTTCGGCGACTCCCGCGCTCACGGCGAAGAGGGTTTCAGGTTCTTCACTCAAACCAAAGTAATTACCTCGCGCTGGTTAGACCCGAGCCACGGCGGACTTAACCTAGGCTTCCCGCAGAATTAGGCGCGCAATGAATTGGTTCTATCGGCAAGGTCGCCTTCACAATGGTCTATTCGAGGCCGTCGTGGATAGCCGCATACCCGGCTGGATCCACACCGGATTGCGGGTTGCAGAATTACAGCAAGATGTAGTTGCAGAATTGAGTGACAAGCTCGTGGAACGAATTGTAATTCCACTAAATGGGACCTTTGTTGTTGAGTATGAGCTAAGGGGTGCCATCACGAGGCAGACGCTCAAGGGCCGAACGTCTCCGTTTCATGGCCCAACGGACACTCTATATTTGCCGCTCGGAACTCCCGCAAACGTGACCGGTGTGGGACGAGTCGCAATTGCAGAGGCTCCTGCAACAAAAATCATGGATGTGCAGTATTTACCTGCGACCAATGTTCCAATTGAACTTCGTGGCTCCGGAAGTGCAACTCGACAGGTGCACAATTTTGGCACTCCAGCTTCTCTGGCTGCCGATCGACTCATTGTCTGCGAAGTGATTACCCCTTCCGATAACTGGTCTAGCTACCCCCCTCATAAGCACGATGAATACACGCCGGGGGTTGAGTCTAATCTTGAGGAGATTTACTACTTCGAGGTTGCACATGCAAGAGGTTTGCAGGCAGCTTCTGCCGGGGACCCTATCGGTTATTTCAGAAACTACGGTCGAGCAGATAGGCAGATTGACACCCTTGCCGAAGTCAGAACTGGTGACGTAGCCTTGGTTCCTCATGGCTGGCATGGCCCCGCAATGGCAGCACCAGGATATGACCTTTATTACCTCAACGTGATGGCCGGCCCAGATCCCGAACGATCCTGGAACATAGTGGACGATCCTAACCATGCGTGGGTGCGCTCGACCTGGCCTGGTCAAGAATTGGATTACCGACTTCCTTACACAGCACAGGAGTAGTGATGGAGACCAAAAGAATGACCGTTGGTCAGGCTCTAATCGAGTTTCTGGCCAACCAGTGGACTGTGGACGGAGAGACCAGAGTCCGGACTATCGCCGGAACTTTTGGCATCTTCGGTCACGGCAACGTTGCGGGTGTTGGTCAAGCTCTAAAGCAGTATTCGGTTGACGCTCCAGATATGATGCCCTATCACCAAGCTCGTAATGAGCAGGCCATGGTTCATGAGTCCGTTGCATATGCACGAATGACGAGAAGGCTTTCCACTTTTGCTTGCACCGCATCTGTGGGACCGGGTGCTTCCAATATGCTGACCGGTGCAGCCTTGGCAACCATAAATCGTCTGCCTGTGCTGCTGTTACCTTCAGACACGTTTGCGAATCGGGCCCCTGACCCTGTCCTTCAGCAACTGGAGGCCTTTCATGATGGATCCCTCTCGGTCAACGATGCCTTTAAGCCGCTCTCGAAATTTTTTGATCGCGTTCAACGTCCTGAGCAGCTATTTTCTGCGTGCTTGAACGCAATGCGCGTTCTCACAGACCCTGTGGAGACAGGTGCGGTCACCATTGCACTCCCGGAGGACGTTCAGGCTGAGATGCTGGAAGTCCCGGAGGAATTCTTGGCACCACGTGAATGGCATGTTCGCAGGCCCCACCCAGAGTCCAAAGACCTAGAGGCAGCCTTCAGGGCAATAAAGGGCGCAAAGCGCCCGATGATCATCGCCGGTGGTGGATTGATTTACTCGAACGCACACCAGGCCCTTCAAGATCTCGTTGAGAAAACCGGCATTCCGGTTGGCATGTCTCAAGCTGGCATGGGCTCACTGAACTGGGACCACCCCCAGAACCTTGGCGCTGTCGGAGCGACCGGCACTAGCGCCGCTAATCGAGCAGCACGCCAAGCTGACCTAATAGTTGGCGTTGGCACTCGCTATTCCGACTTCACTACCTCATCGAGGACAGCATTCCAGAATCCTGACGTGAGGTTTGTAAACATAAACGTCGCCGCATTCGACGCGTATAAGCACGGTAGCTCGATGCCCTTAGTAGCCGATGCCCGGGCAGCGCTTATTGGGTTGAGCTCTAGTCTTTCTCTCCACCAAGTCTCGGACGAATACCGAGAGCAGTACACCAAAGACAAGGTCGAGTGGGATGCCGCTGTAGACTCCAGCTTTCTCGATCAGCAGCTATCAGAACCGTCTCAAGCCGAAATTATTGGCGCGGTGCAGCGATCCTCTGATCCTCGCGACGTTGTTATTTGTGCAGCTGGATCGCTACCAGGGGATTTGCACAAACTTTGGCGAGTGCGTGATCAACTTGGTTACCACGTCGAGTATGGCTTCAGCTGCATGGGATATGAGATAGCGGGTGGTATTGGGGTGGCAAGAGCCGACAAGACTCGGGATGCCATCGTGATGGTTGGCGATGGCTCCTACCTCATGATGCACACCGAGATGGTTTCAGCAATCGCTGAGGGAATAAAATTCATCATTGTGTTGATTCAAAATCATGGTTACGCGTCGATTGGACACTTATCTGAGGACCTTGGATCACAGCGATACGGAACGCTTTACCGGTTCCGAGACGATGCGGCCAATAACTTCGAAACTGGCGATACGCTTCCCATTGACCTTGCCACCAATGCCGAATCGCTAGGCATGAATGTAATTCGAGTCAAACCTACGGAGAATGCGATCGGGGACCTTCGCAAAGCAATTAGTGAGGCTAAAGCTGCTGGTCGAGCAACTTTGATTCACATACACTCGAACCCCTTCTTGTACGCCCCAGATGGTGAAGGCTGGTGGGATGTTCCGGTCGCGGAAGTCTCAACCTTGGAAAGCACCAAATCGGCTCGAAAAGAATATGAGAACTCAGTCAAGAATCAAAAGAAACTGTTGGGTAAAGGCGCCGTAGAGCGCGACTAGGTCAAGGAGAAAAAATGGTAAAAATCGCATTAGATCCCACTCCGTTTCACCACACGCACAAACTCCTCGAGTTCCCAAGGCTGGCTGCGGAGTTAGGCTACAAGTACCTGCAAATGAGCCCGCACGCTGATTTCATCCCCTTCTTCAATCATGCTAGGGCTGACGATGATTTAGTAGTAGCAATGCGAAACGCCTGTCGGGATGCCGGGGTTCAAATCGCATCTACGTTGCCGGTCCTAAGAATTTCATCGCCAGATGCAGATGCACGCGAGGCGGCAGTCAGAAATTTCAAGCGAGTGATTCAGATAACATCGGAACTCGGAGTCGACACAATCGGAACGGAATTTTCGGGAAGACCTGAAATGGCTGAGGAATCCGAGCGCTCCTTCTACCGCTCTATGGAGGAACTCCTGCCCATAATCGAGAAGGAAGGGATTCGCCTTTTCATTGATCCGCACCCAGATGACTTTGTCGAGGACGGAATGCAGGCTTGGCGTGTTATAAGAGGCCTAAACTCTAAAAATGTAGGGATGGTCTACGTGGCATCGCACACCTTCCACATGGGAAATAACGCGCTGGAGATTATGCGCACAGTCGGTAGCAGAATTGGTATCACTCATATTTCCGACACCATGGATCACAATCGCAGCAATGGTCTGCGCTACATCACGAACCCTCCAGGTAATGCAGTCAGGGTTCATCAACATCTCAGGCTGGGTGACGGAGATGTAAATTGGGATGAGTTTTTCGCTGGCTTGGCAGAGATTGGCTATCTGGAGAACCCCGATTCAATCATGTGCTCATCAGTCTTCGCTGAGAATGAGTCGAGCTTTGAAACGGCGACCTACCAACGAGAAGCAATCGAAAGTTACATAGCAAAAAACGCTAAGCCTCGCGGTTAGGGCATAACCCTCGAAGCTCCAAACAGCCACCTTTCCATAAACCACCCAGGGAGTCACCACTATGCCACTTGTCAGAGTTGACCTGATTAAAGGTCGTAGTGCCGGTGAAGTTAGGGATCTTGCCCTAGCGATTCACGAGGCTCTGGTGGATGTGATGAAGATTCCAATTCGCGATAGGTTCCAAATTGTGACCCAGCACGAGCCCTTTGAGATTTATGCTGAGGACGCCGGTCTGGGGTTTGAGCGAGACAACTCTGTTGTAATGATTCAAATTACTTCGCAACAAGGTCGAAGCGCCAGTGAGAAGCAAATGATTTTCCAGGCAATCGCCTCAAAGCTAACTAGAGTCGGAGTGACCCCAAACAACGTCTTCATCAGTTATGTTGAGAATACAAGCTCTGACTGGTCATTCGGCTTTGGGAAAGCACAGTTTGCCATCGGGGAACTAACCCCATATTCGGCCTAGCTACTTTTGGACAAGTGTGGCTTGAAAGGAGTAGAGATCTGGAGAGTAGCAGTGATGCCCGTATTCGATAGCAATTCCCTCGTCATCAAAGGCGGTTCGATCCATAGTGAGCAAGGCAGCTCCTTGCTCTAAGTTGAGCAGCTCGGCCTCTTTGCTTGTTGCTTTCCTAGCTCCAATTCTCTGTTTTGCAACACGGATGCTGACTCCTCGAAGCCTTAGCAACTGGTAAAGGCCCAGCTCTTCGAGTTCACTTATGCTTATGGCACGGAATTGACTTGGCAGGTAATTAATCATGAGCGACACCGGAGCGCCATCAGCAAACCGAAGCCTCTCAATTCTAATAACCTCGGTTCCCAGTTCCAGCCCGAGTTCCTCAGAGAGCGCGGGGTCGGTTCGAATCAATTCCAGTGCTAACAACTTGGTTGAAGGCTTCTTGCCAGACTGAATCAGGTCATCATGCAATGAAGTTAGCTCAACGCCTCGGGTTACTTGACCATGAATTACCTGGGTGCCCACCCCGCGTCGACGAACTAAAAGACCCTTATCTACCAATTCTTGAATCGCCTTACGAATGGTGGGACGAGAAAGACCGAGCCGATCTCCAATAGAAATCTCGTTTTCAAGCCGCGACCCAGGAGGGATTTCCCCGGAGAGAATCGCCTGCTGGATTCGTTGAGAAACTTGATAATACAGTGGCACTGGGCCCGTTCGGTCAAGATCCGCAAATGTAGTCAGCGGCAGTATGACTTCAACTTTTCTCATCTAAGTGACCACTTTCAAACTTTGCCAAGTTGTTATAACAATACAACAAGCTCGAGACCAAGTGGAGGATTCGACCAGTGAGCGACCGAGCAATGTAAACCTAATTCATATCAAACAGCCCAAAACGTAGGCAACACGCCCAATTGTAAATAGTTTATCAAGCCGTTTTTCCGGTCAGCGGCAAAAGGATTGTATGTGCAAGTAGTTGTGCGGACACTAACGGTTCAAAAAGGTCCTTATTGTGCAAGTGTTGTGCAAGTGGGCCCGGTTAACGGCCCAAGAGTGCCACAGATTCGCCGAAATTCTCTTTAGGTACAAGCGTTAGAGGCTGTTCGAATCCCCTATTCTCCGCCAGTGCTTCCCATTCGGAACAAGCCCTAGCTTGGCCCTTCTTGCTGGTCCATCATGGCCCTGAGTGCAACATCGGCGGATTTCACTATTTCGTAAGTTCTTGAAAGTAATTCCTCCGCGGACCGGCATTCGAGAAGGTCTGCCTGATCCAATGAGCCAATCGGCAGGATGCCGGCCAGCTGCCAACAGGCATCCATCGGGTCATCACTCAGAACAACATCTGAACCGTAATGAAGATCCCCGAACTCGCTGGCAAATGCCAATAGCTGCCTCACTTTTGTCTCAAGGTGAACTCGAACCGGCATCAAGGTTTCTTCCCAAATCAAGTCCGGCAGAAGGTCAATGTCGGCTATTGGGTAAGGGTCATCTGGCAACCAGGCGTTCACCCTAAATCTTTGAGTTCCCACCGACTCAAGACCGTAGAACTGTTCGCTGGTTCCAATGTCGGTCACTGACGCAATGGTGCCGATGTTCATGCGCTTATCGCCACCGCCAACTTGGCTGCCGCGCTCAATCAGAACTACTCCAAATTCAGGATTCTCTTGGGTGACCAGGTCTCCCAGCAGCTTGAGGTAGCGCTCCTCGAAAATTCGAAGCGGCATCGGCATGCCTGGCAACAAGACCGAGTCCAGCGGAAACATTGGCATTACCGGCATGAGAGACCAGTTTCAGTAGCAATGCGCTGTTTCTCGGTCATGAAAAGAACCTAACCAGTAGCCCCAAACCGCTTCCTGAAATCAGAGCGCCTTGAGAATGTCCTCGACTCGATCCTTGGCGTCACCGAAAAGCATCTTTGCGTTCTCCTTGTAGAACAGTGGGTTTGCAACACCGGCATAGCCGGAGGCCATTGAGCGCTTGAACACAATCACGTTC
>Ga0209137_1001213_pt1 | contig 25061 bp, 27 predicted proteins | sample SaaInl5LU_22_DNA_FD_184642 | JGI IMG/M metagenome (GOLD analysis project Ga0209137, IMG submission 184642) | Marine microbial communities from expanding oxygen minimum zones in the Saanich Inlet - ESP_105LU_22_DNA (SPAdes) (version 2) | ecosystem: Environmental > Aquatic > Marine > Intertidal...
TAGATAACCAACTTCCATAAAAGAACTATTTATTATTATGAAAGTAGACGCTTTAAAAAAATTAATTAAAGAAGCTGTAAGAGAAGCTATCAAAGAAGAGCTTGGAACACTGCAGGACGAGAAACCAGTCATCAACACGGTTAAAGAACAAGCACCTGCAGCTAAGAAACCTCTATTCAACAATAGTAACCCTCTTGCAGCAATGCTAAACCAGACTGCTGCCTCAATGACTAACGAAGATTTTGATAGAACAATCTCCTACGATAGTACTCAAGCCAGATCTTTTAGCGCATCTCCATCTGGAGCACAACCCGGACTAGATTTAAGTCAATTAGACTTTACAAAGAAAGCAGGAGCTATATTAAAAGCTTCTAACGAGAAAGATAAACAGAGACATGGCGTATAACGTTGGTAAGATAAGTCCGATAGATTTCGAAAAAAGTACAGCCGTTGGGGTAGCTCTACCTTTCAGCGGTCTTGCTGTTTTTAATCAAACGTATACTAGCCAAGAAGCAATAAAGACTAATATTATAAACTTCTTCCTAACAGGAGTAGGTGAACGTTATATGAATCCAACTTTCGGGACTCGATTACGTAATCTACTTTTTGAACAAATCGAAGAAGAAGTAATAGAAGACCTTAAGGATACCGTCCGAGAGGATATGGGAATATACTTCCCAACAGTAGACATCAGGAAACTAAGCTTAATAGCTTACCCAGATTACAATACAGTAACTTTCACAATAAGTTATGCAGTAGAGAATACTAATATAGAGGATGAAGTAGTAATTAATTTTGAACAATAATGGCTCAAGACAGAGATATTAAATACATTAACAGAGATTTTGGCGACTTTAGAGCACAGCTCATAGAGTACGCTAAGAACTACTTCCCTGAGACCTACAACGACTTCTCTCCAACATCACCAGGTATGATGTTTATGGAGATGGCTGCATACGTTGGAGACATACTCTCCTTCTACCAAGATACTCAGCTACAAGAGACATACCTACAGTATGCTAAAGAACCTGGTAACTTATACGCATTAGCGTATATGATGGGATATACTCCAAAAGTAACTTCTGTATCTGAAGTAGAGTTAGAAGTATCCCACACTGTAGCAGCAACAGCAGGATCCGCACCTGATACATCTCAAGCTTTATTAATAGCTGCTAACGCACAACTTACATCAACCACACAGGGTCAGGTAAAGTTCTTTATCGATAGAGAGATAGATTTTGCATTTGAATCCTCAACTGATCCTACTGAAGTAACTGTAGCATCTACCGTAGGAGGTTCCCCTGCATCATTCCAATTAAAAAAGAAAGTCAAAGCATTCTCCGGTGAAGTTGTGACTACTCAACAGGCATTTAATTCCGTAGAGAAGTTTGCTACATTTAATATCGAAGATGATAATATCGTCGGTATACTTGATATTGTTGACAGTAACGGTAATGTATGGACAGAAGTTCCTTTCTTAGCTCAAGATACAGTCTTTAATAAAACAACTAACACTGGAGCAGATGCTGCAACTGTACCATATATACTAACATTACAGAAAGTAGAGAGGAGATTTGTTACACGATTTAACTCACAAGGTACCCTAACAGTCCAATTTGGAGCCGGCATTACCGGACAAGATCCAGAGACATTTGTAGTTGATCCAAAACATGTTGGTTCGAATACCCCTCAAGGTATCTCCAGATTAGATTACGCTTACGATCCTTCTAACTTCTTATTCTCTAAATCTTACGGCTTAGCTCCCTCCAATACAACATTAACAGTACGTTACATAAAAGGAGGAGGAATTCAAGCAAATGTTCCTGCTAATACAATCACAGAGCAGACTGCTGTAGTAGTTAGCGGTACAGGAACAGGATTAACATTCAACAATCCACAGCCTGCAGCAGGAGGTAGAGGAGGTGATTCCATCGAAGAACTTCGTCAAAACTCATTAAGAGCATTTAACGAACAGAAGAGGGCAGTAACTAAGGAAGATTACGCAATTAGAGCGCTATCGTTACCGAGTACATACGGAAACGTTGCTAAAGTATATGTAACTCAAGATCAATTAAGATCTAAGAACAGTACTACCGATAACGTTATCGATAGCAACCCGTTAGCACTTTCAATGTATGTAGCTGCTTACGATCAAGATGGTAAGTTAATTAATGCTACAAACGGATTGAAGCAGAACCTCAGAACATACTTATCTCAGTACAGACTAGTAACAGATGCTCTAAATATAAAAGACGCTTTTGTAGTTAATATTGGAGTAAAATTTGATATAATAACATTACCAGGCTACTCTGGTAGAGACGTTTTATTAGCATGTAGTGAGAAGTTAAGATCTCATTTTGAAATCGCTAAATGGAATATCAACCAACCTATCAACTTATCTACAATCTATACTTTGCTAGACCAAGTTAAAGGAGTTCAGACAGTACAGAAAGTAGAAGTAGAAAATTTATCAGGAGGTAATTACTCTGAATTCGAATATGATGTAAAAGGAGCTACAAGGAATAACATTGTATATCCTTCTTACGATCCATGTATCTTTGAAGTTAAGTTCCCTGATACAGATATTAAAGGAAGAATAACAACATTGTAAGATGGCAGTATACAAGGTATTTTTAGAAAAAGACGCTTTTATTTACAGCGAAATTCCAACCGGAAGCGCTGGTAGAGATGAGATACTTGAGATCGGAAGCTACCCTAGAGCAGGTGTAGGTCAATCTAAGAGAACGTTAATAAAGTACGATAGTACTGAACTACACAGTATTATTGATAACTACTCCGACATCGGCTCAGTATCAACCGAACTACAACTAAACCTTGCAGAAGCATCTGAAGTACCTACTTCCTATACTATCGAAGGATATCCTTTAGCAGAAGCTTGGATAGAGGGTATCGGAAGATATGGGAGTAATCCAATCGACACGTCTGGTGTCAGTTGGTACAAATCTGACGGAATAAGTAACTGGAGTACTTTACCAATCACCGGAGTAGAAGAATACCAGAACCCATCAGGACAATCAGGTGGCGGAATCTGGCTCTCAGACAATACTTTACATGTATCTCAGACACATACAGTAACTTCTACTCACGATGTAAAGCTAGATATTACTCCGATCGTTACTGCATTCTATAATGACACTATCGACAATCACGGTATATTACTTAAATTACAGGATGACTTAGAATTTCTAGCTGACCGTCAGTTTATCTTAAAATACTTCTCTACACAGACTCATACAGTATATCCTCCTACTATTAATATCAAGTGGGATGATAGTACATACAACTCTAACTTAACAGAAATATCCGATGCAGATGCTGTTATCACAGTTAAAGGAAATAAAGGAGAGTACGTAGATACCGGTAAGCAGAGATTTAGGCTAAATATTAGACCTAGATATCCTCAGAGAGTATTCCAAACCACTTCTGTATACCTAGATAACTTTAAGTTACCTGAAGCATCACACTGGGGGATAAGAGACGAACATACAGAAGAGATGGTAATCGACTTTGATACGACTTATACTAAGATTAGCGCAGACAACACCTCCAGTTACTTCGATATTTTCATGGAAGGGTTGCAGCCGGAAAGATATTATCGTATATTGGTAAAAACTGAGATTGATGGAAGTACTGTGGTACTTGATAATAACCAAGTATTTAAAGTAATAAGAAATGGCTAACGAGGTTAAGATTCAAAAGACAGTATTTAACAGTGATGATTTTAAGAAAGTAGTTGATACAGAGTTTAAGACTTTTACTCAACCTGAAATCATAGAAAACGTTGAAACTGTTGATGAGCTTTTTCGATTATATGATAAGCTGTTTTACAGTATTCCTATCGAAGGACCTAACTCCCATCAATATTTAGTTGAGAGAAGTATGGAGCTATATAAATTCGAACAGACTCAAGAAGAGATTCAACCTCTATTAGATGAGATAGCAGATCTACGGAGTAGGTTACTAGCAGCCAATCAAGAGATTATAACAATTCAGACAAACAGGTAATTAGATGTCGGTATATAAACACACAGTTACTCCTACAGAAGTATCTATATTAGGATACGAAAACTATACTGATAAAGATCTGAAGGTATTAGAAGCTTATAAAGTTAATAAGTTATTTAATCCTGATATCGATCAAGTACAGTTACATATCTACTCTTTAGGACAGGAGTTACTGTATTCTGATTACGGGTATAAAGGACATAGGCAATTACTTAACTCTGCTAGCGCTAATAAAGCAGGAGCATCTTCTCTATTTCTAGACCCAGCAACCGACGCAGTTAAGTATGGATTTGAAAAAGGAGATGTAAACTTACTTTACATATTCTACAAAAATATCTTCGGTAGAGAGAACAACAAAGCTTTCTACATCGAAGATATCTCTCCAGATAGAACAGAATTAAAGATTAATTCAATAAAAGTACCATCAGGTACAGTTACTGATCTAATTACAAAATACAAGCAAGACTTATCTGAAGGAATCGTTGAAGAGTTACGACTAGATTTAGGGAGCAATGACCTCTTCATCGTTGTAAATCTAGATATATTACCTGACAACTCAGTCGCTATTAAGCTATACGAACCTCTTCCTGTACAGTATAGTACGAAAGATTTATTAGACGTAGTTGAGTTAGTAGCAGATTCTGTACAATATAGTATTTCTACAGAAGTAACATTAGACAAACCTAAGACTAAGAAACTTAGAGAAGCTAATTTTAATCTAGAGATCCTAGATGAATCTATACAACCTAGCGAGTACTTCACTTTCGATGAATTATTCAGCCTACCTACTAATAGTACTAACTACCAAGCTATTGCTTTAGCAAATAAAGAGAATGTAGAGCTAACAGTAGATTATACTAAGTTTAGCGATTTCGTCCACTTCTCTTCTGCTGTAGAAAGGTTAAAAAACTTTAAGTATAAGTTAGACTTAATCCAACAGTACGAAGGATTCATAAGTACATTACAAGCCTCTTCAACAGTAGCAACTGTAGCAGGTAAGAATGTAGAGTATTACGAAAAGCTAATTAAAGGTATTATCGGAAATTTCGATGGATACGAAAGGTATCTTTTCTTCGAAAATACCGCTAACGCCTGGCCAAAGACTGGGAACACAAAACCGTACATCAATCAAGCTTCTACTACAGCAGCATCAGTAACATTCTACAGCGCTCAACTAGAAGCTGCCGATACATTTGATATTGGTAACTACAACAGTCTAAGAAATACTATCCCAGCATTCATTAAAGAGGATGCTTCTAATGAGAAGTACACCCTGTTTATCGATATGATCGCTCAACACTTCGATAACTTATGGCTTTACGCTAAAGAAGTTACTAAGAAGTACGATGGTGATAACAGACCTGACGCAGGTATCCCAGTAGAGTTAGTAGAGACTGCATTAAAGAATTTCGGAGTAAAGTTATATACTTCTAATCTGAGTCTAGAGAATCTATTAGCATACTTTAGCGGAGAAGCTTACAACCAGGGAGATGAAGTAATTAACAATTACGAGGTAGCAACAACAGGCATTACTGGAGAATTCCAACCAATGCCATATAAGAACTACCAACAGGAAGTTTACAAGAGACTTTACCACAACTTACCACACTTACTTAAGACAAAAGGTACTCCTAGAGGACTAAAAGCTCTTATGAACTGCTTCGGTATCCCACCGGAGATATTAACTATCAAGGAATTCGGCGGTATTGAAGAGAATGCAGGCTACTACGTTGGCTACGATAAAGCTATTACAGATAGTAGAGGTAAGATTAGAGTAAGAGATTTAGAGAAAGAAGGTAGTACTTTATCAAATCTTGCATCAATACAAAAAGACGAGACCAAATTTAACCAGGACCTTCATATTGTAGAAGTAGGATTCTCACCGAACGAATCTGTTAATGCTTTAATTGAAGATACTCTAACCGGGAACTACGTAGCAGCAAATTACGTAGTAACAGGTTACGTATTACAAGGAGCTTTCGACATAGATGATTTTATTGGGGATCCTTTAAATGCTCAAGCTACACAATACAGTGCACTAAGTAAACTTTCCTCTAACATTCTAGATAGTTTAGACTCCTACGATATATTTGATTTTGTAAGAATTATTAAGTTCTTAGATAATACTATCTTCAAGATGGTAAAGGACTTTATTCCTGCAAGAGATAGCATCAGTACTGGCATTATTATAAAACCTCACCACTTAGACCGGAGTAAAATTATAATCCCTTCTGCAGAATGGGAGAGAGTAGAGTACGATGGCTTAATAGAAGTAGGAGAGTATAGCGGTAGTGATGGAGGTATTCTAACAGACCTTAACACAGACCATAGTCTTACATTCAGCAATAAAGACAGTTTCACAACTAAAGCTATAGATAGAGATACACCTAAATATGACGGTGAACTATCAGGCAGTACTGTAAGTGTATTAGGAGCTGATTTAAACGGCACTAATCCTTTCTTAGGTAAGTTCCAACCAGAAACTACATACCTAACTACGACTATCACAAACAGTTCTACATTCAACTCTACAACACCTGCACCAGGGCAGATAGTGTTATTCTATAATGAAATATCTTTTGAAACGTCTCCAATCGACACTGGAGGTATAGGAGATAGCGGTGCATCTGGACCTGCAGGAGGTGGAGGCAGTAGTAGCGGAGGAGGATCATCTCCAACTACATACACATTAACCGTTAATATCCTAGAAGAAACTAATGAAGATTTTTCTACACTCCTACCACTCATTAACGTAACTAAAAACGGCACAGGAGTCTTTAGCGGGAATACAACATACACAGCAACAGTAAGTTCAGGAGATGTAATAGGAGTAACCGGAACTTGGGCAAATACTGATTTCCCACTACTCCAATCTGAACTCGATGGCGCGATAGTAGTAAGCCCATCTAACAGCTCTCCTAAATCCGGTACAGTGACCGTATCAAGTAATACATCAGTAACATTCAGAATACGAAACTAATATGCCAGCACTATCTACAATAACGGAATCGGTAAAAAGGCTGAAAATACACAAATCATCTTTAGAAGCTACCGACAATAGCAGTCTCATCCCGAATATCGATTCACTGACTATCGTACACAGTAACGTCACTATAGTGTATCAAGTAAACAGCGTACTACTGGATACTGCTGATACGTACTTACTAGAAGTTACCCCATCTACAAGTGCTAAACCCGCCAGTACTAATAGTGCATTAACCATCTTCGTACCATACTCTACTTCAAAATTTAGCAATAGTGATTACAATACCCTGTACGGCAACTACACCGAAAACAAGAGATCAAATCTCTTTATGGAAGCTAGTTACAATACAGGAACCGTACACCCTACAAACTTAGCAGAGATCCTTAACTTAAGAGCATCATCCGCCGAAACACAGGACAGTAACTACACCTCAATAGGCTTTGCAAATGCAAGATACTATGGCAGTAGAAATATGAGTCCTGATTTTAATATCACATCTCCATATTCCGTATACGGAGAACAGTTAGTAGGAGACCCTAGAGTTGTATCCGGATTAAAGCCTGCTGTTGAGCAGACTAGTCCATATATGTTAATCTTTGATAGAATTGAAACTACCTACAATGAATACAATGGAGGATTAGCCGCTAAGATTGCTTACATAATCGACGAAGATAGTAATGTGATTACACCGAATAAAGGTAGAGAAGGGTTTAACATTATAACCCAAGGATTCCCCGCCAGCGCAGAGATTGATATTGAACTATCAGATAACACCTTATTTGGAGTTAATATGGCAGGTATTAACGGAACCTATGATGTTAAGTTTTCCGGTCAAGCACCATCTACCTACCTATATACTCACACAGGGTCTCTAGGAGGTTATGAGAGGTTAGATGAGTTAGTATTTGATGACCCAAATCCAATAGGTCCAGGTTTCATTAGTCCAGATTTAGCAAACCCTAATAACACAGACCCTCTAATAACGTATCAACGTTCTACTTCTCCTACACCTAGCCAAGTTAAAAAAGGGTACATCTTCACAGGAGCTGAACTCTTTGATAACGGCAGTGCTCCTTACGACTTTATCTTCACATCAGACGGTACACAGAAAGGTATATTCACTACTGAGATTGAAGTAATAGGAGAAGGAAGAGCAAGCTTATTTAGTGTATACGATAAAATCGAAGCACGACTTGTTCGTATTGACAGTTCAAATAACAGGCACATACTAGATGCTGAGATCCATAAATTCCCGGAAAAAGATCCTGAATCATACACATTCAGACTAGAGAGTATTCCGATCGATGTAAAAGCCGGAGAGAAGGTTACAGTAGAATTAGAACTATTAGAAGACTTTTCAGAAGTTACAGTAGCAGCTAAGATGTTTGAATTACGCTCTGCCGTACCAGCAGGGGAAAAGACAGTTAAGTACTTTGAAGGATCGCTAATATCCATCCCAGCAACTAGTGGACCAGGCAACGGTGTAGAAGGAAGTTATGTGGATGTAGCTGTTACTACTAACGGTGCAGGTTACGGAGGAACAGTAAACGTTGTAGTAAATACTGATGGAGATATTGTAGATCTATCTGTAGCATATAGAGGGTTTAATTACGTTGACGGCGACACTATAACAATACCAGCTGGATCTCTAGGAGGTAATTTTAGTGGAGCAACTATAACACTAGCCTCCTCAAATCTTAGAACTAAGCAATACTTTATCTACATAGACTCCAATATAATCGCTCTTAACCCAGATACATTACAAAAGACAGTAGGACGTTTTTACGAAGGTCCATATGATATAGATACTTTAGATGAAGATAAAGACTTTGACCCTGTTATCTTTCCATTAGTACCTCGAGTAGGGGATATAATAAGATTCAATAACGACCAGACTACAGCAAGTAAGATTACCGAGATCGTAAACATACCTACTACAAACATAACGATAGGATCCTTTACAATAACGATACCGCAGACAACGGCATACGTTTTAGACAAAGACATCCCAGGATACGACGCAACTACAAAAACAGGTCCACAGAATATAACTTTCTCTAGAATGGTAGAAGAGCCCGTAGTTATTGTTGATGGTTTTAAACCTGCAGGACAAACTTCAAGAGGATTAATTAAGCCTCAATACATGAGCGATAAACTTAAAGATAACTTTTCGAAGATCGTTGGAGATCTAAAAGAAAAGAATTTGATATAAAACTCTATTTATAATATATACTAAAAACAGTACAATGGCATTTTTAAACAATTCAGTAGTCACAGTTGACGCTATTCTCACTAAGAAAGGTAGAGAGTTACTAGCTAGAGGCGACGGTTCATTTAGAATCACACAGTTTGCATTAGCCGATGATGAGATTGATTATACACTATATAATCCAACACACCCATCGGGCTCTGCATACTACGGTGAAGCAATTGAGAACTTACCGCTATTAGAAGCATTCCCAGATGAAAATCAGATCATGAAGTATAAGTTAGTAACCTTACCAAGGGGTACTGCAAGACTTCCTATTCTAGATTTAGGTTATGCTGCTATCGAACTTAAGCAAGGTGCTGCAATCTCAATTACTCCACAAACTTTAAATTACTTAGGATCTAATCAAACATTCGAAACCAACGGATACGTTGCAACGATTGCAGATGCTAGAGTGCTAAATGTGTTTAACGGAGTAGGCGTTAACTCAGAAGAAGCGGAAAGACTCAACTCAGTAGAAACATTAGGTACTAATATCTCTAAGACAGTTATCGGTACTTCAATCAACTTGACCGCTACTACTGTTAATACCCTATTCGGTTCGAATACTCAGTTAAAAACCACGATTACAGTTATCGGTAGAGATTCAGGAGCAAGAATGACCATTCCAGTAACCATCAAGAAAGTAAATTAATAGCATATGTCGTTTAAAAGATTTGATGCAGAAGATATCGTAATCAGTGCTGAAGCCATTGCAGCACCACTATGGTCAACAGGTTCACCTGAATTAACAACATTTGAAACTAGCTCAGTACAAGCAGCTAGTGTATCAGGAAAGTACTACTTAGATGTATACCAATCCGACCCAGCTCAAAACGCAGATGCTGAGGTTCAATTCTCTTTAGCTTATGCTAATAAAACAGGAGCCGGTTCACTAGACTTCAATCCTGCAGTACCGGGTAAATCCCCTTCAGCCGCTATATACGGTCAGCTAAGGACTCTAATACTAGGAGACGAAAATACAGATTTCACTTTAACCGGGAGTGTCACTCCATCGTTTTTTGCAATCTCTATTGACAGAGCTAGATTTAAAGAGAAGATTCTTCCTGCTTCACTACTATTAGAACTAGACGGAGTACAATACACTGACGATAGTTTAGATGTTACAACAGTAACTTATAAAGATGCTGGAAGAGTCTACAACTTAGGTGAAGTAGCAACCGCAGATACTCCTGGATCTATCACAGGTACTCCAATCGGATGGGTACTTCCTGATATCGGTATAATTCTTATAGACAGTCTTCTTGTAAGCGGATTTGCTGCGATCAACGAAAGTGCTAATGCCGGGGGTACTAACCCTAGTGTACTTAAGCCGTACATTACATCTTTTACTCTAAGCTCAGAAGAAACAGTAACATCAGATTTCATATTCGTAAGAGTTAAGAACTCAGAGTTTAACTATTCAATGAATCCATCTTACGTAGATTCAAATGGAGAATTAACTCACGGTAATATGATTAACGCTCCACAATCGTACCTTACTACAGTAGGATTATATAATGACAATAACGATTTAGTAGCCGTAGCCAAACTATCTAAACCCTTATTAAAAGACTTCACAAAAGAAGCTTTAGTACGTATCAAGTTAGACTTCTAATGAATGAGTGCATTTTTAAGACTGAATACTCAAGATGCGTTTGTTGCACCTTATGTTGCACACAAACTATATAACTTTCAAACCAGCAGTGACTTCCAAGCTGCTGGTATTGATAGGTTCTATTCTGATATCTCTACTACAAGCACAATTGGAGACATAAGCAGCTACAAGTCCGATCTAGTATACAAGACAATCAACCACCTATACTACAGTACCTTTAGTGATGCTGATGCTCAAGAAGGAGCATACGAACATTATACTCAAAGCTCTCTTTCACCAAAGAGAACATTAGGTACAGAATTTGCACTAATAACAATACCGAAAGAAGTATACGGTGAAGCTATTCAACCAGGAACCTTACGTATTGAAGATTCTGGAGATGTTATTACCGATGACGGAGAAGGAGTCTTATATGTAGACGGAAACATCTGCGGTAACGTAATCTATAGCCACGGTATGATTATTATTACAGAAGAGCAAGATTTTTCTGTAACAAGCTTTACATCTCTAACCGCAAGCAATACTGTTGAGATTTCCTTTAGGAACACTTATACGATATACGAACATCAATACAGATGTAAAGTAAATCAATCACAATTAAACTTTACACAAAATCCAAGCTCCCATACTGACGGAGTTGTATCTGCAGATCTAACAGGAAACGAATTCCAACCTTATATTACAGCAGTAGGATTATATAACGATGCAAACGAGTTAGTTGCAGTAGGAAAGCTAAGCATGCCAATTCCAAAATCGCAATATAACGATATGACGTTTGCTGTAAAATTTGACGCATAATGGCATTAACCCCAGTAACCTGGAGGTATAAAGATAAACTTATTACTGAAATATCCGACATGCCGGAAGGTACGTATGGATTTATCTATAGAGTTACTCACGTACCGACCAAGAAAAAGTATATAGGAAAGAAAGTTTTATTTTTCGAACGTAACGTAAAGTTAGGAAAGAAAGAAACAGAAGCTTTAAAGGAAGAACGGAAAGCAGCTGGTATTGGAGGTAGGGTACCTGCTAAGAAGAAGGTGGTTAAGGAATCTGACTGGAAGACTTACTACGGATCACAAGAAGAGATTAAGAAACTCGTTAAAGAATCCAAACCAGAGGACTGGTCTAGAGAGATTTTAGAATTCGTTCCAACAAAAAAACTGTTGACTTATTACGAAATAAAGCATATATTTATCAACGATGCTTTAGAGAATGGAGATTTCCTAAATGATAACATCTTAGGTAAGTTTTACCAGAAAGACTTTTTATAATGGATGCATATACAGACTTATTAGATAAGTATAGATTTGATACTGAATGGAACTATGTAGGTCACGGTCAAAACGGATCTGTATACCATAAAGGAGATGTAGCGGTAAAAGTGACTACTGACGAAGTAGAGTTAGAGCACGCTAAGCAAGCTGAAGGAAAGACTTTCCCATCCCTTAATCCAATCTCAAACGTAGAAATATATTCCCCAGATCTAGGAACATATCAATCCCCATTCTTATCACCAGTTCCTAATCAAGTAAGAGACGCTATCAACAAGTATGCTAAAGAGATCACAGAGTATATCGAAGTAAAAGATGATTCCCTATTAGACGGACTTCCAACTCTACTTCAAAAATTCTTCAAACAAGTAAGAATCGATTTTCAAAAAGCAAGCATACCGTTAGATGAAACCGATATACAAGGCGATAATGTAATGGTAGATTCTAAAGGAAAGCTTAAAATGATCGACTATTAAGTTGGATTCGTAAAGTATTATTCGTATATTACGGTATAATAAGTTATGTAGTCTATGGAAGTAAACCCTATGGTGCTTACGCACCTCGAAGGAATTTTAGGAAAAGGAAGTAAGAAAGCAAGAAATAACTATGCTTTTCACTGTTCATTCTGCAACCATAGAAAGCCTAAGTTAGAGATCCAGATGCAGACCAATGAAAAAGGTCACAATCCATGGGAATGCTGGGTATGTAACACCAGAGGACGTACTATAAAATCTTTACTACGTCAACTCAAAGTAGACCGTTCAACCTCTGCTGAGATCCTAAAGTACATAAAGAAGGGAGATAAGGTTGAATACCATGATCTAGAGTTTGTAGAACTACCTAAAGAGTTTCAAGCCCTATCTTCCGCATCAACTACTTCAATAATTGCAAATAAAGTAAGACGGTACCTCTATAAGAGAGGCTTAACTGATTACGACTTTATAAAATATAACATCGGGTACTGTACCTCAGGAGAATACCAAGATCGAATCATCGTACCTTCCTACGATGACAACAACAACCTCAACTTTTTTGTAGCACGATCTTTTGCCGACGCTTTTATTAAATATAAAAATCCGTCTGCATCTAAGGATATTATAGGGTTTGAGAATACTATCAATTGGGACCAACCTATCGTATTAGTAGAAGGAGTATTTGATGCAATGGCAGTTAGAAGAAACGCTGTACCTATTCTGGGTAAGAGTATCTCTAATTCTTTAATGAAGAAACTGGTTTTAAACAAGGTTCAAGACATATACATAGCACTAGATAGAGATGCGTTTAAACATGCGCTCTCTTATTGTGAGAAGTTCCTTTCCATGGGAAAGAAGGTATATCTAGTCGATATGCAGGATAAAGATCCAAGCGATATGGGATTTGAAAATTTCACTCGTCACGTACAAACCGCTGAAGAGCTAAATCTAACAAAGCTACTACAGTATAAACTATTTGGAATATGATTTATAAAGGTGCAAACGTCCTTAACGAACATAAGAGAAAGAATCTTATGTACGACGGACAACTAGAACAGATTACCTTTTTAGATAAACGAGTCTACAAGAAAGAAGAAGGAGTATACTACCCTTCAGTTACTACCGTTTTACAGTACATGCCAAAGAATAAGTTCTTTGATAACTGGCTAAAAGACGTAGGCCACAATGCCGACCTTATCATGAGAAAAGCAGCTCAAGAAGGTACTGCTGTTCATGAAGCTGTAGAAGATTTGATAGCAGGAAAAGAGATTACTTGGATGGATGACTTTGGGAATGCTAAGTACAATCTTAGAGTATGGCAGATGATCTTGAAAGCAGCAGAGTTCTTCAAGAAGCATAAACCAACCGTTATTGCTGCTGAAGAGTTTACCTTCTCAGATAAATACAAGTATGCAGGTACTGCCGATTTGATTGTAGAGATGGATGGAGAGATCTGGTTACTTGATGTTAAGACGTCTAACAACCTTCACCGTTCTTACGACTTGCAATTAGCAGCTTACGCTAAAGCCTGGGAAGAGATGTTCGGTCAAAAGATCGAAAGAACTGGTATCTTATGGCTGAAATCTTCTAAGAGATCAGAATCTAAGAAAGAAGGAGTTTACCAAGGTAAGGGATGGGAGATTAAGCAGATTGGAGACATCGATAAAAACTTTGACCTCTTTAAGACTATTTACAGTCTATACGAATTAGATAACCCGACTACCGAACCTATTTATAATAGTTACCCTATCAAAGTGAAACTATGAAATTAATCGAAGCTTTACTCCAAGAAGCAAGAGTCCCTAAAGCTATTATTATGGGAGGTGGAGCAGGTGCCGGTAAAACGCACTTAGCTGGACAGTTTATAAAAATAGCAGAAGAAAATGGATGGCAATACCTTAACCCGGATACTTACGCAAGAAACCCGGATAAAGAAAAGAGATTACCTCTATCATCAGCCTCTAAAAAGATCAATCAAGAACTTGAAGACGCTGTCACTGGAGACGCTAAACCAAACTTAGTATGGGATACTACAGCAAGTAATCCAAACGCAGTTCTAGGAGTAAAGCAAAACGGCTACAACGTTCTAATGATTATGGTGTACGCTCATCCAATGGCTGCTTTCCAATCTAATTTTGAGAGAGCAGATAAAGAAGGAGAAGCTGCGATACCGACACAGGGAGTATTCGCTACCTGGTTAAAATCATACAACCCAGAAAACATTGAAGCATATAAGAAAGCTTTCGGAGATAATTTCTTACTAGTAAACAATACCTCTAAACCAGGTATTGATATGAAGCTTATTGAAGACTTCAACCAAGCAGTTCAAGCAGGTCCAAAAGCAATACAGAAGTATATTGAAGACTTAGTAGCAGAACATCCTGACAAATATCAGCAGACAATGTTCGATAGAGGTGAAGTAAAGTTACCTCCTGAAGCAGCTGAAGCATTCACAGCAGGTATAGCACAAGCGAGTATCACTTTCCAAGACGAGAGAGAAGAGGACAATCTTAAGAAAGCAGCTTTAAAGTATTTCGAAAAGAAAGGCGAGCCAATGCCCCCGGCAAAGATTGGAAGAACTAACGGAATGGAAGAAACCTTAGAAACTCTTCGTAAAAAAGCAAAAGCAGCACAAGAGACTAAGCAAAGAATGTATGTAGAATTACATGCAGCTTTATCAAAAGTAATCTCTGCTGACTCTACAATTGACGAAGCAGTAGATAGAGCAAAAGCATTTATTGAATCATGAAGATAGGAATTCTAGGAGGAGGGTTTAAACCTCCACATAAAGGACATTTTGATTTAGCTAAACAAGCTTTTGATCACGGTATTTCTGAATTGAGAATTTACATAGGACCGAAAGCAAGATCAGGAGCTAATATTACTCAGGATCAAGCTGTAGAGATCTGGCAAGAATACGCTAAAGCACTACCTGGGAAAGTAGTACTAGAAAAACATCCCATACCTATCCGTGCTCCGTATACTTTTGCAAGAGAGAATCCCGATCATGAGGTACTATGGTTTCTAGGTCAAAGAGAAGGAGACGAAGAAGATACTAAAGATATTAAGAGTAGAACTTCATCTCTACGTAAAGATAGAGAAAAACCTGAAGAAGAACAGAAGTATCCAAACCTAGACTTTCAACCTATCTCCGGAAGAACTACAGTATCAGGTACTGCTGCACGACAAGCACTACAAGCAGGAGATAAAGAAGGCATTGCAGATATGCTACCAGACGGAATAGATAAGGAAAAAGTACTAGGAATAATCCAGTCCCCAGAAACTAAGATAGCAGAAGCTATTGACAATATTTTTGCAGGATTTTTATTCGAAGAAGATGAAGTAGAAGAAGGTTCTGGAGGGGTACCTATTGATGCTATTGGAGCAGTACCATCGAAGGATAAAGCTAAAATGGATAATAGGTTTGAATACTTTATGAAACTCACTCCTCCGGATATGGTAATATCTAGAAGAGGAATGGAAATTATCATTACAGATAAAAAGTACGCAGAAGGACCTAACGCTGAAGCTGAAGATCTTACACCTACTCAGAATCAACTACCTGAATCAGTGGAAGAGACTAGGTTCAACTATACTCCGTATATTGCTTCAATCTTAGAGTACTGTATAGACAGGAAACTGAAAGTGCTTCCTCTACCAGAGATTAAGATTAAGTACGATGAAGAAAATGCATCTAACTTATTTGGACGTACAGGATATTATCAACCACAGACCTGTGAGATCTGTTTGTACGCCTCAGGACGTCACCCTAAAGATGTATTAAGAAGCTTCTGCCACGAACTCATCCATCACATTCAAAACATGGAAGGGAAGGACTTAGAGTTCACAACTACCGATGTGCATGCTGATGAAGCATTAATGGAGATTGAAAAAGAAGCTCACTCTAAAGGCAGTCTACTATTTAGAGAATGGGAGAATGCTCAGAAAGAGCAAGAATCTATCGAAGAAAAAAAAAGTTTAACTGAGAAGAGAGGCAGGTTAAATCCTATCTCGAATAAACTCTCTTCGATCGCCTTTAAAATCATTAAAACTGCTTACGAAAAAGGAAAGACTATTGACCATACGTTAATGATCGGTCCTTACGAAGATGCTGATATTCAATTAGAAGACTTAGAATTTGATCTTAGAATTATCCTACGTAAAGGAGATTACAACTACACAGGAGGAGCTGATTCAGGACAAGTAACAGAAGACGATCCTTATGTGGAGGTAGTAGTTACATTACCAGAAGATTATACTAACTGGTCTGAACTATCCATGCACTTAAAAGATCTTATTAGACATGAGATCGAACATCTCAAGCAAGGTGGAATCAATGTAAGAAGTGGTGGCGAGATGGAAGACGATGCTCTAATCAGATCTCTAATTAATATAGGTAATATCCCAGAAAAAGAATACTACAAACTACCTAAAGAAGTAGACGCTATGATCCAGGGGCTATATTTCCAAGCTCAGAAATCAAGAAGACCTTTTATAGAGGTAGCAAAAGAATACCTAGAAAGTCAAGGAGTTAGTTTGAAAGATCAAGAAGAAATCTTATCTTTATGGACCAAAAGACTACCTGCACTAGGAATTAATTTATAATATATGCAACAAAGCTTAATAGACTTATTCGAAGTTACTAAAGATGATCTTAACCCTGATCGAAAAAACCTGCGTTTATATTGCGATATGGACGGAGTACTGTGTGATTTTAGAGGTAGGTTTGAAGACCTATTCGGAAGAGGTCCTAGAGAGGTAGAGGCAGATAAAGGAGCTCCATACTTTTGGGCGATGATTCGAAATGTCGGAGTTAAGTACTGGTCAAGAATGCCATGGACCCCAGGAGGTAAAACCTTATGGAGTGCTATCAAAGAATATGAACCTAAACTACTCACAGCTCCCCCTCGAAAGAAAGGAGATTTCCACGCATTAGATCCAATTACAATGCAAGGAAAGACAGAGTGGGCAGAAAGTAATCTAAATCTATCTGCATCTGATATCGTATTTAAGAAATCTAAGGACAAGAAACTAATCGCTCAACAAGATGTAGCGAATGGATTAATACCAATCCTTATTGATGACAGAGAAGACAACATTGCAGGATGGGAAGCAGCAGGCGGGGTAGGTATACTTCACCCAGAAAACGGTAATCCATCTGAAGTTATAAAGAAGATAAAAGAGTTATATGAAGGAGAATCAACTCAAGAAGGAGTTTAAGACCCGGGACGTTGAAAGAGCTCGAAATATAGTCAAGAAAGACTACACTAGTAAAACTGTAGCTGGAACAGGTTATAAGAAACAGAGAGAGAAGCATAGTGAAGGAGATACCTGGGAAGAAGACGGGAAGACTTGGACTATAAAGAACGGTATTAGACAAACTATAACTAAGTTAGATGCTGCTAAAAAAGCAGCTCAAGTACCGTTAAAATGTCCTAAGTGTAGCGGACCGATGAATTACCATCTAAGTAAGAAGATGTATAAGATTCATAAGATGTGCTTTGACTGTGTTATAGATATGGAAGCAGGATTACGTCGAGCAGGATTATACGATGCTTATGAAAAAGCAATGGTTACTGGAGGTATCCGAGCATTTGCAAAAGATATTGAACAGTGGGTTTTAGAGGCATATGAGAGTGAAAACTACGTTACAGAAGACGGAGTTGTCGAAGAATGGAATTCAAATGATCAAGCAAAGCAACGTGCTTTAGCCAACGTAAAGGAGTTTATAGACCATGTAAACGAGTCATTAGAAGAGTAGGCTATTTATTAGTATACTGTTTCTTACAAAAAATACTATGACTCAGAAAGAATTGCTAGAAAATGTATTAAGTGAGCTAGGTTCCATTAAAAAGGGAATGCCTAACGGAGAGCTTAAACACATGGCAAGAACTATAGACGAACTAAGAGATAATCAATCACTAATGAAAGACGATATCTCAGATTTAAAAAAGACGTTATTAGATCCTAACGACGGAGTCATTGTGAACACTAATAAGAACACAGACTTCAGACGAGAGCGTGAACGTAAGATTGAGTACTACGACAATATTATCGTAGAATTCAAAAAAATGCAAGACTGGAAAAACGGCGTCACAAGAGCATTATGGATCGTATTCACAGTATTAGCAGGAATTATTATTAAGTTTTTAGCCGAAATGCAACCGTGAATAAGATAGATAAGAAATACGGCATCGGCACAACAGCTCTAATGAGAGATGTACTGCAGGAGATGGTTAGAAAGATCTTAGCAGAAAAGAAGAGGCCTGGACTCTGGGCTAATATTAATGCTAAGAAAAAGAGAGGTGAGAAAGCTTCTCACGGTAACTCTAAGGCACATAAAGATGCAGTAGCAGCTGGTAAGAAGATTAAGAAAAGTAGCTGATGAAGTTTCCTATTCCATTTTCACCGGAGAAGAACTACGCCAGGGGATGTAGGAGATCAAATATAATGTTTTTGTAGTTTCCATTATACAGCTATGACCAGAGGAGAATTAACAGAGATTATAAAAGAAGTACTTGTAGAGATGCAAGAAGCTGAAAGTGTACATAAGCCAATGAATCCCGGTATATTGAAGAACCGGTTAGGTAAATTATCTTGCACTAAAGTGAGGAAAGAGCGTGGTAAACTTAAAGACAAAGGTACTACGTTCGCAAAAGCTTTACAAAGATACCTTAACTACCATTGCAAATAACTATTTATTAGAAACTATTTCTATAGAATTATGACTTACGAAGAATTACAGAACAGGTTAAGTAGAGTTGAGACAGCTATCACAGCTCTAAAAACTGGTAGTTATCACGATCTAGATTTTAATGTAGAGCAGACTCTCGGACAATTAGAGCATACAAAAACAGCTTTACAAGAACAGCTAAGCACTCTATCAGAGGATAAGGAACCAGAGCACCTACTAAAGCCATTAGAAAAGAAAATCGATAAAGCAGTAGATAAGCAAAAAGCATCACCAGATACTGCAGCATTAGCTTTATTAGCAAACATCAATAAAAATGTAGCTTTAGACCATAATATCACCTTTAAAACCTGGACTGATGATTTAAGAGCTCATGCTCCACAAGTTGTAAACAGATTAAAAGCAGCATTAGAAGGTAAGTTTAAATATTACGGAGACCTATTAGATGTAGATTATGCAGGATTAGAGAGAGAATTAGAGAAAGCAGAGTACACCGGTACTAGAAGCTTACCTGATAACACAGCTGCATTAAAAGCTTTGATGATCAAGAAAGTAGAAGAAGGTGAGACAACAGATAGCCACGTTATCACTAAAGATCAAACATCTAGAAGAGAAGTAGAAAAGGTAGCGAGAGAGAAAGGAGTATCTACTCCAGAATTTAAGAAGAAGGTACAGAACGCTAAACCAGGTGATACGTTTAATCTAGAGGAAGATCACCAACACAATCCAAACGACGATTCAGATATGGCTAAGATTCAATTACTACAAGTAGCTGAGTATGCTCATGAATTGTTAGAAATGATTAAGAACGGTCAAGAATTGGATGCTTGGATTCAAGCTAAGATTACTAAGATTGCTGATTACATCGGAACAGTAAAACATTATTTAGAAGGAGAAGAGTACTTAGATGCTGAGTACGGTAAAGATCATCCAGCACACGGCGACTCAAATTTCTATAACGATATCCCAGAAGAATATAAAGCAATGTATGAATCATGGGTAGCTTCTCAAAAGACGATCAATGAATAAGCAAGAGATTAGACAATTACTAGAAGAAGTTTACTTTGAAGTATTAGAGGAAAACTTACTTAAAGAGGATACTCTAAAGACATCTACTCAGATGATCTTAGGAAAGTTTCCTACATTACGAGATACTATTGAAAAACTCTTAACAAAAGAGTACGATCATTTTATTGACGAGATTCATTGGGTATCTCCTAAACCCTCTACCTTTAAGGTACAGTTTAAGAGTGGTCAGTCATTCATCTTAAAGTGGTTAGGAAAAGGATTTCAAGCACAAGTAGAGGGCAAGAGATTCTTTCTCAACAACGTATCTGAATATCAATCAGCACTAGATAGAATCAACGAACTATTAAAGAACGGCCCTGTTAGTGCTGCTGATGAATTCGGAGAAGATGAAGGATTTGATGACTCTGGAGCATTTGACTCAGAACCATCAGCAGATTCAGGAACAACAGACGCTGAAGGAGAAGACGTATTTGACACAGGAGAAGAGTAGTATGGAGTTGATCGATAAGATTTTACAGGAATGGTCTTGGAGAACTGAGAAAGGATACCCCGATCTTAATAATGAAGAAGATCTTAAGATACTGAGAGAAGTTTTTGATATTGATCTTGTTAACGAAGCTGATAACAGCTCTTTCGACGCTATTATAGAAGAGACTTTCAAAGAAAGTATCCCCGCAGTAAAAGGAAAGTACAGATTACCAGAAGCAACCTCAGAATTTAAAATCGACAGTGCCGATCAAGAAGCATTTAAAGCACTCTTTTACAAAGCACCTGATAAGAGTGTAGGAAACGGAGAGGTAGCTTTATACTGGTTGTTTAATTACGCTAACCCAAAGAACCCAGCCGATAGAGCTAAAGAGAATAGAGGAGCAGATGATCCTGACCTACTGGTGGATGGAAGCGGTCTTGAAGTTAAATCTTATAATTCACATGATAAAAAGAGTACTTTAGGTAAATTTAAGAGTGATGTTGAATCGAGAAAGTTAATAAACGCTCTCTTCGGTATTACGAACATGTATAAGGTATTCGGAGAAGAAGGTTCTTTTAATTCTGAAGTAGTATTTAATATGGCGATCTTACGAGACGCTTTTCAGGAAGTACTTAATATTCAAAAGATCTTTGCAGAAGATAATGTCAGGGAAGTTTTAGGATCGTATGCCGTATTTGCAGATATGCAAAAACAGGTTAACACCTTGCTAAGTATGGTAGAATCTAAAGATCCTGAAGAGTTAGCGAAAAAGGTAATGGTAACGTTACTTAAGACAAAGCTTGAGAAAAAGCCCGGAGCCGGTAACTACATTATAAACTTAAAAGAAAGTAACCCATTTGACATCAAGGTATTTAGAATACCTGAAGATATTGAAGGAGGGTTGATGGAGAAGTCTTTCGAACACTTAGCAAAAAACACAGCAGTTAACTCTGCAGAGATTCAATTTAAGTACAGTATATTTGATTAACAAATATGAAATTAAAGGTTAATAATTTAATGGTTCTAGTAGCAGTAGCAATTGCTGCAATGTATGCTTTCGGTTTACTCACTCCAATGAATAACAGAGCTAAGGAGAAGTTAGACGCTTATATAGAAAAGAGTCAAGCAGTAGTAGATTCCTTAGAGAACCATATTACTCTATTAGACATAGAGAATGATATGTTACAGTCACAAGTCGACAGTGCTTTAGCTGCTATTGGTATTGAGGAAGAAAAACGTAAACAACAAAGAGATGCATTCGATCGTAAAATTGCTAAGCTTAATAAGCTTTCTGCTTCTGAGCTTTCCAGCTATTTCACAGAACGTTATAGTAAATAACGGCGATACTTTAGTTTGCATTCCCTCAAAGATTGCAAAAGAAATTATTACTGATCTAGAACAAGGAGACCTCTGTCAAGCAGAGTTAGAAAGTTACTTAAGAGACATTCAAAGTCTTAATCAAGCAATGACTGCTAAAGACGGTCAGATCGCCAATCTCATTGGTATTAAAAACAACCTCAATGGCGTCATTGACGAAAAGAATAGTCAAATAGAAAAGCAAAAGAAGTACCAAGCTACCTTAAGAAGACAGCGCAAATGGAATCTATATAAAGGCTGGATGGGAGGTACAGTCGTAGGAACTGTTATTGGAATAATTATAATGTTATGAGTCAACAAGACGTAAAAAAGATTATCATACAGGAGTACGCTAAGTGTGCAAAGGATCCCGAGTACTTCATGAAGAAGTATTGCTACATCCAGCACCCACAGAGAGGCCGTATCTTATTTAACCTGTATCCATTCCAAGGAAAGGTACTACATTTATTTAAGGATCATCAATTTCTTATTACTCTTAAGTCTAGGCAGTTAGGTATTTCTACTTTAGCAGCAGGGTATAGTCTATGGTTAATGATCTTTCATAAGGATAAAAACGTCCTTGCTCTTGCAACTACTCAAGCTACAGCTCGAAACTTAGTAAACAAGGTACAGTTTATGTACAAAGAGCTTCCGAGCTGGCTAAGATTGAAAGCAGTAGAAGACAACAAACTGTCCTTAAGACTCACAAACGGTTCAAGAATATCTGCTAAATCTTCTAATTCAGATGCAGCACGTTCAGAAGCAGTATCACTACTGCTTATTGATGAGGCAGCATTTATTGACAATATTGACGAAACGTTTGCAGCAGCTCAACAAACACTAGCTACTGGAGGTCAATGTATGGCTCTATCAACTCCTAACGGTATTGGTAACTGGTTCCACCAGACTTGGGAAAAAGCTGAAACTGGAGAAAATAGTTTCATACCAATTAAGCTACCGTGGACAGTACATCCTGAAAGAGATCAAACTTGGAGAGACCAACAGGATAGAGACCTAGGTCCTAGAATGGCTGCTCAAGAATGTGACTGTGACTTCTTATCATCAGGTGATACAGTATTTGAACCAGAAGATCTTATCTACATGGAGACTACTACTAAAAAGGATCCAATAGAAAGAAGAGGTGTGGACAGTAACTTATGGATATGGGAATACCCAGACTACATGAAATCTTATATGGTCGTAGCTGATGTCGCTAGAGGTGATGGACAGGATTTTTCTACCTTCCACGTTTTTGATATTGAAGCCTCTTGTCAAGTAGCAGAGTTTAGGAGTAAGATCCCTCCTAAAGAATTCGGAAACATATTGGTAGGGATATCCACAGAGTACAATAACGCTCTATTAGTAGTAGAGAATGCATCTATTGGATGGGCTACTATCGACCAGATTATTACTAGAGAATATTCAAACCTATATTACTCATCTAAATCAGATCAAGAGACCGTACAATCGTATATGTCTAAGTTTGAGAACGATAAACTAGTACCTGGATTCTCTATGACAGCACGCACTCGTCCATTAGTTATCGCTAAGATGATGGAGTACATAAGAGAGAAAGCCGTTACTGTTCAATCAGATAGGCTCTTAAAAGAGATGAGGGTATTTGTATGGAAGAACGGTAAAGCACAGGCACAGACAAGTTATAATGATGATTTAGTAATGGCATTTGCTACCGGCCTATACGTTAGAGATACAGCTCTACGACTAAGGCAGCAAGGAATGGATTTAGCTAGAGCTCAACTATCCTCATTTAATAACCTAAATAATCGCAACTCCGCTATAATAAATGTTGCTAATACGCAAAATAATCCGTATATTATAGATAATGGATCCGGTACCCAAGAGGATATATCTTGGTTATTTAAGTAAGATCTATTTATAATTAAACTATACCGTAAATGGCGGACAAATCTCTATTTGGCAGATTACAGCGATTATTCGCTACAGACGTAGTAATCAGGAACGTTGGTGGTAACCAGCTTAAGATTGCTGACGTTAATCAGATTCAGACTACTGGAAAGTATCAGACGAATTCCTTGATGGATAGATTCTCTCGTCTATACATCTATAACAATAAGAATATCTTTAATCCGAACCTTAACTATCAGACGTTAAGAATTCAATTATACTCGGATTACGAAGCGATGGACACAGATCCAATTATCTCTTCTACTCTAGATATTATTGCAGATGAAGCAACGTTGAAGAACGATACCGGAGACATGTTAACGGTAAAGTCATCTGATGAGAATATTCAAAAGATCCTCAACAACCTATTTTACGACGTCCTCAACATTGAGTTTAACTTATGGTCATGGACTCGTCAAATGTGTAAGTACGGGGATTTCTTTTTGAAATTAGAAATCGCAGAAGACTTTGGAGTATACAATGCACTTCCATATACCGTGTACCACATGGTACGTCATGAAGGACAGGATCCTGAAGAGCCTACCAAAGTACAATTCTCAATCGATCCAGATGGTTTAGCATCATCTGCAGATCCAAACTTCATGCCTAAGTCTAACAAAAAAGTTATCCACTTAGACAACTATGAAGTTGCTCACTTCAGATTAATCTCTGATACTAACTACCTGCCATACGGTAGATCATTTATCGAACCTGCTAGAAAGATCTTCAAGCAGTTGACGTTAATGGAAGATGCGATGTTAATTCACCGTATCATGAGAGCTCCTGAGAAGAGAGTCTTTTATGTAAACGTTGGTCAGATCCCTCCTACAGAGGTTGAGCAGTTTATGCAAAAGACTATCAACCAGATGAAGAAGACTCCTTATGTTGATCCACAAACCGGTCAATATAACCTCAAGTTCAATATGCAGAACATGATGGAGGACTTCTACCTACCAGTAAGAGGT
>Ga0209137_1001222_pt1 | contig 24944 bp, 20 predicted proteins | sample SaaInl5LU_22_DNA_FD_184642 | JGI IMG/M metagenome (GOLD analysis project Ga0209137, IMG submission 184642) | Marine microbial communities from expanding oxygen minimum zones in the Saanich Inlet - ESP_105LU_22_DNA (SPAdes) (version 2) | ecosystem: Environmental > Aquatic > Marine > Intertidal...
AATTTGTCTACAATAATCGCTTTTACTCTTGATGCAATGTCTGACATAATCTTTAATTTTAAGTTTTAATTAGGATGCAAAAGTAAAAAACTTTATATTAAAAAACATAATTACTTTAAAAATGTGTACTTATTTGTGTACAAATCGACGATGTGTTGTTGTTTTACTTCTAAATGTGAATTATTATTCTTTTTTTTGTTGAACAATCCCAACCCAAAAAATTTTTAATGAAACGAATTGCAATTTTTGCTTCCGGATCTGGAACCAACGCCGAAAATATCATCACATATTTTCAGAAAAACAGCAAAGCTGAAGTGGCTTTAGTCCTCTCAAATAACCCAAATGCGCTTGTTTTAAAGCGCGCCTCATCCTTGGGTGTCCCAAAAACAGTATTTGACAAACAACAATTGAACGATTCCAATTGGGCTGATGAGAATTTAAAAAATCTGGATTTAATTGTTTTAGCTGGTTTCTTATGGAAATTTCCAGAACATTTGTTAGAGAGTTTTAAAAACAAAGTGGTGAATGTGCATCCCGCTTTATTGCCAAAATACGGAGGAAAAGGAATGTATGGTATGCACGTGCACAATGCTGTTGTTGAAAATAAAGAATCGGAATCAGGTATTACAATTCATTACGTGAATGAACACTACGATGAAGGTGCCATTATTTTTCAAGCAGAATGTGCGGTTAACCCCACTGATACCCCAGCCGATGTCGCCGCTAAAATTCATCAACTAGAAATGATACATTTCCCAAAAGTCATTCAACAAATTCTTTTTGAATAATGGCTAAACCCAAAAAGAAATACTATACGGTTTGGAAGGGACACCATACGGGCGTTTTTGAAACATGGGACGATTGCAAAGCACAAATTTCAAATTTTGAAGGTGCCCAATATAAATCGTTTCCAACATTTGAATTGGCAAAAACAGCACTAAAAGGACAATACAAGGACTTCATTGGAAAAACCAAAAAGTTTTCTAGCAACTTATCGGAAACCAGATTAAAACTCATAGGTCAGCCGAATTACAACTCTATTGCAGTGGATGCCGCTTCCAGTGGAAACCCAGGTATAATGGAATACAGAGGCGTAGATACACAGTCCAAAAAACAATTATTTCACAAAGGCCCCTACGCACAAGGGACAAACAATGTTGGTGAGTTTCTAGCGCTTGTCCATGGTTTAGCATTTTTAAAACAAAACAAAAGCAACCGAATTCTTTATACCGATTCAAGGACCGCCATGAGTTGGGTCAAAAAAAAACAGTGCAACACCAAATTAGATCGCACAACAACAAATACGGCTTTGTTTGAGCTTGTAGACCGTGCGGTGCTATGGCTTAAAAACAATACATATACAACTGTAATTGTCAAATGGGAAACAAAGGCATGGGGTGAAATCCCTGCCGATTTTGGTCGTAAATAAATTAAGTCATTAGAGCGTATTTTAATGTTTTGTAAGGACTAAAAAATATGTAACTTTGCTCTTTACATTTTTTAAAACATCGTATGAGTAAATTGGTAATTGTTGGAACTGTTGCATTTGATGCTGTTGAAACCCCTTTTGGAAAAACCGATAAAATTCTTGGCGGATCTGCTTCCTATATTGGACTTTCTGCTTCCCAATTTGACGTTGATAGTGCTATTGTTTCCGTTGTAGGTGGCGATTTCCCTCATAATTATTTAGATCTTTTTTCAAAGAGAGATATTGATATTTCAAGAATTGAAATAATAAAAGAAGGGAAAACTTTTTTTTGGAGTGGGCGCTATCACAATGACATGAATACCCGTGACACCTTGGCAACTGAACTGAATGTATTAGAAAACTTTCAACCCAAAGTTCCTGAAGCCTATAAAGATGCGAAGATTTTAGTTTTAGGAAATTTACACCCGCTGGTTCAATCCAGTGTTTTAGATCAAATGTCAAATGCTTCAACGTTGGTCATTTTAGATACAATGAATTTTTGGATGGACCATACTCTCAAGGACCTGTTGGAAGTTATAAAACGCGTGAATGTTATTACTATTAACGACGAAGAAGCTCGCCAACTTACAGGAGAACACTCTTTAGTAACAGCAGCAAAAAAAATACATGAGATGGGGCCTGAATATGTAGTTATCAAAAAAGGTGAACATGGGGCATTATTATTTAATGGCACAAATGTATTTTTTGCACCAGCATTGCCATTAGAATCCGTTTTTGATCCAACAGGAGCGGGAGATACTTTTGCAGGAGGATTTGCAGGGTTTTTAGCGCAAACAGAAAACATCTCTTTCGAAAATATGAAAAAAGCGGTTATTTATGGATCTACACTCGCATCGTTTTGTGTAGAAAAGTTTGGTACCGAACGCTTAGAGTCTTTAAAGTCTGAAGAGGTTAGAACACGTCTCCAGGCTTTTAAAGATCTGACAAGATTTGAAATAGAATTAACAACCTAAGAAAACGCGCCAACTTGGCGCGTTTTCTTTTAAGAATATTAAATTTTTTAACAGGACATTTAAATGAGCGATGCTATAAAACACGAATGTGGAATTGCACACATTAGACTTTTAAAACCATTAGAGTTTTATAAAAAGAAATACGGAACAGCTTTTTATGGGATCAATAAGATGTACCTTATTATGGAAAAGCAACACAACCGTGGACAAGATGGCGCGGGTTTTGCGAGTATCAAATTGGACATGCAACCTGGAGAGCGTTATATCAGTCGGGTTCGTTCGATCGCACAACAGCCAATTCAGGATATTTTTGCTCAGATCAACAATAGAATAAACGATGTATTGGCAGAACAACCCGAAGTAGCTAATGATGCGGAGGCACAAAAAAAGGCAGTTCCTTATCTGGGAGAGGTGATGTTGGGCCATGTTCGCTATGGAACGTTTGGAAAAAACAGTGTTGAGAGTGTACATCCTTTTTTGAGACAGAACAATTGGATGCACCGAAATGTGATTTTAGCAGGAAATTTTAATATGACTAACGTTAAAAGTTTATTTAAAAACCTTGTTGAAATTGGACAGCACCCTAAAGAGTACACAGACACCATTACAATCATGGAGAAGATTGGACATTTTTTGGATGATGCTGTTTCGAAACTGTACAAGAAACTCAAAAAGGAAGGGTATACCAAAATGGAGTGTTCGCCATTGATTGCAGAACGTTTGAATCTAAAAAAAATATTAAAAAAAGCTGCTAAAAGCTGGGACGGAGGTTATGCTATGGCGGGGCTTTTAGGTCATGGGGATTCCTTTGTTTTAAGAGATCCTTCTGGAATTCGTCCAGCCTATTATTACATGGATGACGAAGTAGTGGTTGTCGCTTCTGAGCGCCCTGTAATTCAAACTGTTTTTAATGTTGATTATGATGCGGTTCATGAGTTGCCACCAGGTAGTGCTATTATTACCAAAACGTCGGGAGAAACATCGATCAATCAAATTTTGGAGCCTTTAGAGCGTATGGCGTGCTCCTTTGAACGTATATATTTTTCAAGAGGAAGTGATGCTGAAATTTATCAAGAGCGCAAACTACTAGGAAAACTGATTGTTCCAGAAGTTTTGAAGCATGTAGATTATGACATTAAAAACACGGTATTTTCTTACATACCGAATACAGCAGAAACCTCTTTTTTTGGAATGATTGAAAATGTAGAAGAGTATTTGAATAAGAAGAAAACCACGCAAATATTAAAAGGGACACGCTCTCTTTCTGCAGAAAAAGTAACTCAAATCCTTTCGGAACATACACGTGTCGAAAAAATCGCAATTAAAGATGTTAAACTTAGAACATTCATTACTGAAGATAGCAGTCGTGATGATTTAGTAGCCCATGTGTACGACGTGACTTATGGAGTTATTAAACCAGAAGACAACCTTGTCATTATAGACGATAGTATTGTTCGAGGGACAACTTTAAAGAAAAGTATTCTAAAAATGGTGGATCGATTGAAACCTAAACGTATTGTAGTGGTCTCTTCAGCTCCGCAAATTCGTTATCCAGATTGTTACGGGATAGACATGGCTAACCTTGAGGGGTTGGTAGCGTTTAGAGCAGCACTAGAATTGTTGAAAGACGCAAATATGTACCATATTGTTGAAGAAATTTATACACGCTGTAAGGCACAAGAAAATTTAAAAGATACGGAGGTTAAGAACTTTGTAAAAGAAATTTATGCACCATTTACTCCTCAACAAGTGTCAGATAAAATTGCAGAGTTGTTGAGTGAAGAAGGGATCAATGCTGAGGTCAAAATCATATTTCAATCTATAGAAAACTTACACACCGCCTGCCCAAAAAATTTAGGGGACTGGTATTTTACAGGAAATTATCCTACACCTGGTGGCAATCGAGTTGTGAATCGGGCTTATATTAACTTTTTTGAAGAGAACAATGAAAGAGCTTACTAGATCAAAGAGCAGTTCGTCTAATAAATACGCAGTTCGTCTAAAATATGTTTGTACTATATATTAAACTTATATATTTGGGTTACCATAACATAAGTAGGTTAAGTTCATGGTAGATTTGGGGCAAAAAAGGTGAACGCAAGTTCACCTTTTTTATTTTCTATTGTTTTCTAAAACTTATTTTGCAGCCAAAAATCGCTTTTCAACTTCTTTCCAGTTAATCACATTAAAGAATGCTTCAATATAATCCGGACGACGGTTTTGGTAGTTTAAGTAATAGGCGTGTTCCCAAACATCTAAGCCCAAAATTGGAGTCCCTTCACAAGAAACACCTGGCATTAATGGATTATCTTGATTAGGAGTAGAACACACTTCTACCTTACCGCCTTTATGAACACATAACCAAGCCCATCCAGATCCAAACTGTGTAGCCGCTGCCTTACTGAATGCGGTTTTAAAATCTTCGAAAGCACCATAAGCGGCTAGGATTGCTTCTTTAAGCTCGCCAGAAAGGGCTTCTTTCCCCTCAGGATTCATAACCTCCCAAAACAAAGAATGGTTGTAAAACCCGCCTCCATTATTACGAACTGCCTTATTAGACATATCCAAGTCTCCAAGGATTGTTTCAATTGATTTGTTTTCTAAATCAGTTCCTGCAATTGCAGCATTTAGATTGTTTGTATACCCATTATGATGTTTAGAGTGGTGGATTTCCATTGTTCGTGCATCAATATTAGGCTCGAGCGCATCGTAAGCATAATTTAATTTTGGTAATTCAAAAGCCATAAGAATTTATTTTTAAGTGTTTAAATAATTAGTTCAAATTTACAATATTCAAATAAAAATTACGAGCATAAGTAATTAAGATTGTTTATTTTGGTATAAATTTTATTTAGTGAGCGAATCAACATTCAATATCTACAACGCTTCGGCTGGAAGTGGGAAGACATTTACCTTAGTCAAAGACTATTTAAAAATAGTCCTGACTTCTAAAGAGTTTTTGCCGCATCGTCATGTTTTAGCCATTACTTTTACTAACAAAGCTGTAGACGAAATGAAGACGCGTATTATTGAAGCGTTAATGGCATTTGCCGCACCGTCTATTTTAGTTCAATCAGACCCTTTGTTTGATCAAGTTGTGAGTGAACTGGGGAGCTCTCCTAAAGAAATTCATTTTAAATCTAAAAAATTACTCAGTAAGATATTGCATAATTATGCTGCTTTTGATATATCTACGATTGACAAGTTTACTCAAAAGCTGATTCGCACTTTTGCATTTGATTTAAAACTTCCAATGAATTTTGAAGTTGAATTAGATACAAATTTTTTACTACAAAAAGCAGTCAGTCGTTTACTGTCTAAAGCAGGAATAAACAAGGCGCTTACAAAATTATTGGTTGAGTTTGCTATTGAAAAAGCAGATGATGATAAGAGTTGGAATATTACTTTGGATTTAGTTAAAACAGCTAAGCTTTTAACAACAGAGTCAGATGCTCCTTTTTTAGAGGAGCTTGCGCAACGTTCGTTACATGATTTTAGCAGGTTAAAATCTACTTTAATAAAACATATTAGCGACACAGAAATACAAGTTGTGAAGCAGTCCACCCAAATTTTAGAGTTGATCACAGCTAGAGGTATTGAGTTTTCAGATTTTTCCAGAGGATCTGTACCGAAGTATTTTAAATCGTTAGGCTCAAAAAAATTCGACCTAAGTTTTACAGCTCAATGGCAACAATCTATAGAAACAACTTCGCTATACCCTAAAAAAACACTACCACACATTGCGAGCGCTATTGATGATTTACGCCCACAACTTGTAGAAGTATTCCACAAAACAAAAGAAGCCGTTTATCAAATACGGTATTTAAAAAACATCCTAAAAAACACCACCCCCCTTTCGGTATTGAATTTGATAAACCAAGAGTTAAAAACAATTAAAGACGAAGAAAACTTGTTGATGATTTCTGAATTTAATTCCATTATAAGTCAGCAAATAAAAGATCAGCCTGCTCCCTTTATATATGAACGTATTGGCGAAAAATTCAATCATTTTTTCATTGATGAGTTTCAGGACACTTCCGAATTACAATGGCAAAACTTGGTTCCCCTATTGACAAACACCTTAGCAGAAGAACACGGGAGTGCTATGTTGGTAGGAGATGCTAAACAAGCCATTTATCGTTGGAGAGGCGGAAAGGCGGAGCAATTCATCAATTTATCTAACAACTCAACCCCTTTTCCTTTCAAAGCAACCCTTTCTCACCTTCCAACAAACTATAGAAGTTCCAGGCAGGTTGTAGATTTTAATAATAAATTTTTTAAACATCTATCGACGGTTGTATTTTCAAACGACGTTTATAAATCTTTATATCAATCGCCTGCCCAATTAGAGCATAACGACAAAACTGGTTATGTAAATATTTCCTTTCTAGAGTTTGAAAAAAGCGATGATAAATCGCTTAAATATGCCGAAAAAGTTCTAGAAATCATTAGAACTTACTTAGACTCAAACAAAAAGGCAGCCCTAAGGGATATATGTGTGTTGGTTCGAAAACGAAAAGAAGGGGTTGCTGTAGCAAATCTGTTAAGTCAATCTAAAATTAATATTGTTTCTAGTGAAACCCTTTTGGTGGCTCAGTCTCTTGAAGTAAAACATATTATGAGTGTGTTAGAATATGTACATGAACCGTCGAATATGGAGGCAAAACTTCAGGTGATTAATTATATAGCCTCTAATACTGAGGTAGGTGACCCCCACTTATTTCGTTTAAAGTGTATCCCATTAAATCGAGGAGCTTTTTTTCAAGCACTTCAGCCTTTTGGATTTTTTTTCTCTTCTAGAATCGCGTTACAACTTTCTTTATATGAATCGGTAGAGTATATCATTAGTAGCTTTAAACTTACAAAAGCCTCAAACGCTTACATTCAATTTTTCTTAGATTTTGTGGTTGAATTCACTCAAAAAACAACTTCAAGTATACATCAATTTATAGATCATTATAATTTGAAAAAGGAGAGCTTAAGTATTGTAACTCCTAAAGGAATAAATGCTGTTCAAATTATGACAGTTCACAAATCTAAAGGCTTAGAATTTCCAGTGGTAATTTTTCCATTTGCAGAGCTGGATATTTATAAAGAATTGGAACCGAAAGAATGGATGCCCATGGAATCTTCTTATGCTCCCTTTGCGTATTTTTTATTAAACTACAACAAAGACTTTGAGTTTTTTGGTGCTGAAGGAGCCTCTGTTTTTAAGGATCACCAATCAAAACTAGAGTTGGATAACATCAATTTACTGTATGTAGCACTCACTAGGGCAGTTGAGCAATTATATATTGTTGGGAATGCATCGGTTTCTAAAAACGGAGCAGAAAACCTTAAAACATATTCAGGGCTTCTCATCAATTATCTAAAATCTTTAGGGCAGTGGAAAGATGGAACAACAGAATATGAGTTTGGAGCTTTCGAAAATATAGACCTTCCAAAGCCTGCAAAATATCCAACAGTATTTCAACGGCAATTTATATCAACTCCAAAGGAGCAACTAAACGTATCTATGGCTACAAACGCAGGATATTTATGGGATACCACACAGAAAGAAGCGATTGAAAAAGGGAACTTGATTCATTTACTTCTATCAAAAATTTATACCAAAGTTGATGTTGAAATTACACTGAATAATTTTTTTAATGCTGGCATTATATCATCCGCTCAAAGTCTTGAGCTTTTAGGCACATTAGAAGCAATCGTTAGCCATCCATTATTAGCCTTTTATTTTAGCTCCGAAGTAGAGGTTTATAATGAAAGAGAAATTATGACATCTGGCGGAACTATAATTATTCCAGATCGATTGGTGGTTTCCAAAGACTCAACCGCTGTTATTATTGATTACAAGACCGGAGACCCTCATGAAAAAAACATAGCTCAGCTCGAAAATTATTCAGACGTTATTGAAGAAATGGGTTATCGGGTCTCCAAGAAAATACTGGTGTATATAAATGACGTTTTACAGGTTAATATTCTCTAGAATTTACATATTTTAAAAAAAAGTCAATTTTAGTGTGCAGATTTTTTGGAAATTAATATCGTTTTTTTATGAAGAATGTTTGTTTTATAGAATTAACATCTTACTTTTGCAGTTAATTAGCTTGACAATTAAAAATTTCAAATATGAAAAATCTTAACAGATTAATTCTTACAACATTACTGGTTTTAGCGATTGGAAATGTAAATGCACAAGATGAAAATAATCCATGGAAAATTACACTTGGTGTAAATGCTGTAGATGTATTTCCTGTTGGCGAAGACGCTCCACAAGGAGATTATTTCCAGGAATTCTACAACGTAGAGGACAACTGGAATATTATTCCATCCATTTCTTTAGTTTCAGTGCAAAAATATATAGAAGATGGTTTCTCTATAGGGATCTCAGCATCTATTAACAGAATTGATAAATGGGGAAAAACTCAAGAAGGAACACCTGTTTCTGTGAGCAGCCTTATGTATTATGCAGTTGATGGTAATGTGAATTACAGCCTTTCGGGCTTATTAAAAACTAAAAAACTGGAACCTTTTGTTGGTTTTGGTGGTGGATATACTTGGATTGAAGAAGGTCCTTACAACACTCCTGCCGATGGTGGAGGGTCTGCTTTAGTTGGAGCTGGAACTTTAAATGGAACAGTTGGCTTATCATATTGGTTTTCTGACAACATTGGAATTACAGCACAATCTACATACAAGCATTCTTTTAAAGACTACCTAACAAAGCATTTCCAGCACTCTGTAGGAGTAGCTTTCAAATTTGGAGGAACTGACACAGATGGAGATGGTATATACGATAAACACGATCTTTGTCCAGAAGTACCTGGATTAGAAGAATTCAACGGCTGTCCTGATACAGATGGAGACGGCATTGAAGATTCGAAAGATGCATGTCCTGAATTAGCTGGTTTAGCTGAGTTTGACGGTTGTCCTGATACAGATGGAGACGGTGTATCTGACAACAAAGACACATGTCCAAATGAAGCGGGCTTGGTAGCATTAGCAGGATGTCCAGATGCAGATGCAGATGGCATTGCAAATGCTCAAGATGAATGTCCAAACGAGGCAGGTCCTGTAGCTAACAACGGTTGCCCATGGAAAGATGGTGACAGCGATGGTGTTTTAGATAAAGATGATAACTGTCCTAACGAAGCAGGAACTGTAGCAAACAATGGCTGCCCTGAAGTTGTGATCCCATCTCAAGAAGATCAAAATCAGCTTATTAACTACTCTAGAACAATTAACTTTTCACTTGGAAAGTCAAGCTTTAAGGCGGATGCTTACCCAACTTTACAAGCAATTACAGCGATCTTAAAAGAGTATCCAAAAGCTAACTTTGTTGTTGAAGGACATACAGACAGTACAGGAACTAACAACAACTTTAACCAATTACTCTCCGAAAGAAGAGCTCAGAAAGTTGTGGATTATTTAGTAGAAAATGGTATTTCAGCTGAAAGACTTACCTCTGCTGGTTTCGGTGAAAACAATCCAATTGAATCTAACATGACTGCTGCAGGAAGATCTGCAAACAGACGTGTAGAAGTTAAATTGGCTGATTAGTATTAGTTTTTACTAATTCATAATAAAAAGCTTAAAACGCTTCGCAATTGCGAAGCGTTTTTTTATTTTTATAACATGACAAGTTTTATTTATGACGTTCTAAAAGATTTGGACATCCATTCGAAAGATGTTTCCAAAGTCAGCCTCATACTTCCCAACAAGCGTGCTGGGATATTTCTTAAAAAAGAATGGTCTAAATTAAATAAAACAACCGGCTTTTTACCTCAAATAATTGCCATTGAATCTTTTATAGAGGAATTATCTCAATTAAGACTTCTTAGTAACACCGAACTAATCTTTGAGTTTTATGAGGTTTATCTAGAGCTGACACATGAAAATGAAAGAGATTCATTTGATAGTTTTTCGAAATGGGCTCCAATTGTCATTCAAGATTTTAATGAAATTGACCGCTATTTAATTCCTCAGAATCAAATTTTCGGATATTTATCCGCAATTCAGGAAATTAATCACTGGTCTTTAGAGCCAAATTCAACACCTCTTATCAAAGGCTATTTATCGTTTTGGAGAAAGGTAGACCGCTATTATACAAAATTTACGGAACAACTTCTTCAAAAGGGCGTGGGGTATCAAGGCTTAATTTATAGGGAGGCCGTCGAAAATTTAGAGTCTTATATTCAAAATCATCCCGATAAGTCACATGTCTTTTTAGGGTTTAATGCTTTAAATGCTTCCGAATCTTCGATTATTCAGGAATTATTACAACAAGATCAAGCAACAATTTATTGGGATATAGACCAAGTGTTTTTAGACGCCCCCCATCACGATGCTGGATATTTTATAAGGCAACATCAAAAAAACTGGAATTACTTTACCTCACATCCTTTTAAGTGGGTTTCTAATTATTATACCAAACCCAAAAACATTTCAGTTGTTGGAACTCCAAAAAATATAGGTCAAGTTAAGTATGTTGGGGAGTTGCTCCAACAATTGCAAAAGGAACATAAACTCCATAATACAGCTCTAGTTTTAGGAAATGAAGACTTACTAATTCCGATATTAAACTCTATTCCGAGCAGTATAGAAGATATTAACATTACTATGGGGTTGCCTTTAAAACAAATACCGTTTTCAGCTTTTATCGATCAGTGGTTCCAGCTTCACAAAGAATCGTCCGCATCTTATTATTATCAAGATGTGATTGGAATATTATCTCATCAATTTGTTCGCCCCTTATTTCAAACGAAAAATCAAGATGCCGCTCAATTAATTATTACAACGATCAAACACCAAAACCGAACCAGCCTTTCTAAAGATCAAATCCTTGCCATTGCACCTGATCACAGAGAAAATTTAGAGCTTTTGTTTGAGTCTTGGAACGACCAACCAAAGAAAGCAATTAATAGTGTACTGATGCTTATTTTTAAATTGAAGGATCATTATACAAAATCAAAAAACAACAATCTTTTAGCTTTAGAATATTTATATCGATTCTCAGAAATTTTTAATCACTTAAATCGTCTTAATACCAACTATAGTTACATTAGCAGTATCAGAGTTTTACAAAGTCTTTATAAAGAACTTTTAAGTCTTGAAACCTTGGACTTTAAAGGCCAACCACTAAAAGGACTTCAGATAATGGGGATGCTGGAGTCGCGTGTTTTAGATTTTGAAACTGTCATTATTGTGTCAGTAAATGAGGGAGTCTTGCCCGCGGGTAAGACCAATAATTCCTTTATCCCTTTTGATGTTAAAATTGAAAACGGACTGCCCACTTACAAAGAAAAAGATGCTGTTTACACCTATCATTTTTATCGATTGCTTCAGCGCGCTAAGAATGCGCATATTATTTATAATACTGAGCCCGATGTATTAAGTGGAGGAGAACGAAGTCGTTTTATAACTCAACTAGAGTTTGAGGCGCACCACCAACTCGATCATAAAATAGTAATTCCCGAGACCCCACAAATCACACCCCAGTTATTAAGTGTAAAAAAGACTCCTGAAATCATCTCAAAACTCAGAAGTATAGCTGAAAAAGGCTTTTCACCTTCCTCTCTGACACAATACATTCGCAATCCGATCGACTTTTATAATCAGAAAATTTTAGGAGTCAAAGTAGACGACTTATTAGAAAAAACGGTTGCTGCCAACACATTTGGAAGTATTATTCACAACACATTGGAAGCATTTTATAAGCCTTTAATTGGACTTACTTTGGAAGCATCAATGTTGACAGCGTTAGAGCCTAAAATAGATGCAACTGTCAGCTACTATTTTAAAGAACTCTATAAGGAGGGTGACATCACTCAAGGGCTTAATCTTATCAGTTTTGAAATTGCCAAACGGTATGTCTCAAATTTTTTATCCTATGAGCTTTCGTGTATTCATAGGGGCGACGAAGTCACAATAGAAGCGATCGAATCTAAAATGGCGGTTACCATTGATATCCCCGAACTTCAAACTCCGATTCAATTGATTGGAACGATAGATCGAATTGATGTATGCAATGGAACACGTAGAATTATTGACTACAAAACTTCTCAGGTGTCTCAATCGGAAATGGAGTTGGTACATTGGGACGATATCACAAGCGACTATAAGACTCACAGTAAAAGCTTTCAGATCATGACCTATGCGTATATGCTATATACTGAAACCTCTTTTACAACGCCTGTTGAAGCGGGGATTATTTCCTTCAAAAACTTAAAATCTGGATTGTTAAAGTTTGCTAAGAAAGATAAGCCTGGGGCGTATGCTCAAAAAACAAGCTTAGTGTCTCCAGACTTTTTAGCTCGTTACGAACACGAACTCAAAACACTCATCTTAGAGCTTTTTAATCCGGATATAGATATTGTCGAAAAAGAAGTTTAAATGGTCGTTAAAGAGCTAAATAAAGTTATTACAGGGTCACATGGTTTGCCAATTCTCTTAGATGTTTTTTATAATAATAATGTAGCGCATGCGCCACTCATCATTTTTTGCCATGGCTATAAAGGTTTCAAAGACTGGGGCGCATGGAATTTACTTTCAGAAACCTTTTCGGATAAAGGAGTGGCCGTTATGAAATTCAATTTTTCTCACAATGGCGGTACCATTGAGCAGCCTATTGATTTTCCAGATCTTGAAGCGTTTGGAAATAATAATTATACAATTGAATTGGAGGATTTGAATCAGGTATTGAATTGGGTAGAATCAAACTATGCAAAACATCCCTATATAGACATCTCTAATATTATTCTAGTTGGTCACAGTCGTGGCGGTGGTATTGTTACCATAAAGGCAGCCGAAGACCTCCGAATTAAAAAACTTGTGAGTCTTGCTGGAGTTTCGGATTTCAAATCAAGATTTCCTAAAGGGTTGGATCTTGAGACATGGGAATCTAATGGGGTACGATTTGTTATGAATGGGCGGACTAAGCAACAGATGCCTCATTACTATCAGTTTTATGAAAATTTTATAGCGAATGAAACCAGACTTACAATTCAAGTTGCTGCAGAAAGTCTAAAGTTGCCCCATTTAATTATTCATGGAGATGCTGACACAAGTGTGGATGTAAAAGAGGCGTTAGTATTACACACATGGCATTCAGAGAGCCAACTGGTGTTACTAGAAGGTGCGAACCACGTATTTGGAAGCAGTCATCCGTGGACATCTAACGAATTACCCCTGTATTTACAGCAAATTCATTTAAAAATTAGTCATTTTATTAACAATTTACATTAGTTCTTAAAAAAAAGAGCATTTATCTGATATTTTTTTTGGAAAGAATAAACTAATTTTTGTAATTTGGACTAAATTAAATATATATTATGGGATATTCATTCAAAAATAGTAAAGGAAAGACGTATTTTTTACACACTAAAGATGTAATTCTTAAAGGTGGTAGAGAACAAACTATCTATTATTTCGCTAAAGATGAGCGTGATAATACATGTGATCTTCCTGCTGGGAAAAAGATTGTTGAAAATGAAAAAACAGGATTACCTTTTGTGAAAAAGGCTTAATAAGTTTTTCAATCTTTAAAATTTAAAGCCCGCTCTATGAGTGGGCTTTTTTTATACAATGAATACAATATTTACATAATTGCTCATTACTACAATCAAACTAAAAACCAATAAGTCATTCCTACTAATCACACAAAAGTGAAGATGCATTGTGGGAGAAGCCTATTTACTCCATAGAATCAATCTAAGAGATCAATTATATTTCTAATCAGCTCTCTTTTTGTAGTTCATTGACAAGCACTGTAAATCACATTTTAAAAATGTAAAAACAAACGAAATATTCGAAGCTTAAAAAACCATGTTAGGGATTATAGACAACGAAGATAGAAAGCCATTTTAACACTATTTTGGAGGCTCTTCAGGTTTTTGCCTCAGACTACTTTGCCGATTTTGCCTCTATAGCAATTACACCCTTTTTTCTGGTCTTATAACAGAATAAAGCATGATTAAGCAAATAGCAAAATGCATATACCCAAAATGACGAGGGACATTAATATCTTCTATTAAAACTAGAAGTCCTTGACAAACATTTGCTGTTATAATTCCATATCCAATTTTTCGATTCAGGGCAACCACTAGGCTGTTTCTATCACTATCATAAGCTCTTATTGGTAGGGTGATAACCACTTGTACTATAAATACCATTATAATAACTAGATGAAATATATTACTATCTTCTGCATAGTTAAATAGCTCCCCCATTATTGGTAATGTGCTGAAAAAGCAAACGCCAAAGAGTAAGACTTCCCTTTTTTGTTTTATAGCACCATATAAAGCTACTAAGATAAGTATGAAACAAATAAACGTTGCTCCAATTTCAATACTAGGATTCATGAGAGGCTTAGTAGACGGGTTTAAATACATTTAATTAAAGTATAATACAATTTACAATTTTTAATTCTTATAATCAAATTAAATTTCATCCTATGCTAAGAGCTATAAATTAAATAAGTTGTTATCGAAAAGTAGTTCATTGTCGCCCTTTGATTTAAGTTTTGTATTTTTATAAAAACTTAATTTTTTTTATAAGGATTTAAAAAAATCCATTTTAAAGAACGCTTATAAAACGATCATGAAACGAATCCAAAAGTTATTTTTTGCGTCATTATTTTTAGCGCTTTACTTTGGTTGTTCAAAAGACAATCCAGAAGAACAAACGCAAATAACGGACCCAGAAATAGTGGATGCTTACGAAGCTTTAAATGTTTCTTATGGTCCGGATGAAAATCAAGTTTTTGATATTTACCTCCCAGAAAATAGAACCCATACCACTAAAATTCTTATTTTGATTCATGGTGGTAGTTGGATTTCAGGTGATAAAATGGATATGAATGCCATCAAGGTGTTTGTCTCAGATCTTCACCCAAATGTGGGGATTATTAACATGAACTACACTTTAGCAGATGTGAACAACCCTCCAATCCCTATGCAGACAGATGATATTTCGGCGGTAGTTGATTATATTTCTACCAATAAATCTTCACTTATTGTAAGCGAGGATATTGGTTTTATAGGAGTGAGTGCGGGTGCTCATTTATCAATGCTCTGGAGTTATGCTTATGATGACAATAACCAAGTTGATATGGTTTGTAGTATTGTTGGCCCAGCGAACTTTACAGACCCTGCTTATTATGACAACCTTTTATATCAGCCAATCTACCAGTTGTTTGGAAATCCATCTATCGAATTTTTAGAGTCTGCGAGCCCTTATCATAGAGCGACTATAACTTCGCCACCAACTTTGTTGTTTTATGGTGGGATGGATCCTTTAGTCCCAACCTCCCAAGGCTTTGACATGGATGCAAAACTTACATCCCTAGGGGTTACTCATGAGTTTCATTTTTATCCAGAAGAAGGCCACGGCTGGGATGGAGATAATTTGACTGATACAACCTCAAAAATCTCAACCTACATTGATACCTTCATCGATACTGAATAATTTTACATATAACCAAGCCCTAAATTGAGATCTCTAAAATAATTACATGCTCATTTTTTTAAATTAACAATCCTCTATTTTTGATTAATTCAACTAAATTTATTGAGGTAAAACATCCGTTTTACTGGATTTGTGATACATACATTTTTATAGTTTTATTTATTTCATAATTTATTCATACATTTAAGCATAATATTAAAATTTAAATTTTATGGAAACTATCTCAATTTTGGCACAACTTATTGTTGCATTGTCAGTAATTATTGTATGGGTTTTTAGGTATGAAAATATTGTTTTAGAATTTAAACAATATGGCTTGTCTAGTTTGGTAAGAAATGCAGTTGGTGCTTCAAAAATTGCGTTGGCTACAGTCTTAATTTTAGGGTTATGGTATCAAGAATTTTTAATTCCTGCCTCTCTTTTAATGGCGTTTTTAATGCTTAGCGCCCAATATTTCCATATGAAAGTAAAAAATCCTTTTGTGAAATTCATCCCATCTTTTGCACTATTAGTTTTGTGCTTATTTATTGCGGCCTTTAATTACGGTTTATTATAAATAATGGATTTAAACCTTAGTATCCTTTTATTTTCGGCAATTTCGTTTTTGTTTTATGGTATAACCTCTTTTTTCTCAAAGAGAATGTTGTCCGAATATGCCCGCTGGGGCTATAAAGATTATCGGATTTTGTTAGGGTGTTTACAATTCTTAGGAGGAATTGGTTTACTTGTAGGAATAGTCAATTCAACATTGCTTACTGTAGCTTCCTTTTTGTTAACCTTTATGATGATCACGGCTGTTTTTGTGAGAATCAAAATCAAAGACAGTATCACGCAGATGTTTCCAGCTATTTTATATACAGTATTAAATTTTATAATTTTATATAACTCAATGGCTTAACTTAGCGTCAATAAAATTAACTATAAACGTTATTTTGACTTATCGATGGGAAATCTGCCTTGATTTCCGATGCCATCCATGTCAAGTTCATCGTAAGCATTTTGATGTTCATTGCGTTGTATTTTATGTTGCCTCGAAATAATCGTAAGCAAAAAATAAACGTACACTATAAAGATAATAAACCCGAAAATAAATATTAGTAAATTCATTTTTTTCTTCTTTGTCTTATGGCAATGGAAAGTGATAAAATCGACGGAACCCAAATTCCTACAAAAATCCCTTCTAGTTTATTTCCAGTAAACCAAAGTGTAACAGACATCAAAAAAGAGATGAATGCAAGTATGATAGGATAGTAGGTTTCAATAAAATCTTTCATTGTTTTTTTCTCAAAAATAAGTAAGATTAAGTGTAAATGTGTTACAAAACTAATAAAATTTTAATGGATATGTTAAAATTAACCTTTAATTATTAAGTTTTTATCAGAAATTAAATCAGGGTTTTTCCTGACTTTATAAATGTTAAATTGGGGCAGACTTCTTATTAAAAAAAAGTTCTCGCTGGTCGGTTTCCAACCGATTGAATGTAAAAAATACTTAGTATTAAGTTTTTGTGATCGCTTTTGAATTATGAAAACCCACCACTTGCAGCAGCGTTTTCAGAAAGTTGTTGTTGTTTCATTGAGAACAATGCACAAATCAAAAGAACACAGTCAGTACTGTCTTTATCTTTAAACTCTACTTCTATATGTTCCTTCCATTTTTTTAAAGCGTAATGGATTGTTAAAACTTGAGTTTCGCCATTTTCACAAAGGATATAGTCTCGTTCTGACCCATACCATTTTCCAACTTTTTCTTTTTTTAACCAATACTGAAGTTGTGATGAATGGTGCTTAAGAGTTATTTTAAAGCCGGACTTAAAGCTCTAGCAGATGTCTCCAATCTGCCGTCCACTTTCCAAAACAATAAAGGAGGTGCTCCAAAACTTTTTCTTTTTTATTTCGTAGGTTTTGTTGTTGTGAAAGAAACGTATTTCAGAAGAATACCATTTTGGACGAATCCCTTTTACAAGGACTTTGTCACCATCAATGATTTGAAATTTCTTATAGTTTTTTTCAGTTTCAACTTGCATAGGATTAAAAGGAGATCTGTAAGTGTTTTAAAATGTAAAAAAGTTTAATTGCAGTCAGATCCTAACCTTACTAAATTATGTCTGTCGGCATGCTCTGGATCTTGAAAGTTAATTCGATCCCCATCACATTCAAATATAAGCGGTAGAATTTGAACATTGCCAAAATTCAAATCAATAGTAAGGGTATCATTTTGAAATGTGTATTCATGAGTTCCAGGTATTGCATCAGCAGTATTTAAGGATTCCCAAAAATCTACACTGTAATCTTCTGAATCGTTGTAATAGGTATATCTTGTACCGTCCATAAACTCGTACATCGTATTAGGCAAATTTGCCGTTACATCATATAACCATTTCCCTTCAACTGTGGGAGCTAATAATGGAGTTTCGTCAGAACTTTGATCCTCATCGGAATTGCTTTCACAGCCCATAAGAGCAAATAGAACGAAACTTAGTAAAAGTAATTTTTTCATAACATCTTATTAAGTCTCGAAGATACCAAAAATGAATTATATGAAAAATATTTAGTAATTAGGCGAAATAAGCTTAGAAAACAGCTTTTTCCCAAAGCGTCCTCTGTTAAGAAAAACATGCTAATTTGCATAAGGAAAATTATACATTAAGTGTAAAAGACAAAATAATTAAATCAACTTTCACTAACTTTAGCCAATGGTTCAAACATTTGTAAACAAACACTCTAAAGGGATGACAAAATATTTAATAATAATTTTAATGATTCTCGGGTTTCAATCGTGTGTTGGTGCTCAGAAAGACAGCGAATTATTTACTATTTATTTAGTTAGACATTCAGAAAAAGATCTCACATCGAATAACCCATCAGACCCTCCACTTTCCCAATGTGGTGAACAAAGATCAGAGAATCTAAGTAATTTTCTTAGAGACGTAAATCTTGATGTCATATACAGTTCTAATTATATCCGGACTCAAAACACGGCACTGCCAACGGCGCAGTCTAAGGGATTGGAGGTTGCTGAATACAATCCTCAAGAACTTGAAGATTTTTCACAATTATTAATTGCTAATAAACAAGATGCGCTTGTAGTTGGGCATAGTAACACCACAGGGGTTTTAGCGGGGTTATTGGTTGGCGAAGAAATCGGTGCATTTGATTTAGATATTTATGATCGTGTTTATCAAGTATTAATTTACAAAAATAGCGGTCGGTTTCAGTTATTACATACCTCCTTTGATTGCAGGGATTAAGCACACAGATTGCGGGTAAACTACAACTTTTAAGGATTAATTTTGTTTAATCTTTTAATAAATAATTAAACAAAATATTCCAAAAAAACGTTTTTTCATTGTTTTTAAGAATTGCCGTATTCCTTAGTTTTCTTCTTATTTAGATATATCTTTTTGGTTTTCAGCTATAAAATATTTGTGGACGGTTCGATTAAAGGTTAAACATTTGTATATTTAAACTTTACAACTGAATTAACCAAACTTTTTTTCAATGCCAAAGAATTTTATAAGCTCACTTATTTGTTTATTTTCTTTTTGTAGTTTTTGTTATGCTCAACCCGTCACAATCGACAACTATTCTGTGAATGGTCTCGGGCAAGTACAATTATCAATTGAAGCTCAAGCAAGCAAATATTATGTGCTTCATGCACAGCACAGTTCAACCTATAATTGGGCCGTTTCAATGACTCTAGGCGTGAATGGAACCATGATCATCTCTGAGTCCCTTTCAGCATATCCATTAGAAAACTATTCTATCACAGCCCACGACATTTCGGCACCCGATGATTATGATGGAGATGGAATAAACGACATTATAGAATTCAACAATATGCCTACGGATTCGCCTTTTAATTTTGCAGAACCTATTGCAATTAATGATGGAGCCACCTCAATTCCGGATGCGGATACCTTTTTGGAGTTGGCCACCGTAAATAATGTGGGTTGGGCACCATTTCTTGACGATCAATTGTATGTGAAGTTTGGTATTCTTAATAGAGACACAGACAATCCGCAGGTCTATTTTATAAATAGCAATACCTACACCATTCACGCAAGCTTTTGGAGTGGAATTGGAGCCTCAGTCACAGGGGATGATGGCTCCGGAGAGATTGTTTTTAATCCAAACGACATCCTTCCAAACGGCGTTATTGGCAGTTATTCTTTCAATTTTTCTTTTGGAGATGCCTATAATTTTGAAGCGACCCAAAGAACCTATGAATTATTGGCAGCTAGTATGCCTTTTCTTCAAAATAACATGAACCACTTTATTGGACAGTCCGACGAAAACGACCACATCAATAATTATGCAGATGATTTTGTGGGCACGAGAGTTGAGGTTGTTTTAGAATCGGATGTTTTCGCGGAAATTAATTACATCCCTTTCCACGAAGCTGAAGGCTACGGGTTCTTTAAACACATGACGGATCTTAATGAAACTCCTGGTAGTCGAGACATTGTTCTTTATGATGCCTTACCAAATTCATTGCCAAGAGTTGGAGGAATTATAACTTCTGTTATACAAACCCCTTTATCACATGTTAATTTAAGAGCGATTCAAGATAATGTTCCCAATGCATATATTGCAAACCCGTTATTGAATGACGATATCGCAAATCTACTAGGGGGCTATGTTTATTATAAAGTAGAAAACGAGCAGTACGAAATTCGAGAAGCCACTTTAACCGAAGTAAATAACTGGTATGAAGATCTAAGACCAACCGAACCGCAAATCCCAATTAGAGATTTGAGCATCACCGAAATCATGCCTTTAGATGATATTAGTTTTGAAATGTCAACCGCGTTTGGAGCAAAGTGTTCCAATGTTGCTACCATGAGATCCTTTGACCTTCCTTCGGGAACAATTCCCGATGGTTTTGGAATTCCATTTTACTACTATGATGAATTTATGAAGTTCAATAACTTTTATCAGGAAGTACAAGTCATGATAGACAATCCTACATTTCAAACGGATTTAAACTTTCGTATTGACCGTCTCAAAGACTTTAGAAGAGCCATTAAAGACGCTCCAATGCCGCAATGGATGATGGATGATCTACAAGCCATGCATGATGCTTTTCCTGTTGGGACAGCCGTTAGGTGTCGATCGAGCACGAACAATGAGGATTTACCCGGTTTTAGTGGTGCTGGACTATACACCTCTAAAACCCAATACCTAGACGAAGGCCATATCTCTAAATCGATTAAACAGGTCTATGCTAGTATGTGGAATTTTAGAGCCTATGAAGAAAGGGATTTTTATCGAGTAGATCATTTTGTAGCCGCAATGGGCCTGTTGTGTCACCCCAATTTTCAAGGAGAACAATCCAATGGAGTTGGAATTAGTATCGATCCAATCTACGAGACAGAAGGCACCTTTTATCTAAACACCCAAGTCGGAGAGTCCTTGATTACAAATCCCGACCCGAATTCGGTCCCAGAAGAACTTTTAATATATGAAGATCCCGAACAAGGGGGAGGGTATCTCGTGCTCAGGCTGTCCAACTTAGTCAACCCAGGCGAATTGGTAATGGATCAAGTTTATATCGATCAAATGAGAGAATTTCTCAGTGTTATTCATGATGGGTTTGAAATACTTTATAACGTTGTAGGCGCAGAAGGTTTTGGAGTAGATATCGAATATAAGGTTACAGCACAAGATCAATTGATCATAAAACAAGCAAGGCCATGGGTTTCGTTTTGGGCAAATATTAATGCCGATAACGACTTGGGGGTTATTGCAATTGTCGAGCCTCAGTCATCCTCTAGTCTCGGAAATAGCGAGCTTGTCACAGCTACGATTGCCAATCAAGGTTTAAATGCCATGAGTAATTTTGATATCGAGCTTGTTGTAGACGGTCAATCGATGGAAACAATTACGATACCGCAAGCAATTCAACCTTTTAGTGAAGCAGATTTTCAGTTTTCAGTCCCGCAAGATTTTTCAGCTATTGGAGAATATAATGTCACAGCAATTGTGAGCCATCCAGATGATGAATACGAAAATAATGATACTTTAAATGTTGTTTTAAGTAAAGTTCATGAATTAGACGGCGCGATTTCAGTTGGAGAGATTGCAGTTGTTTGTGATGAGGTCGTCGAAGTGGACGCAATCGTTACCAACAATGGAGCATCAACCATCTCCGAGTTACAAATTGAGGTTGTCGTTAATGGTTCAGTTGTAGAGGTTATAAATACCTCTGTGGACATTGCATTCCAAGAGCAAGAAACGGTAACAGTTGTGATTGATGACAACCTTCAACAAAACAACAACATTACACTAAACGTATTAAACATCAACACTCAAGAAGATCAAGATTTAACCAATAATTCGGTTTCTACAACGACAAGCCTTGACTCTAACTATGATACAATCACGTTAGTGATCAATGCGGATAATTATGCTGGAGAAACATCCTGGAAGCTTCTGGACGAAGCGAACGAAATTATATCCACAGGCGCTTTAAGTTCCAACGATTCTAACTCGGTATATAGTGAAGACATTTGTGTGGATTATACGTCCTGCTTCTCTTTGTATTTTTACGACTCTTATGGAGATGGAATTTGCTGTGCTTATGGCGAAGGGAATTTTCAGGTCTTGGATGCTTCAGGAAACACAATTCTTACAAATGACGGTGAATTTGACAACTTTGCAAAAGAAGTCTTTTGTCTTGATGAATCGGGATGTGAGATTACAGCGGAGGTTAATGTAACGCACGCAACGTCTTCTTCTGCTAATGATGCTGTGATCACAATAAATACAAGTACTGGGATGAGTCCTTTCCAATATAGCATTGATGGAGGAGAAACTCTCTCCGATTCAAATACCTTTGTTAATTTACCACCTGGAGATTATAATGTATTTGTTCTGGGTGCTACGGGACTTTGCTCTTTTCAGGAAATCGTTTCGGTTGAAGCCTGTGATTTTTCTTCAGTCGATATCGAAGCGACTTCAGTTTCTTCTGTGGTTTCAACAAACGGCTCTATAGTCATTACTCCAACTTCAGGAGAGGGTCCTTATCAATACAGTATTGATGGAGGTCAAACTTTTAGCCAAAACAATGTGTTTTCCAACTTAGCTGTAGGCGACTATAATGTTGTTGTAAAAGATATTGCAGACATCTGTATATATGAAGTAGGGGTGCCTATTGAAGTTGAAGGATTGGTCATTAATGAAATTAATTACAGCTCAAGTACTGCTTTTAACGCTGGTGATTGGATTGAATTATACAACCCAAAAGCAATAACCATTGACATTTCAAATTGGCAAATAAAAGACGACAATAACACTCATGTATTTATCATTCCAGAGGGAACTCAAATAGCTGGAAATGGATTTTTGGTCATCGTCAAAGATGCGGCTGCTTTTAGTAGTGTCTTTCCAAACATTCCTTATATAGGGGAGTTGGACTTTGGATTTGGAGGGTCGGATGCCGTTAGAGTGTACAATTCCGACAGTAAACTCATGGACGATGTGTTCTACGATTCCATAGCACCTTGGCCAATCTGTGCCGATGAAACTGGTAACACCTTGGAGTTGATGTCACCAGATTTAGACAATGCGTTGCCAGGGAGTTGGAGTTGTATTAATGACAATGGAAGCCCTAATGCCGTCAATAGTCCAGGACTTTCTGTTGAAGTCGTGGACTCAAATTCGATTGCACTGTATCCAAACCCTGTTAAAAACACGCTATACATTAAAGGAAATTCAGGAAGTTACGACATTGAAGTGTATTCAATCCTCGGACAGCGCGTTATGACTGCTTTCGATGTTAATGAAATAGATGTAAGGTCGTTTAATGAAGGTATTTACTTGATACGTGTAAGTACTAAAAACGGAACTACTGTAAAACGCTTTATCAAGTTTTGATATAAAACTTGATAAAGCATTTAATTTTTAAATGAGGTTTAGAGCTCACTGAATTAAAGGAAGAAGATATGTCTATGGGTTAAGCCAATTTTTTGTTTTCGAACATCACTGCCTTAATATTATACACCCATCATTAATCACAAGGCCCCTCTTCATATGCTATAACACCGCTCCAATTCATAGCCTTACAACTGTTATCGAATGTTACTCCATCACACCCACAAACAGGTTCAAAAATCTTTATACACACCATTTCTAAATCAATCAGAAATTCATCAACACACATATTGGGTGTGTATTCATTATCATCCCTACTAGAGTAAGCAAAGATGAGTAAAGCCGAGAGTAAGAGTTTTTTTTATAGCATAAAGTTTTTTAGAATAAACCACTACAGATTTTTTCATTTAGTTACAGGGGTCTGTAAGTGATGTTCTTAAATAGGTTTCTGGATAATCTGGATCATCTGAATACTCAACAGTTAGGTTGTTCCCATTATTTGAAGCTGTTACTGTTACAACCAATGACTGTGCCTAGTTTTATCAAATCTCACCTACATAAAAAAAGTTTAAATGACAATGTTTTTACTGGAGATCAAAGCAGTAGAAACCCAGATTATTTTAAAACACTGTGGAGCAGATACAAGAAACAAACTAAGCTTTTGAAGGAAGGACAAACATTGTACTCATTTAGACACTCTGGGGCTATAGAAATCTTTAAGAGAACAGGCTCTATAACCAAGCTACAGAAAGCAATGGGGCATTCATCTATAAATGTAAGTTTAACCTATTTAAGGGGTTTAGAAATAGCTGAACTGAAGGAAGAGGATATGCCTATGGTTTAGTTACACTCAGAATTTAATCTAAACAAACTGTATCCAGGTGTTTCAAAGTATGCCTCTCCACCATCACATTCAAATTTAATTGTAGTAACTAATTCATTACCAAAATTTAAATCAACCGTTAGGACCTCATTTTCATATGTATAATTATGAGGGTTTGGTATATGATTTCCATCATTTGCTTCATAGGAGTTAAATAACGCATTACAATCACCTTCAACACAATAATAAGTGTATCGTAACCCATCTTTATAAAGATACATTGTATTTCCCTCTGGTATCATTCCTTCGATAAGCCATTTACCTTCAATTGAATAATCTGG
>Ga0209137_1001223_pt1 | contig 24935 bp, 24 predicted proteins | sample SaaInl5LU_22_DNA_FD_184642 | JGI IMG/M metagenome (GOLD analysis project Ga0209137, IMG submission 184642) | Marine microbial communities from expanding oxygen minimum zones in the Saanich Inlet - ESP_105LU_22_DNA (SPAdes) (version 2) | ecosystem: Environmental > Aquatic > Marine > Intertidal...
GCTCGAATTCATGCGGACTCTTGCTTCGCCCAAAAGGTATGAAAAAGCCCCTGATCAGAAATGGTCAGGGGCTTTTTTACAGGAAAAATCTATTTCAGCTTGTTTCATCCCATAGCACTTTGTATCATCCAATGGCAATTTATATGGAGGATCCTATGAGGGTCGGGAATGCCAGGTATAACGACAGCGCTCGCCCACCTGGCCGGTTAAAAGATTAGTCACAGCACACCGGGGATGCATGCTGCAGCGGGCGTTGTAGGTCTATCTCAGCTCCATTCTTTCCAAAAAGCGCATGATCCGACGCCAGTGAAAAAAGCGGGGGAGGCTAAGAGCCCCCGGCTTCAGGCATCTTGGGTAGCGGCGGTAAAACGAACACCTTTGCGATCGTGTTATCCGCAACGTAATTTAATTGAACCTCCGTTGGGGTTACCCTCACCAACTTCAAATCGTTGGTGACCATGTCGCCCACGCGCACGGTCTCGATCGGGCCGCTGTTAATTGAGATTTGGACGATCCCTGCGCCATTGTCTTTTGCAATGGTTGCCAACACTGCAATCGCCGGTAATGTCCGCGCGACCGAGGCAGCAGACGTTGATTGAAGAAGCTTCAATCCCCCTAGCTTTTGTGTATTTTCTTCGACCCTTGTGGATTGTGGATTATCTCGTTGTGGGGTGGGAATGGCAGGGCTTGCGGCGTGAGTGATCCAGAAGCCCACGCTGAGGCCGACTGAAATCCAAACACCGCTGGTTAGTAGTTTGTTTATCATTACGAGCCGATTGGTCGATATTGGTTGGTTGCCTTCGTCACGTTATATTATTACTCTTATGAAAAATTGTCGTCATCGTCCCGGCTCGAAGAAATCAGAGCAGCGTGGATTTACGCTCATCGAACTAATGGTGGTGCTGGCTATTATTGGCATACTCGCCGCGCTCGTAGTACCCAACGTACTCGGTCGTGCGGATGATGCAAGGGTCAGCGCTGCCAAAACGGACGTCGGTAATCTGATGTTGGCCGTCAAACTTTACAAGCTCGACAACCAGCGGTACCCCACAGGCGATCAGGGCCTTGCCGCGCTTCAAGTGAAACCGACGGTTGAGCCCATACCTGCTAACTGGCGCAGCTATCTTGATAAGTTGCCCACAGATCCCTGGGGTAATCCCTATCAATACCTTAATCCGGGTGCGAATGGTGAGGTTGACGTATTGTCTTTTGGTGCTGACGGTGCGGTAGGAGGTGAGGGGAAAAACGCTGATATCGGAAGCTGGGAGTGATCACTGAGTTGAGACGCCAGCGCGGTTTTACGCTGGTAGAGCTACTTGTTGTTCTGATGTTAATTGCGGTGGCCACGGCGGCTGTTCAGCTGTCGCTGCCTAATCAATCACATCGTATTCTTGAAAAAGATGCGCAACGCTTCGCTTCGCTGCTTGAAGTTGCCAGAGCGAAGTCTCGGGCGACAAATACTGTCGTTACCTGGGAGGCTCAGGGAGAGGGCTTCAAGTTTTCAGGGGAAGCCGCAAAAGATCTTCCGACCAATTGGCTGAACGATCAGGTAAGCGCGGCGGTAGACCAGCATTTGATTCTCGGACCTGAGGTTCTAATTCCTGCGCAGTCCGTGACATTGAGGTTTCAGGGGGCAGGTGAGGCTTTAGTGGTTACAGACGGGATAGGACCGTTCAGTGTCTCGTTCTCCTCACCGTAACCCACAGTACGTGTTTGCCTCGGCTCGGCAGCGTGGTATTACGCTTGTTGAGGTACTCGTTGCACTTGCCGTTGTAGCCCTTGCGCTTAGCGCAGGAGCCAGGGCGATTGGTGCACTTTGGAATGATTCCAACCGTCAGGAGCGAGCGGTACTCGGACAAATTTGCGCAGAGAATGCCTTAAACACGATTTCATTGCGCGGTCGATTTCCAGATGTGGGCTCACAAGTAACTACTTGCACGCAGGCAGGGCGTTCTTTCTCTGTCACCACAAATGTTCAGAAAACGCCAAATCCAAACTTTAGGCGTGTGGACGCGAACGTCACTGATGACGATGGCGCGGTGCTTCGCCTGACAACGATTTTTGGAAATTTATGAGAATCGGTTTCTCCCTTCGTCAGCCTGGACATCAGCAACAAGCTGGTTTCACACTGATTGAGGTGCTGGTCGCGTTGTTTGTCATGTCTGTCATGGCAATGTTGAGTTGGCGGGGTATCGATAGCATGGCTAGGAATCAGAGTCAACTCAGTGAGCGCGCGAGTCAGCTTCATCTGTTCAATGCAACGCTGGGGCAATGGCGGCACGATTTGGATGCCATGATCCATACTGATGGAATCGAGCCTTGGATTTGGGATGGCAAGACGTTGCGATTGTCTCGGCTCGGCTTGCAGACACCCGGTTTCCCAAGCGGTGTTGTTGTCGTCGCTTGGACGTTGAGAGATAGTCCGAGCATACCCGGCGAATCACAACTTGAGCGGTGGCAGTCTCCTCCAGTGACCACGTTAGACGGATGGGCGAAGGCTTGGAACATGGCTGAGATGTGGGGGCAGATAAATCCACCAGAATTAAAGAATGGTGCGCATCGGTTACAGCCCGCATCGAAATTCCAAGTTTACATTTTCCGTGACAAAAGTTGGACCAATCCATTCTCCTCGAACGATGCCTCAGCAAGTCAACTAGGTGTCATACCGGGGGCAAGAAAAAATCAGCGTCCCGCGGGTATTCGGCTGGTGATTGCCCCAACTCGGGTTAGTGGGCTGGCGGGTGATGTCACCCTTGATTGGGCGAGCGCATCTTTGAGGATGGCGCCATGAGCCGGAGTCAGCGAAACAGAGGCTTTGCATTGTTGAGTGCAATGATCACAGTGACAATCGTAGCGGCTATTTCAGCAAGCGCGTTTTGGGTTCGCTGGCGAAGCGCTGAGGTAGAGATTGCAGACCAAGGGCGTCATCAGATCTCCTGGCTTATCCGCGGCGCTTTGGCTTGGTCCCGCCTCATTCTTTTGGAAGACGCAAAAGCAAATGCTTTGAAACCAGTCGATCATCTTTCGGAGCCTTGGGCGATTGAGTTGAGTGAGTCAAAAATTTCGACCTTCGTCGCATATGACCAGAAGCAGTTAGAGGGAGACCCAGAGGTCTTCTTATCCGGGAGGATTGTCGATGAGCAAGGGATGTTGAATCTCAGAAATCTGATTCAAAACGATCGTGTCGATCCTCAGATGGTGGCTGTGTTCACCCGCCTTTTTAATTCGGTTGATGTGAGTGATGCCGACCTCATGACCGTTATCGAGCGTCTCGGTGATACGGACCAACTGTTCCCGTTAAGCGACCGTGAATTGAGTTGGCTAGGGCTCTCGGACAACTCACTAGAAAAGTTGAAGGGCCTAGTCACTTGGCTGCCAAGATCGACACCTGTCAACGTGAATACGGCTCCAGCACTTGTTTTGAGCGCATTATTTCCAGGCTTGCAATCAGGTCAAGTGAATGAAATGGTGTTACAGCGCAGTCGGGAGGCGTGGCAGTCTTTGGACGATTTTTCAACCCAAGTTGGTCCAGCAGTTAGACAGATTTCAGACAAAAAAATCAGTTTTCACTCAGATTATTTTCGGGTCATTGGACGCATTTCGACTGGTAACTCGTTCCAAACGGAGGAGGCTTTAATGCGGCGAGACGGCAATACCGTGGAGATTTTGTGGCTAAGACATCATGCAAATTAGTATCCATGTGAGTAACATTTAGAATCTATTTCTCATGGAAACGCTCGTAATTCAATTACCTACGGCAACCTTCAACTCAGAGATTCGATTTGATATCGGCCTCGTGGGCGAGGGTGACACGCCCGTCATGGTCTCGAGGCGCCTAGATGAGCGAGTTTCGGCAAACCGAACAGTTACTGAGGTCCTGGCGGTCGTTCCCGCCCGGCGGCTCTCCTGGCATCGGGTTGAGATCCCCCTTGCGCTCAGGCGGCAAGGTAAGCGCATCGAAGTCTTCATTAGGAACGCGCTAGAAGATGCCGTGTTAGACGAGCAGAGCGACCTCCACTTTGCGTTGGTACCCAATTGGGTACGGGAGAAAGTTGCATGGGTTGCTGTTTGTAACCGTTCCTGGCTGCGGGGGCATTTAGAGGGGCTGGCCGCTGCTGGTTACTTGGTCAGTCGCTTGATTCCTGAGTTGTACCCAACCCCAGAACCTCGCGTTTTAGCGCTTGGACATACTAGTCATCCCATGCTGTGGTTCACGCATCAGCGTGACGGTGTTTGGGGCATCCCACTAAATAAGGAGACTGCAGCGACCGCGCTCTTGAGTCTGAACAGCGATCGTGAAGCTTCTTCACAAAACATTTTTGCAGATGCGCCAGGCTCGCGTTACCTCGATAGTCAACAGGATAACGCTGTGACCTTGATCGCAAATAGCGAACACATTCAATGGAGTCGATCGTCGGAATGGGATCTGTTGCAGTGGTCACTGCAAACGTCTCAGTCTAATCGGCTGCTGACGAAAGCGTGGCGTAGTGCCACTCGGTGGTGGTTTGATCTGAGGTGGAAGCGTTTAAGGCAAGGTTTGGCAGCATTACTTGTGGTGAATTTAATCGGCTTGAACGTATGGTCTGCGATGGTTCAAGCACAATTGGATGGACAGTCTGATGAACTGGTGGAACTGTTCAAGGCAAGCTACCCGAAGGTCAAAGTCGTGATTGACCCTCACAGACAGCTGCTGGCGGAAGTTCGGCGAACACTAGAGCAAAGCAGGACCGCGCGCCCCTCCTTTAACGAAGCTATCAGCGCGTTAGAGGCGTTCACAACCCCGGAGGCGGGATTGGCCAAGGAAATCCAGTTTAAAGCTGCGGTGCTAACGGTAAAGGGCCTGACGCAAAACGCTGAACAAATTGCGTTGATCAGGGCGAAGCTCGCGGAGAAGGTTTTAGACTTTAAAGCAAGCGAAGATGCTTGGACTGTCGGTCCGTTGGAGCAAGCTGAGAAATGATCAAGACTCTGGTATTTCTGGCCTCAGACAAGCGACCGCTGGTTCGCTTTGCCATGTTACTTTGCGCAGCATCCTTGGTCGCTCTGGTCTTTTGGTTTGGCGTCCTTGGGCCACTCTCCGTGATGGCTCTTGCGCCAGAGAGGCAGGCAGCAATCGACCAAAAGCGATCTGAAATGATGGCGGCGCGGCGTAGCCTCAGTGAAACGACAAGCAATCTGACACCAACCGACCGGCTCAACCTGCTGGCGGAAATAACGAAAAAAACCCTTGGAGAGGCGGCGACAATTGACCACCTCGCGACGAACCATGCGTTAATTTCAATTTCGGCTGTGCCTGCCTCGTCCATAGTAAATTGGCTTTCAGGGCTAGAGACTGATGTGGGCTTGGCTCCCGATGAGGTCGATATCCAACGCGCGGACTCGACTGACGCATGGAATGGCCTCTTTCGCTTTCCGCTGGCCAGGGGGCGTAACGGCGCATGAAGCACTCGCCGTCCTGGTCAGGGTCTATCGCGGCACTGCTGCTCGGGATTGCGCTATCCGTTGTGATCTGGTTACCAGCTAACGTGCCAATTGCAATGGTCGCTAAAATTGCAGACGGGCGTCTTGACTTTCATCATGTGCGAGGTACCGTTTGGATGGGCTCAACAGAGCTGGCTCTGGTTAAGCCGGGTAGTGCGCATGATACGGTGCCAATTCCAGGGCGTGTACATTGGCGTTGGCTCTGGCAAGACTGGATTCCAGAACTGGTTGTTAAATCTGACTGCTGTTTCTCTCAGCCGGTAACTTTCAAGTTGACCCTGAGCCCCGAGCAGTCGCAGCTGTCAATTTCTGACGTCAAAATGAATCTCCCGTTAACGCTGTTGGAAGGGCTGGGCGCGCCCTTCAACACGCTAAAGCCAAACGGTGACCTCCGGGTAGAGACAAAAAAACTTAAGCTGACACTTGCGAATCGAATGATGAAGGTAAGCGGCGAAATGGAGGCTGAAATAGGCAGCCTCAGTTCGGTCCTGTCTCAAGTCAAGCCGATCGGGACTTACACCGTGATCGCTAAAGGTTATGGTGATCGTATAAGATTTAACCTCAGCACGCGAAGCGGGGCCTTACAGCTCGTTGGCTCTGGCGAATTAACGCAAAAAAAATTCCGCTTTAACGCGGAGGCCAGCAGCTCGCTTGGATATGAGCTGGCCATGTCCAACCTATTAAATGTGATTGGACGGCGATCTGGTAATCGGAGCATTATCTCAATGGAGCGATAAAAATGCAGCAACACACGGCCTATTTGATGCGGTCAATCACGGTATCAGCTGCGTTGGCGCTTTCGGTGCCAAGCACCTACGCGCAAACACCAGTTAAGATCGCAAGCTCAAAATCAGTGGCGCGTAACGACAGTGGAATTACCCTGAACTTCAGCAACTCAGAAATCTCCGATGTAGCCATCATGATCGGTTACTTGATGGAGAAAAACGTTGTTGTTGATCCGAAGGTCAGGGGATCTATGACGCTTAGGAGCATCACCCCGGTTACGCCCGGTGAGGCTTTTGTGTTGTTCTCATCACAGTTGCGCGCACAAGGCTTTGCCATCATCGAGGTTGATGGGCTCTACACCGTTCTTCCTGAGGCTGACGCGAAGTTGCGGGCAGGAAAAACAGCATCAGGACCCCTGAGGAAGTCGGATGGGGGCCAAGTGTTGACGCAGATATTCAAGCTTGAATACGAAAGTGCGACTGCATTGGTCCCGATCCTTCGTCCCTTAATTAGCCCGAACAACACGATCAATGCGGTCCCAAGCAGCAACGCGCTGGTGATCACTGACTACGCAGACAATCTCAACCGTCTTGCGCGTATCATCGCCTCCCTCGATAAAGATACTTATGGCAAACTAGAAGTGATTCGCCTCATGCATGCACTTGCAGTGGAGATCGCGCCCTTGGTTCGTGAGGTCATTGATTCTGCAAATGTACCCGCAGGCCGGCAGAAGAAAGATGTCGATGTGCAGCCCATTGTGGTTGCTGATGCACGCACCAACTCGTTACTTATACGAGGTACCTCTGCTGCAATGTTGACGCTAATCCGTTCGGTGACCGATCAGCTAGATCAGCCCGCCGCGGACGGAGAGGTCAGGGCGAGCAGGGACATCCACGTGGTGCGTCTAAAAAACGCAAATGCGGAAGAGCTCGCCGTTACCTTGCGCGCTGCCTTGGCGGGCAGCCTCAGCGGTGAAAAATCTGGTGCCCAGACGTCTGCAGGGATGAGTGCCCGGCAGGCCGCAACGTTGTCTCGCGGTACCTCCACTCAGACGAAAAACGCCTCCAGTGGCGGTCAGATTCAAGCTGATTTATCGACAAACTCATTGATTATTTCTGCACCGGAAGAGCAGTATCGGCAGTTACTTTCAGTGATCGATAAGTTGGATGCGCGCCGGGCTCAGGTGTATGTTGAGAGCTTGATAGCTGAAATTAGCGCTGATAAGCTGGCCGAATTTGGCGTTCAATGGCAGGGCGTATTGGGCTCCTCAGGTGGTGGCGCGGTCGGCATTTTGGGAACCAACTTTGCCCTTGGAGGGGCCAATATTCTGGATGTAACCAGGGGAGTCGCGACTGGCAATGTGCCGCTGTCGACCGGGGCTAACCTCGGTATCGTCTCGAGGGTGAACGGTCAGCCAACGCTGGGCCTTCTTGCCCGATTCTTGCAGTCCAGTAGTGATGCGAACGTACTTTCAACGCCGAATCTCGTGACGCTCGACAACCATGAGGCCAAAATCGTGATTGGACAAAATGTCCCGTTTGTAACCGGGCAATACACGAACAACAACAGCGCCAACGGGTCGGTCAACCCCTTTCAGACAGTTGAGCGTAAAGACGTTGGCCTGACACTCAGGGTTAAGCCTCAAATCAGCGAGGACAGGACTGTGAAAATGCAAATTTTTCAGGAGGTCAGTCGGCTTGATCCCGCGTCTGTCAATTCAGCGGCTGGACTAATTACGCAGAAGCGTTCGATTGAGTCGAATGTGTTGGTCGAGGACGGCTCAATTGTCGTGCTGGGCGGATTGCTCCAAGATGACGCGGGGCAGGGCGACCAAAAGATACCAGGACTTGGTGATGTTCCTCTATTTGGTAACTTGTTCAAGTCTGAGTCCAAGAGCCGTCGAAAGACGAATCTAATGATTTTTCTACGACCTGTGGTTTTGCGCGGTGCGAAGGATGTTGAGAAATTTTCAGCTAACAGGTACAACGTGATCCGAGATCAACAGTTGCAGCAGCAGCCCCGGCCGGATGCGCAGGATAACCGGCAAGACTCCGCCGTCGTCCCCGCGCTGGAATTACCTTAACCTGCACAAGCTGCGACATGACCTACCCGTTAACTTATCGGTTTGCCTCGGAGAATCAGTTGCTAGTTGAGGTGTTGGCTGGTGACGCTGGCACTCTTTGGGCCTGCGCAACGACAAATCGGTCAGCTTGGTCCGAGGTTTTGAGGAAGTACGCGGACGTTGCGCTAGCGGTGAAAACCATAGACGCCAATACGCTCAAGGACCGCATTGCCACGGCCTATTCGAGCGACCAATCCAACGATCGTGATGCCGCCGCAATCGTGAGTGAGGTCGAATCAGTCGCAGATTTATCGAAGATGATTCAGGATTTGCCACCGGTCGAGGATTTGCTTGAAAGTAATGATGATGCACCGATCATCAGGATGCTCAATGCGCTTCTCATGCAAGCGGCCCGAGAACAGGCAAGTGATATTCACATCGAGCCGTATGACCGGTATTCCTGTGTGCGCCTGAGGGTCGATGGCACTTTGCGCGAGCTCGTACGTCCTAACCGGGCGCTGCACGCGGCACTGATTTCCCGCCTTAAAGTGATGGCTGAGTTGGACATCTCCGAAAAAAGATTGCCTCAAGATGGTCGCATCAGTGTGCGGTTGGGGTCTCGGTCGGTTGACGTAAGGGTTTCGACGTTGCCGTGCGCGCATGGTGAGCGTGCGGTGTTGCGATTGCTCGATAAAAGCGCTGTCAATTTGCAACTTGAATCTATCGGTATGTCGGGTAACTTGCTACGACAAGTTAGTGATGTTCTGAAGCAACCTAACGGCTTGTTTTTGGTCACTGGCCCTACAGGGAGCGGTAAGACCACGACCTTATACGCAGCCCTGAAAAGGCTGAATGCTCAGCAGGTAAATATCATGACGGTGGAGGATCCAGTCGAGTATGAGTTGCCGGGTATTGGGCAAACGCAGGTAAACAGCAAGATAGATCTTACATTCTCTTCTGCGCTCCGCTCTATCTTGCGACAGGATCCAGATGTGATCATGATCGGAGAGATCCGTGATGCGGAGACTGCTCGAATAGCGGTGCAGGCCTCTTTGACCGGTCATTTAGTGATCGCAACCTTGCACACCAACGATGCGCCGAGTGCGGTGACTCGTTTGACTGATATGGGTGTGGAGCCATATCTGCTCAGCTCCTCATTGTTAGGCGTTTTGGGACAGCGCCTGGTACGCAAAATCTGTCTGGCATGTCAGGGTACAGGCTGCCTGAGTTGCGGACACTCTGGGTATCTCGGCCGTATTGGTGTTTTTGAAATGATGCGCGTGAACGAGCGGATTCGGCAGTTGATCCACGACGGCGCGGCGGAGGCAGATGTCAGAGATGCTGCAATTGATGCGTTGATGCTACCCATGCGTGCGTATGGCCAATCCCTGGTGGATGATGGCATCACGACGAATGAAGAGTTGTTGCGCGTGACGAAAGATTAACGGTATGCCGCTGTATCGGTATGTTGCGATTCAATCGGACGGACGGACGGTCAAGGGGCTTGTCACTGCCGACACAGAGAAGCTAGCGCGCCAAAAGTTACGGGCGAGCGGGGAGACACCTGTTGAGCTCTCCTTAACGTCCTCGCAAGCATCCAAGGATACGCCTATTTGGCGCCGAGAAATTCATTTGCGCGCAGCGTTTGGCCTCACGGCTCGGGCACTTTTAATCAGGCAGCTCTCTAGCCTCACTGAAGGTGGTCTGACGTTGGAGCGGGCGTTGCTGGCGCTCCAAGACGACGCAGCTAATCCCCGGCAAAGAGAGATATTTGCGGCGATTCACGGCGATGTAACGGCAGGAGCCTCTCTGTCGAGCGCGTTGGCAAATTTCCCTACTGAATTTCCTGTCATGGATCGCGCTGTGATTGCGGCTGGTGAGCAAGGTGGTCAGTTTTCGGAGGTCCTCACGCAGTTGGCGAACGAGCTCGAGTCTGCGCACGCTCTTCGTGCGAAGCTCCTGGGAGCAGCGCTTTATCCTGCCATCGTCTCCATTGTGGCGATGCTCATTACCATCTTTCTGCTCGGCTCTGTTGTGCCACAAGTGACGGAGGTCTTCAGTCAGAACCGCTACGACTTACCACCATTGACGGTATTCGTCGTGTCCTTGAGCAATTGGGTCAATGCATGGGGCGGTGTCGCGCTCGCTGTCTGTGTTGTTCTTGGCCTTCTCTCGCGATCGCTTCTGTCTTCTGTCCCGCGGTTTCGCTTACTTTGGGATCAGTACTGGCTTAATGTGCCTGTCTTAGGGCGATTCATCACGGGTTACAACAGCGCCCGGTTTGCGTCGACGCTCGCCTTGTTGGTAATGGCTGGCGTCCCAATCATAAAGGCGCTGCACACAGCCGGGCAGACAATCACTAATGCGGCTTTGAAAAAAATCGTTGTAGATGCAGTTGAGTCGGTGACTCAGGGCGCTCCTTTGGCCCTGGCACTTGAATCGGGCAAGCGATTTCCCCGCCTGCTGCTCGTATTCATCCGTTTGGGGGAGAAGACCGGGGACTTGCCTACCATGTTGGATCGTGCAGCAAAGCAGCTGAACGCCGACTTGCAGCGGCGTGCCATCACATGGGCGACCGCTCTTGAGCCACTATTGATCGTCGCGATGGGCGGGGTGGTAATGGTGATTGTGCTTGCCGTGTTGTTGCCGATCATCCAACTCAATCAATGGGTCAAGTGACCTGATCCTTTGGCTGTTCGAGCCAACGGTTTTCAAACTGGCTCTTGTCAATAGCAAATTGCCAAATTGTCCGTTATTGCGTATATTCCATTAAATTTTGAAAGCGCTTTCAGCTGGCGGTATGCACTTTGGGAACGATATGGGTATAGACGTGGTGGCAGACATCGGCGGGACAAACGCCAGATTTGCAGTGGTTCGAAATGGTCAGTTGGCGAACGTGAAGACGCTCCCGGTCAACGCTTTTGACGGGGTTTTGGCGGCGTTACACGCGTATCTGGCATCGGAGATGCCAGGGCACGTTCTTTCAAGGTTTTGCTCGGCCGTTGCTGGGCCAGTACAAGACCAAAAAGCGACACTTACAAACGCGCAATGGGCATTCGATAGCGAGGCTATCAGGGGCGAACTCCAAGCCGACTACGTGCACTTGCTTAACGACTGGGAGGCGGTCGCGTGGTCGCTAACGGGTCGGTGCTCGGCGGATGTTACCTACTGGCAAGGCGGACCATCGGACGTTCCAGCGTTCGGGGCCCAAGTGGTCATCGGTCCAGGAACCGGCTTGGGCGTTGCCCATTTATGGGCTGCTGCTGGGGGCTGGCAAGTGGTCTCCGGAGAGGGAGGCCATGTGACGTGGGCACCCAAAGGCGAACGTCAGTTGCGCTTGGCGAATCTTCTCTATCAGCGAATGGATCATGTGTCGTTTGAGCGGGTGGCCTCGGGGCAAGGGCTGGTCGGTTTGTACGAGACGATTTGTCGATTGGACAACGTAACAAAACAAAACTTGGACGCAGCCAGCATCGTGGCAATGGGATTGTCGAATCAAAGCGCTGCGTGCCGAGAAGCACTGGAAATCTTTCATCATGCGCTGGGAGTGCTGGCTGGCAACCTTGCCCTTGTCTGTGCTGCAACACGGGTATGCCTGGCGGGCGGTGTTGTACAGCGTTTAGGTGCTAGCTTTATGTTCGATGAGTTTTGGCGTGGTTTTAGCGAAAAAGGGCGTCTATCTCACTTGCTTCAAAAGACGCCGGTCGCTTGCATAGCCAACGAACAGCCCGGATTGGAGGGCTGTCTCGCATGGCTTTCCCAAGCCAGTCCGCGCGAGCTGGTGACATGACAGCTCAGAATTCCGAGGCTGCAAGAGATCGCGTCGCATATTCCGATAACATCGAGCGAGTGCTAACCTCGACTTCGGGCGGCGTATTGTAAATAGGAAGAGAGGTCTCAAATATGAAGGTCACCCTCACCATGGTGGCAAAAGCGGCAGGCGTATCACCAAGCACCGTTTCTCGTATTCTGAACGGTACGGCGGCTGTTGATCCTGAAAAGTCCAAGCGCGTCCGAGAGATCATCGATCGTCTCGGCTTCCGGCCAGATCATGCTGCAAGGACGCTGGCTGGTGGCCGTACTTCGACTGTTGGTGTGGTCACTCAGTTTGTTGATAGCCCTTTCTACAGTGAAGTTTTGCGGGGTATCGAGAACGAATTGCGGCTGCAGAATCACATCCCGTTGTTCGTGAGCGGGCACTGGGACGAGCGGGAGGAGCGCGCATGCCTTGATCTTCTGCAAGATCGTCGTGTTGACGGCATCATCGCCTTGAACAGTTGCCTCTCGGACATGGCGCTTCAAGAGTTGTCTCAAGGTGTGCCGCTCGTAATCACGGGACGACGCCTTCAGGGCGCGCGCATTGCAAGCTTGGACTTTGACAACATTGGTGGTGCGCGGGCCGCTGTGGAGCACCTGCTTGCACTCGGTCACGAGCGAATTGCCTATATTTCAGGCCCAACAAATCATCCTGATGCGCGGGAGCGTCTAGGAGGATACATGGCGGCTCTCGGTAGCAGAGCACACCGCGATCCTCGACTAATCGTTGATGCCGACTATCAAGAGGAGGGTGGGCGTGCGGCGACGCTACAGTTGCTTGACTCGGGAGTCGATTTTACAGCGATTCTCGCCGCGAACGATCAAATGGCCTTTGGCGCTAGACTCGCTTTCTTCGAGCGCGGCGTGCGAGTGCCGGAGGACGTTTCACTGGTTGGATTTGATGATCTTTACTTTTCAAGGTACACCACGCCGCCGCTCACAACGGTGCATCACTCTGCTCAAGAGCTGGGTCGACTCGCATCAAAGGCGCTGCTTGCTTTGATCGCCGGCGAGTCGGTAGGCCATCAGCTCATTGCGACGGAGCTTGTCGTCCGCCAATCCTCCGCCCCTCCGAAATAAGGGTTTTCCCTCTGTTTGTTGTGATCGTCGAAGGTAGAATGAAAGCGCTTTCAAATTTATTTCAAGGAGTAACATTAATGCCCAAAGCACTTGTCGCCCTTTCCTTTGCCCTTTCTGTCTTGAGCGCCCAAGCCGCTGACGTTACTGTGACTGTCGCCGCCTTTCCGGCTGTGGATGAGATCGTCAAAGCGGCTGCCGTGAAGTGGGAGCAAAAAAACCCTGGCGTTAAGGTGAAAGTCATCAGCCGTGCCTACGCAGATCACCACACGGCCATGACAACTTCGTTGGCAACCTCCTCTGATTTGCCTGATGTGATGGCGATTGAATACGGCTATCTTGGACGTTTTGCACAAAGCGGTGGGCTTGTAAACCTTAGTACGATGGACGCGAGCTTGGAACAGCAATTAAAGGCACTGGTGCCTTACGCGGTGGCCCAAGGGGCCTTCGAAGGGTTTGGTCAGGTTGCCATGCCGACGGATATTGGACCCGGGGCTCTTTTTTATCGCAAAGATCTTTTGGATGCCTGCGGCGCCTCTGAGAAAGATTTGATCAGCTCATGGGACGGTTATCTCAAGACCGGCGATTGCATTAAAGCCAAAACCGGCGCAGCCCTTATGCCACACGCGCGAGATATCAAAGATATCGTGATTCGAGCTGGCGTGAAGGCTGGTGAAGGCGTTTATTTCGATGCTAACGGTAAATCGCTGGTCGGTAGTGCGCCCCGCTTCCAGCAGGCCTTCGAGCTGGCAAAGCAGGTTCGCGAACGTGGCTTGGATGCCAAGATTAACGCGTGGTCAAATGAGTGGGGTGAAGCCTTCAAGCGCGGCACAGTTGCAAGTCAAATGATGGGCGCGTGGTTGGGGGGACACTTGGCAAACTGGTTAGCCCCAGATACTGCAGGCAAGTGGCGCTCCGCAAATTTGCCGAATCAAGCCTATGCGTCGTGGGGTGGCACTTTCTATTCCGTTCCTACGAAAGCTGAGAACAAGAAGGAGGCGTGGGCGCTCATTCAATATTTGACACGGGACGTGGCGCAGCAACAGGCAGCGCTGGAGAAGTTCAACGCGTTTCCTGCACTGGTGCAGGCTCAAGAGGGCGGGAGTTTTAATGCACCGATCCCTTTCCTCGGCGGACAGAGTGCCCGAGCGCAATGGCGTGAATCAGCATTGAAGATCGTACCAACCAAGGTCTTCAAGCACGATGCCGTTGCTGAGGAAATACTGAATGCTGAGTTGGATCAGGTGCTGCTGCGTGGAAAGTCAGTCGCTGAAGCCTTGAAAGATGCCGATCGTATGATCACGCGCCGGGCTCGTCGCTGAATCCGGAGCTGACGTGGCACCCTATTGGCTTTTATCGCCCTTTCTGTTGCTCTTTTTGATCTTTGGGCTATTTCCGATCGGTTTTTCCTTTTTCCTAATGTTTCAGGCCTGGGATCCTGTGCAGGGTCTCAGCTCAATGACCTTTGTTGGTCTAGAGAATATCGCGTTTGCGATCGAGGATCCATTGGTTTGGCTTTCATTGAAAAACACGCTTTGGTTAGCGATCGTTTCGGGGCTACCTCAGCACCTGGTCGCTATCCCGATGGCGTATTTCATCAATGAGTTCTTGGGTAAGTGGCGTAACGCCGCGATGGGCGCGTATTTTTTACCCTACATCACCTCAACCGTGGCGATTGCGATCATGTTCAGTTCGCTGTTTTCTACCGATTACGGTGTCGTGAACGTCGCACTGACTCAAATGAGTGAATGGCCGTTGGTTGGGTGGTTGTTACCGGACGCTAACGTAGATTGGCTCGGTCAAGCAGAGACCATTAAACCCGTTGTCGCCATGGTTGTGTTTTGGCGATACGTCGGGTTCAACGTAATTTTGTATGTCGCTGCGATGCAAGGGATTCCACGCGATCTCTATGAGGCGGGCCGTATGGACGGTGCGAGCAATCTGAGACTTTTCTGGCACATTACCTTGCCGCAACTGAAGCCAATGATGTATTTCGGCACTGTACTGAGTGTGATCGGTGGCCTGCAACTCTTTGAAGAACCGTTCATTCTGACCGGTGGACGCGGCGGGCTGGAGTACTCTGGGATGACAACCGCCATGTACATGTACCGAACCGCCTTTGAGTTCAATGACTTTGGACTTGCCAGTGCAATTTCTTGGTTCTTATTCATCATCATCGCTTTACTCACATGGCTGACGAATCGAGCATTCAAAGATAGGACGGGTGCTGCATGACGATGGTGCAAAAGAAAATCAACACAGACGGTGCAGCATTGGCGTGGACGGGGCGTGTCTTCCTTGCGTTAGGTGGGATCGCGATGCTGGCCCCGTTCTTTTTCATGTTTGTGTTCGCCACGCACACGCGCGCAGATATTTTCAGCGTCCCACCACCATTGTTTTTTAGCGATCATTTTTTTGAAAATATTCAAATCTTGATGGCGAAAATTCCATTCTGGCGTAATCTTGGGCTGTCTTTGTATGTTGGCATCATGGCAACGGGTCTTACGCTGTTGTTCTGTTCCATGGCAGGATTTGCGTTTGTGGCGTACGAATTCCGATTCAAAAAAGCGCTGTTTGCATTGGTGATGGCAACAATGCTTGTACCAGCCTTTCTAGGCATGATTCCTACCTTCATGATCATGGATGGCCTGGGATGGATCAACCAGCCACGCGCCCTTTATTTGCCAGCTGCTGCACCCGCGATGGGCATCTTTTTGATGCGGCAATACATCTCTTCTGCGATACCAAAGGATCTGTACGAGGCGGCTCGTATGGATGGTTGTTCCGAATGGTCGGTCTACTGGCGTGTCGTGGTGCCGTTGCTTGGTCCAGCTTTTGGCACACTGGGTTTGATTACTTTCATTGCCTCTTGGAACAACTTCATGGGCCCGTTGGTGGTGATGAGGACCCCGGAGATGTACACATTCCCGCTGGCACTGCGCAGCGTCCAGAGTCCGGTTGATACCGAGTGGGGGGCGCTCATGGCTGGCTCCGCAGTAGCAGTGATTCCGCTCCTAATTATTTTCGTGTTTAGTTCTCGGCGCCTGATCGAAGGTTTGACTGCCGGCGCCGTAAGAGGTTGATAAAAGAATGAATGATAGATACATTGGCCAAGTGCCTGAGCTCTCGGTAAAGCGGGCTGATTTCCCTACCACCTTCGCTTGGGGTGTTGCAACGGCGGCGTATCAAATTGAGGGCGCCGCGCAGGAGGGGGGACGTGGCGAATCCATATGGGATCGATTTTGCGCGCAGACAGGTACGATAGCAGACGGCAGTAGCGGACTGATCGCGTGCGATCATTACCATCGCATGCCCCAGGACGTGGCGCTGATTGTCGCTATGGGCGTCGAAAATTACCGCTTCTCAATTGCGTGGCCGCGTGTTCAACCGGATGGTGAGGGTGCCTGGAACGAGGACGGTTTCGCGTTTTATGACCGCTTGCTCTCAACACTCGCATCCAGAGGTATCAAGGCGCATCTCACGCTCAACCACTGGGATTTACCGCAGGCACTGCAGGACAAAGGGGGCTGGGCGGCGCGTGAGACATGCGCTTGCTTTGTTCGCTATGCACAGGAAGTGGCTAAGCGCTTCGGACATCGCTTGGCATCGCTTGTCACACACAACGAGCCCTGGGTAGTGGCTATCTTGGGACATCAAGATGGTATTTTTGCACCTGGTTTGAAAGCGCGTTCCATAGCCTTTCAAGTTGCTCACCACCTTCTGCTCAGTCACGGAATGGCGGTCGCTGCAGTGCGTAAAACGCACCCCAATTTGCAACTGGGTATCGTCTTGAACCTCTCACCGATCTATCCCGCGAGTGCGTCCGCGGCTGATATTGCGAAAGCCAAACTGGATGACGGATATATCGTTCGTTGGTACATGGATCCGCTTTTCAAGGGTGCTTATCCTCAGGATGTTTGGGCTGATTTGGGCTCTGATGCGCCGATCGTGCACGACGGCGACATGGCCACGATTGCACAACCGCTCGATTTTGTTGGCGTCAACTACTACACACGTAACTTTTCATCGAGCGGAAACCCTTGGGATGTCCGCGCAAATGCGGCGCGTGTGACTGATATGGGGTGGGAGGTTTTCCCCCAAGGACTCACCGAGTTACTCGTACGCTTGCACGAGGATTACGCGCCAAAAGCCCTTCTAGTGACTGAAAACGGTGCCGCATTTGTCGACGAGCTGAAGGACGGTCGGGTCGTTGATCCTGATCGTTTGGACTATCTTCGCGAACACATTGCGGCGTGTGCAGACGCGATCGCGCAGGGGGTGCCTTTGACAGGGTACTTTGCTTGGAGTTTGCTAGATAACTTTGAATGGGCGAGCGGTTACGCTAAGCGATTTGGGCTGGTCTATGTTGACTACAACACTCAGCAGCGTGTCGTGAAATCATCGGGCCAGTGGTACGCTGATTTTCTCCAAGGGCGTTGACATGGCAAATATCCAAATCAAGCAGGTCGTCAAGCGCTTTGGCACGAATGAGGTCATTCCACCACTCGACTTAGAGGTTCTCGACGGCGAGTTTTTGGTGTTTGTCGGCCCCTCTGGTTGCGGAAAGTCGACGATGCTGCGCATGATTGCCGGCCTAGAGCCGACGACAGCGGGTCAAATATTCATTGGTAACCAGCGTGTTGATCACCTCGGTCCGGCTGATCGTGGTGCGGCCATGGTTTTTCAGAGCTATGCCCTCTACCCACATATGACGGTTGAGGGGAACATGGGTTTTGCTTTGCGTATGGCAGGCCGCTCGAAGGCAGAGATCAAAGCCGAGGTCGGAGCTGCTGCCGAAAAGTTGAAATTAACGCCGTTATTAGACCGTTACCCAAAGCAGTTATCAGGTGGTCAGCGCCAACGCGTGGCCATTGGCCGCGCCATTGTACGTCGTCCGTCGGTGTTCCTGTTTGATGAGCCACTCTCTAACCTAGATGCGGCCTTGCGAGTCGAGATGCGGATTGAGCTTGCGAAGTTGCACGAGACGCTTGGTACGACCATGATTTACGTGACCCATGACCAAACCGAGGCGATGACGTTGGGTGATCGGATCGCCGTCTTCAACCAAGGTCGAATAGAGCAATTAGGGGCGCCACTGGATTTGTACCAAAAGCCTGCCAATCGATTTGTGGCGGAGTTTTTGGGCTCTCCGAAAATCAACATGTTCTCCGTAGAGTCGGTGGGTGATGGGCTCCTGCGCCTCGTCGGGGGAGGTCAACTGGCCTTGGCGCCGCTCGGCCTATCGCTTGAGCAAGCGCATCGGGTCCAAACGCTTGGGGTTAGACCAGAGGCGTGGGACGTTGCGAGTGACATTGGTGGTGGATTGCAAGGGGTGGTGGACTTTGTTGAACACCTTGGCGATGCCGTCATTACGCACGTGAAGTTTGAAGGTATCGACGCGTTAGGCACCGTAAAGGCCTCCGCCAACATGCCGCACACGAGGGTTGGCGAGACCATAGCCTTACAGCCGCAACGGGGTGAGGTACTGCTCTTTGATACAGCCGGGAATCGGATGTAACGATTGGATCCTGAAGGAAAAAGCATGAGAAAAGCAAACAAATTTTTATCGCCAAAGTCCGCTTGCCGTCTGGTTGCTGTGGGCGCATTGGCATTGGGCAGTGCGATGGTGTTCGCGGATGGAGATGTGCAGCAGTTTGGTAAGGGCGGCATGAGAACTGCTGTGAGCAGTGGTGACCGAATCGCTCCGCTGGCTGAGTTCAGAACCCCTGCCATGAAACAGCAAGCCGCCCCGACCAATCAATGGTATTCGTCAGTCATGTTTACGCAGTGGTCGAACGTTTTACACGCGATCCCGTTGACTTTCAAAGCGACAGCCAGCGGTTTGGAGATCGGTATGCCGCAGAAGACGGTTGTACCTACTGAGCGGAAGGACGTAGAAATACACTACCCCCATCGCGCAGACCTCACCATCCAACCAACCGACTTCAAGCCAGAAGCAGCCTTACTCGCTGGCCGTGGTGACTGGTCAGTTGATATCGATTTTGCGAGCGCCGCGGACGCCATGCGTGCCACCGTTTTGCACGGTAGCCCCGTGGGTTATCTCAAGTTCACGCGTGGGGATGCTCAAGTGACTATCGGGGCAGATGGCCAAGCGGTTGTTTGGGGTAAAGGCGGGCACGTTTTACTCGTGCGCTTGCCCCAGCGGCAGTTTGCACTGTATGCCCCCAAAGGTGCGACTTGGTCGGGAGCAGGTGCGCAGTGGACAGCTCGCATGCCCAAGGCACCTGCCCACTTAGCCGTCGCTGCATTGCCCAATGTTGCGGATGAGACGATCGCAAAATTTGAGGGCAGTGCACACCTCGAAATCGAAGACACGCGTGCCGACTTCAAGATTGACCGTGAGCGAAGCGAGGTGGTAACAACTTTCAGTGCCACAGTAAAACCACTGTCTGGTGAGAAAGCCACGCCAATGTTGGGCCTTTACCCGCACCACTATTATGGCGACACGCCCTTAACGCAGGGCTCTACCGATGGTTTCGCGAGTATCCGAGGGGCTATTCGCTTGATGCAGGCAGCGAGCTTTGAAACGCGCCACCCTTATAACGGTTTCGTTCCCTACTGGCCCGGACTGGCTAAAGGCGAGGCGAAAGATGAGCTCCGAGATTTGATCAAAAAAGATGCACGTCGCGCTCGAAAAATGATGCTCGAAATCGGTAATGGGCCCTATTGGCAGGGGAAGGGCCTGCAGCGTATTGCCTTATTGATGGGCACTGCTGCTCGTGAGGGGATGCCAGACGTTCGAGACGATGTTTTGGAGAAGCTGCAAGAACGAGCCGAGTCTTGGTTCTCCGGCGAGAGCCGCCGCACCTACTTCCACTACGACAAACAACTGGGCACCGTGGTGAGTTACCCGGAGGAATATGACGCGGTCAAGGACATGAACGACCACCACTTCCATTACGGCTACTGGATCCGCGCTGCAGCCGAGATTGCTTTCCAGGACCCCGAGTGGGCCAACAGCTCCCAGTGGGGGGCGATGGTGGATGAGTTAGTGAAAGACATTGCAACAGCCGAGCGTGGTCGTGGTGACTTTCCCTACCTTCGAAATTTTGATCCCTACGAGGGACATGCATGGGCATCAGGGGTTGGCCTATCGGATGACGGTAACAACCAGGAGTCGTCCTCGGAGGCGATAAACGCATGGTCGGGTTTGATGTTGTGGGGTTCCATCAAAGGTCAGCAGGACTTGGTCGACCTAGGCACGTACTTGTACGCTACGGAAATCCAGGCAATCAACCACTATTGGTTTGACATCCACCAGCAAACCTTGCCGCCCGAATTCAAGAGCGATCAGGTCAGCATGGTGTTTGGCGGAAAGTCGTTGCACAACACGTGGTGGATTGATGAACCCCGTCAAATACACGGTATCAACCTGCTGCCGTTCACACCGGCCTCAACCTACCTCGGTACCAGCCCTGCTTTTGTAGAGCGCGCCATGACGGCCCTGGAAGAAGAAACAGAGACCTTCAACGGTCGCGGCAAACGAGCCAAGCCAGAGGACATCTGGCAGGATTTGTTTGCGCAACATCTGGCCCTGGTTGATCCCGAGGCTGGTTTTAAGCGATGGGACCGTTGGGGCTCTTTCGAGCTAGGTGACACCCGTTCACACACCTATCACTGGCTGGAGAGCCTCCGCTCCATGGGCCCGGTTGACCTGAGTGTGCGTGCTAACACCACGTTCTATTCGGTGTTTAAAAAGGGCAGCACCCGCACTTACCTCGTTTACAACCCAGGCAAGATATCAATGACTGTCCAATTTACAGATGGACAAACAATAAATGCGGCGCCGGGATTGAGTTTCACAGCAATAAACACCGCGAAATAAGGGAAAACGCTGATAGCGTAGAGTTCAAAGCGTATTACATTTGAAAGGTTTTCAGAAAGCGCTTTCTATTTTGAATTGAGGAAATAACGATGACACTCTTGGCTAATAAACGTAAAGTACTTCGAGTCGGTCTCCTTTCGGGCCTGATGACGGGACTTTTGGCTGCCTGTGGTGGTGGTGGAACCACTGGCCAGGGAGTCTCAGGCCGGGTAATGGACGGCTACATCAGCGGCGCAACAGTCTGTTACGACGTGAATAACAACGGTGCCTGTGACAGCGGGGAGCCGCAAGCAACTTCTACAGCTGGGGGTGTTTATTCTTTCAGCATTGGCTCCGGCGCTGACATGTCGTCAGGTCGAATCCTTGTTGATGTGCCGGCGACTGCTATCGATGAAGATACGAATACCGCGGTGGGGCAGGCTTACAAAATGAAGGGCTCCTTGAGTAGCCCTGCAGTAGTTTCACCGCTGACTACTTTGGTTACAGCCTACATGGATACAGGTTTGGACTTAGACGCTGCAGCGGCAGCGGTGAAGACTGACTTAAATATGCCCGGCGTTGACTTATTTGGGGATTATGTGGGCTCGCAAAATGTGAAGGTCCATAACGTGGCGAGAATTCTTGCTAAGAACCTCCAATCGAGTAACACCAGCACCCCGGCCCAGCTGAAAGCGGCATTGCCCAATCTAGGGTCGGTAATCTCCCAAGGGTATTCTTCGAACACACCCCTACAAACTGCCGAGTTGGAGAGCCTTGTCGCGAGTCAGCCTTCCGCATCGAACCTGGTCACGAACGGAACATTTGAGGGTGGCGCGACGGGTTGGGCTGCTTCAGCTGGGACGCCTGACGTGCGGGAAGACGGTGGTAACAAGTACTTTTTTGCGAACGTAACGGCGGCTGGAAATCCGTGGGAATATGGGATTACGAATGTCCTTAGCCTGACGAAGGACGTCAAATACAAGCTGACATTCACGGCCTCAACAGGTGCGAACCAATCGCGAGTGCTGCGTGCTGGTATTGGATTGAATGAGGGTGAATACACCAGTCAAACGGTGGATGTTCTCCTTTCTCCGGCAGCGCAAACATTTGAGTTAATCCTGACATCGCCGGTGACCAGTGAAAACGGTCGAGTGCTGTTTGATATGGGGCACGACGTCGGTGTGGTCGTCATCGATAACGTGGCATTGACTACGAAATAACGCATCTAAAGGAAGATCATGAATATAAATTCTCTCTGCAAGCGTGCCAGTATTCTTGGATTGATCGGGGTATCACTTAACTCCTTAGCTGTCGATGTTGGCCCACTGACAATCACTGGTTTTGCAAAACTGGAAAGCAGTCAAGCCTCCAATATCTGTAAAGACTGCCAGGCGATCCCCGGAGAGGATCGGCAAAAGCCTTGGGCAGATGACATTGCCCCTGGCAAGACCTTTGGCACGGTTGTCGGTCCGGCGACGACGCTATTCCAGCCCTACATTGCCACCAAAGAGTTCGACTTGGGCAAAGGTTGGCGTGTGAAGGCTTTGTATAGTCAACGTTGGCGCGATGGTAAGCCGGACATTCCGGGCATTGTGTACGAGGAAAACGCGACCGTGTTGCATGAGGATTACGGCATGCTGCAACTCGGCGCGTTTCCAGCTCGTGGCTGGAGCGTGGCTGATTATCCGTATGGCACGCAGATTGGTGTCGCTGACGCTTGGGGCGCATCTGGCAGTGGCTATGGGTTGTTAGGCAACGCGATTCGCTACGCCATGCCGGTACAGGATGTTGCAGACGGTGATCTCCACCTTGAGACAACCGTGGATCGCGGTGACTCGCCATCAAAAGTCCACGAACCGCTGTTTGTTGAGCTATATGCCCAATACGTCAAAGGCCCATGGGTTTTTGATGTGATTGCGCAAGATGCCAAAAACGGCGCGCCGTCGTCTTGGGCTCACGGTCCCTTCCGCGGCCGAGCCCACGACCCAGCGAACGATTCGTACATTCAAGACGGCAACGTATTGCCTCGTGACGGCAATCATCAGCAAATGCTGATGGCTATGACCCGCTATCAGTACGATTCGAAAACTGTTCTATTCGGTGGCATTCGCTTCAATAAATGGAGTGGCGCACGTGCCGACTGTAAGTGGGATGGCACGCAATGTATTTGGCCACCATTTTTTAACGTCGACAGCGTCGTTGGAGCCACTGGCAAAGCCTACGGCGCCACGTCCACTGACATCAGCCTAGGCGCGACCTATCGCATTGATGAAAAGTGGTCGGTGTCAACGGGTATGGTCCACTTGGGTAAGGCCAAGACGGATAACCCACTCGAGCGCGGCCAGTCCAACACCATGACGATCAACACTTTCGGCGTTGGCTATGACATCAAGCCTGGTTTGAATGTGTATGCATTTACAGGCATGGTGAACTACAAACATAAAGGACTTGCGCCGTTATCGATGCCCGGGCATGCCTCGTTCTCAGGGGTTGACTCGCGGGTCGCGAAGACCGGAAATTGGGCTGGGGTCGGCATGGTTTACACATGGTAAGTCAGTTATTTCGGCACGGTTTCTCAGGGGTGTTATCGATCGGTATTTTGGCAGGTTGTGGCGGTGGCGGTGGCGGCTCCGCCGCGCTTCCAACCTCGTCTAGCAGTATCGATCGTCCCAGCGGTTACGCATTGACGTGGTCGGACGAGTTTGACCAGGGCAGCGTTTTGGACGATGCCTGGAAATATGATCTTGGGGAAGCCAACCTTGGTGGTTCAAATTGGGGTAACGCTGAGCTTCAGTACTACACGTCCAACAGCGCCAACGTTCGTCTAGAGGACGGTGACTTGGTTATTCAAGCCGTGGCCGGAAAGCCGGCAGGTGTAAATCTTCAATTCGGTAACATCCTCGCGACGTCCGCCCGCGTGACAACGGATACACCCGCGTTTTACAGTGCCCTCGGTAACCAACCCTATGGTTACTATGAGATCAAGGCACAGATACCCTGTGTTGCAGGCGCCTGGCCTGCAATATGGATGCTGGGGAGAGATGGCGTTTGGCCCGATCGTGGTGAATTAGACATCATGGAGTGGTTTGGCAGATACTTTGCTAATCAGCCCGATCAGGTGCAGTCTGCGATTCACACGCGTGCACGATACGGCGAAAATCCAATTTACCAAAAACTTCAGTTGCCTGGTTTTTGTCAAGGGTTTCATCGCTTCCAGCTCCACTGGGAAACCAGTCGCTTGACCTTTGGGGTGGATGACCAAATCATCTTGACTTACGACAAACCCGTTAATGCGACGAATGATAATTGGCCGTTCGACAAGCCTGCGCACCTGCTTTTGAACGTGGCAGTGGGTGGAAATTTGGGCGGAAATGTCGACGTTACTGATATCCCAGCGATGAGGATGCTTGTGGATTACGTGAAGGTCTGGCAACCAAGGTGAGGGTATCCGACTCGTGCGCCGATTATTTGTGCATGGGCTCGGAGCCAGGCGTAAGCGGTTCAGTTCATACCCGGGGCGATTCAAACGCCCGAATGCCGGGTGCTGGACACCTAGCCTCTTGACCTCCAAATACCGACGCTCTCTCTGACGTGCAGCAGCGCGCGTTTGGCACCGCCTCTAAGCGTGTCCGCTTATTGCATCGCACATCAAGTAAATAATTTAGTATTATTTAATGTAGCCATACATGGTATTAATAAGTAATAAATATATATTAATTCCGATATGCTTTGTCGATGCAAGAGGCCCTAAAAAAACACTCTGGGCCTCAGCTGATAAGCTGCATGCCAATATGGACGCGGGGGAATACAAGCACTTAGTGCTTGGCCTGATCTTCGTTAAGTACATCTCCGACGCCTTCGTTGCTCGGCAAGCCGAGCTAAAAATTCGGTTACGTGACCCCAAAGACGAGATTTATTTGCCTGACGCGTCCGGCGCGGAGTTGGCCG